>JAEEGL010169171.1_pt1 | contig 50562 bp, 61 predicted proteins | sample 9134231 | NCBI WGS metagenome assembly JAEEGL01 (sample SAMN16246548, study PRJNA631951) | gut metagenome | biome: gut microbiome; feature: rumen; material: fiber-attached | host: Bos | place: Iran: Karaj | collected 2018-10 | reverse complement strand
TTTCGTTTGTTTCTTCTCTGCTCCCTGTTCTTTTTTTCCGAGTCAAGCAGTTCGACGGCCGCGTCGGTAAGATCCTTGTCCCACTCTTTTCCGACAGGCTTATCCTTCGCCATCCAGGGACAGTAGTCAGCGTAATCCTCATCCAGAACGACGGTATACGGCGGGCCGCAGCGGTCGTTCACATGGAAGTACAGATGCCGGCAGTCCGCAATTAACCTGCGGATCTCCTCACTGCCTGTGTTTTTCCCGAGCTGACCGTAGATGGCGCTGTCGATCTCATAAAGGTCCCAGGATCCCTGATCGATGACCTCTATCCCGTATAAGCCTTTTTCCGGGTTGTATCCGGCTTTCCAGCCGAGTCCTGATTTGATTTCCATTTATTTTCCCCATTAGAAAATCGCTGAGATATTCCCGTGCAGCGCGATCCGGATCAGTCCGATGATAAAAAGATGCGCGGGATAGTAAATGTAAAAGAGCCACTTCATTCCTTTCCATTTTCCGCGCTCACCGTTGTATTTGGCCAGGATCGGGATCGTAAGGAAGGTGAACATCTGGAGTACGCCGTACAGCTTGTCCAGAAAGATGAAATAGACCGCCGCATATATAAACGACCAGATCACGATATCAGCCGCCTGTCTCTTAAAGTTCCCCCGGTGTGCGAACAAAAAGAGCGGACACATGACCGCGATGCTCGACCAGTCGGACGGGAAGGTTATCAGGCAGACCGCTATGATGATCAGGATCTTTGCCCACTGCGGGAGCTTTTCCTGCCGGCAGACTACAACAAGGACCGGTGCGAAGGCCAGCGACCACATGACACATGTCTGATTGAATATCCCGGTCGAAAGCGGAAGGAAGGGGATCCCGAAGGCAAAATCGTAGGCGAAATGGGAAACGACGGCAAAAAGGAAAAGCCGCAGGATATACTTTCCCATGTCGTGTGTGTAATGGCAGCCTTCCGCGATAAAAAACCACATGATCGGCGCAGTCAGCCGCCCGATGATATGCAGCGCATACACATACCAGACAGCCTGCGTCCCCGGAAAGATCGCCCAGGTCAGATGGTCGATCGTCATGGCGATGATGGCGATCAGTTTTATCTGATTGGAATTGAGGCCTTTGCGCACATTTTATTCTCCTTCCCTTTCAAGAAACGCTATCGCGGTCTGATACTTTTTTATCCGCTCAAAGTCTCCTTCCGTCGGATGATCGATGCGGGAAAGATCGCTGTTATGCTTTAGGTCCGCGAGTTTCACCCGTCTTGCGACGGGATCGTCTTTTAAGGCCGCGACATAGTCCATATAGGGAACGGAATCGTCGTGGGTAAGGAGGGCCACCCTGTCTGTTATCTCCTCGGGGAACCCCTCGTTTACAAGATCCTCCAGCGTATACTCCGAATCTTCCACCACGTCGTGCAGAAGGGCCACGCATGTCGATATCTCTTCAGGCATCTGCTCCGCCAGATGCAGCGGATGGGTGACGTAGGGCATCCCGCTCTTATCAATCTGATCTTTGTGAGCGTCAAAAGCTATCTTTATGGCTTTCTTGGTAAGGGCGGTATAAATCATATTTTCCCCTTTTCGGTGTTTACTGCCTCGGACGCCCGCTTGATCCAGGCCATCAGGATCTTTACGACTGCTTCCTGTTCTTCCCTGCTCAGTTCCCGATGTTGCGGAACATGGTACCACTTTTCCATACAGCCTCTGCAGCAGCAGGCAGTAGCATGCATGGCTTTAAATACCGGATGACCGCTCATCGGTGTCTGCTTTCCGTCATTTGCCGGCTCCGCCGGCGCCAGTTTCATTCTTACAAAATCCTGAGCGTGGCGTCGTATGACCTCGGGTCCTTTCTCCTCAAAATAGGCCAGATCTTTACGGCTTAAACGAAAACCTGACCGGAACTTGGAACCGGAAAGCCTATCAAGAGCTTCTGATACAGTCATGACACAGCAACTCCGGCTTATTCACGATCATCCAACAGATCTTTAATCTTTCCGGCATCGTCCTCTGTCAGATTGGCAGGATCGATACCGCATTTCCACGCGGCATCATTAAGACTGCTGCCGCCCCGGATCTTTCCGGCAATTTCATTAAGCTTGTTATTTGAAACACCGAAGAAACCTGTTTCAGACTGAATGATAAAATCGTCAAGATCAAACGGATTCGGCATCTTTTTCCCCTTTCTTTATCCCCGATTGCTGCGGTTTTGATCTTTGGGATCCATCCTCATCCCTACTTATGGATCCAGATCGTGAAGTTGTCTACATTGAACACCTGGATCCGGTATCCGTCGCTGTCTAAGGTCAGGCTCTGCGTCGAGAAGGTCCCTGTCAGCTGTGAAACGACGCTTGTCGAAAGGGCAAGTCTCGAAGACTGCAGAACGGCATCTTTGATCTTGATCCACTCCGCCGTCTGCTTATAGTATCTTGCCTCCACCCTGACGGAAGTGATGGCTCCCGTGCCGTCAAGTTCGAAGGTAATCTGCGGTTTCTTCTCTCCGGGAGCCGAATAGGTGGCCGAATAGCTCCCGTCGTCATTCAGCTTTTCACGGATAAGAGTAAAGGTGAATCCCGTGATCCCGGTCAGGCATTCCATCTCATCCTTTACCGCCTGGATGGCCGGCGAATTCTTCGCCTCCTCCATTTTCCGGATATCTTCTTCCACGATCGCTTCCGCTGTCTTTTCCTTTTCGTCTATTCTGTCCCGCTTCGCCTTGACCAGGCGGAAGTTCGCAGCATATCCCAGATCCATGATGTTCTTTAAATACGTATCATCCCTGAGCGTAACATTCAGGGACATGTATTTTTCCTGCTTGAAGTTGACGATGCAGACTCTTTCCAGCGTGCTTTCTCCGCTGTGGGAGAAGGTCGTGTTCTTGATCTCCATATTGCGGGTATTCAGTATCGCGTTAGCGTTTTCCACGGACAGGCTCTGTCCCCAGCCGGTCGAGGAAGCATAGTCAAAGACCAGCTTTCCTTCTTCCGCATGGTAGATAGCCGTCTGGGTCGGGCCTTCCGTCGTATTGTTGTTCTGAACGGATTTTCCCGAAAAGTACGTTATCCCGTTCCATTTGGCCGCATCGACCTGAATATAGCCGTATCCGTTCGGTTCCATGACGGCAGCCGTTTTGGGTCCGTCCGCATGGACCACTTCCCCGTCTTTTAATTCATACAGATCAAGATCGGCCGCCACGCATTTCCCGCTGTGGAAGATAAGACCGCCGATCGTTTCGGCTATATCCTTTTCCGAGATCGTTACCGTTACCATTTCAAGAGAGCCGTCTCCGTCCAGATCGCCGACAAACGCGCTTAAAAGGCCCGTCCTGCCTGTCATATCCTTATGCTCGGTCTGCGTCATAAAGTCCGCTCCGTCGCATATGCCTATGACAGGTACCACGTTCTTTTCAAGATAGGCACAGAACATTTCGCTCGGGTCCGTAAACGGTGCAATGATCCTCTCTTCCTCAGGACCGTCCCCGGTCTCAAGGATAAAGCTGAAGTCCTCGTTTTCGGTCCCGTTGTTTTTGATAACGACCTTATAGCAGGTCCTGCCGATTCCGCTTTCCACGGTCTTCGGCAAAACGAACTCGGGATCCGGGTCATTCTGAACGTCGGCGTGGAAGTGGTACTCATTATCGTCGTAAAGCACGTCTACCAGAAGATCCCCGATCTTGATGCGGTTTACCAAATAAATATCGACGCTGTAATAGGTCAGTTCCAGTTCCGTAAGGTACGCAGGGTCGAATGTTCCGCCCGTCTTTACCTCGTAAGTCGGAAGCAGCCCCACCTCTTCCAGCGCCCGGTACACGCAGCGGACCTCATCCGCGTTTATAAGACCGTTCTGGTACATCACGACCGCTGTCCGATAAAGAATGGAGGCATATTTCGAAAAAGTGGTGTTGACTTCCAGCTTAAGGAATGTATCGTAAAACAGCTGCTGGGTCTTTTCAAAGCCGAGGGCCGACGTATGTTCGGGCTTTTTAAGATCACCGGTCACGATCAGGTATCCCATATGGGAGATGACAGTCGAATTCTGATGCGCATAGGCGCAGTTTATATCCCTTTCTTCATCCGTTTTGGCATCGGGAACATATTCATAGCACCAGTCCGCGCCCTGGTACCGGACAGGATTGGGTTCTTTGGCGCTGGAAGGATCCTTCAGATTCCGGCTGTCGTTTTCATCCCAGTCGCAGGTGTGATAGAAATGATACTCTATCAGCTCTCCGAACAGATCCGCCAGGCCTTCATTGATCGTGCCTGCCTCCGCGTAGCGGTAGAATTCTCCCAGATTCACCCGGCTTTGAATGACTGCATGGGTGTACTCATGCGCCAGAACGTTAAGACTGACGTTAAAATTCGGAGTGACTTTAACGAACCCCATGCTGTAGCCGGGAAACACTTCAAGAGCTGTCGCGGCGGCGTTTTCCTGCGTTTCATTGGTGTTTTCCGATTTTTGGGGCATCAAATAGTTCAGACCGACCATCATGGGACTTTTGCTGTCATCATAGCCGTCTCTTTCAAAAACCTCCTGCCAGTAATGCGTAATCATCTGCAGCCGCTCCATGACGCTTACCGCCCGTTCGTCCTCCCAGATATTGTCTTCGTCGGTAAGGATCTCATAGAACGTTCCGTCTTCTTTTTCGAAAACGGCATCCACAGTAACATCTTCATACAGTACGGTTCCGTTGTCCGTTATTGCCAGTTTGTTGTTCCTCACCTTAAGACGATAGTCATGCCCCGGATCCGCCTTGCCGTTTAAAGTAATGAGGTACCCCAGGTCCCCCTCCGGATCCCAGGATTCATTTTCGTCAAAGACGGGATAAAAAACATCTCCCTCAAGGAAATCCGTCCGGATGCACCAGTAATAAGGGGCCGTTGTTGACTCAAGATCACAGAGGCGGACACGGCTGTCGGAATCTGCCATAAGATAGATTCCGCCAATCTTTTCCGTCCTGAACTCTGCATCCTCACCATTGTCATTCTTTCCGCTCCCTTTTGCGCTCTCATTCCATTCGGCTTTAAGAGCGGAAAGGACTTCGCCGGTTTTGGCCGATACGTAGCACTGATAGATCCCGCTTTTTGCAAAAGCCAGGATCTTATAGGCCGCCTGCCCTTCTTCTTCATCCGCTTTGATCACGCAGCCCAAGGCCATCTGGCGGACATTCTCCCGGCCAAAATACTCCTTTAAAGCCCGGCTGGCTTCCTTGGACGTAATAAGGACCTCAGCATCGATCTTTTCCGGATCCAGGTACTGACCGTTTATCTCCAGGACATTTCCGTCCGAATCGGTGAGCAGGCTGATCCCGCGGTCTTCTACCGGCAGATCTTCCACCGTCTGGGTAAAGCGGTAGAGCCCGTACAGCTGATTTTCCTCTACAGACGCCTCGGCGAATTCCGAAATATCGGCAAAACCGATCTCTTCTTTTAGTTCTATCAGAAGATCTTTTGCCTCACCGGCATCCTTTACGTTTTTCCCCTCAAGGTATCCGTTATTTACGGAAACGGAAGGCGTCGATGACGGAAGGGCTATGGAAGAAAAAGAAGCGCCTTTGGGAAGATCCGCTTCGGTGATACCGGTTTTCCCGGGTGCTTCCGTAGTCTCCGGAACGGAAGGGCCCGGCGCTTCCGAAGTCCCGGACTCTGCCGCATTCTTTGACTCTGCGGCCGTTGAGCCGGCTTTTCCGGAAGTTTCTTCCGCCGTAGAAACAGAGCTGCTTCCGCAGGAAGAAAGAAGACACAGGGCCATAACAAGTGCCAGGGCAAAAGCCGCCGTCTTCCTTAATGAACCGAATGCAGATACTTTTCTGTTTTTCATCATTATCCTTCTTTCCCTGATTCTGCGGATAACTGATGGTTTTTTCGCAGATCCGGATTAATCGATTTATACTAAGGTTTTCCAAATGCTGTTTTTCCGTTCCCTTAAGGCCTATACGACGTATGCCTTTTTTGCTCCGAGGGTGCGGGCCAGGGTCGCAAAGCGTTCGGCATAGGCGGCATCGGTCTCAGATTCGCCGAGCAGCCGCCGGTATTTCTCCCGAACGCCGTACGGACGGTAACGAATGATTTTATAATAGCAGCCGTCTTTTATATGCTCTGCGACATAGCGAACGGTTTCTTCATTCTCCCGATCGCGGTCCGGAAAGATGACCGTACGCACCTCATAAAGCTTCCCGACCGAAAGCAGGTAGTCCAGATTTTTCAGAACGGTCCCGTGCGGATGAGCGATCAGTTCGTCGCTCCAGCCTTTTTCGACGGCTTTGACATCAAGCATCACGCCCTCCGAGAAAGCCAGTACGCGGGGATCCGCCTTAAAATCAAATGAACCGTTGGAGTCGATGAGGCAGGTCTTCCCGATCTTGTGAACTTCCTTGAAAAGCCCGATCAAAAACTCGTTGTACAGCGTACATTCTCCGCCCGAGGTCGTAATCCCGCCGATATAAGGCGCGGCACGGCGCACCTCGCTCATTATATCTTCCACCGTCATCCAGCGGATCTTAGGGGAGGCGTCATGCGGGCAGATCCGAAGGCAGGTATCGCATTTAATGCATTTGCTGCTGTCCCAGACGACTTTTCCTTCTTCATCAAAGGACAGCGCCCCGGCCGGACATTCCTTTACGCACGCTCCGCAGTTCAGGCAGAGATGAATGGTTTCCGGATTGTGGCAGAAAAGGCAATTGAAAGGGCAGCCCTGAAAAAAGACCGCGCAACGGTTGCCCGGTCCGTCTACATTGGAGAAAGGAATAATCTTATTGACCGGTGCTTTCACCATACTGCTGCACTCTCCGATCGAGGGCGTGACCGCCGTCCTGCGCTCCCATGCCAAACACCGTGACGTTGTTGAGCGACTGCTTTTTCGCACGCAGCTTTTCGATCTCGCTCTTCTTGACAAGGTAGCCTGTTACGCGCACGACATCGTTGTTTTCCAGATATCCCGAGAAATAGCGCAGCCCTTTGGCCAGCGAGCCCTTGATAATGGCGAGCACCGCTTCGGGCGTTTTCAGCCAGGTCTCTTCGAACTTGAAGATGTCTCCCGTACCGGTCGGGAAGTAAGGGTGGAATTGCTCGTTGACTTCGAGCTGCTCGAGCATGGTCGGTTCCACGCCGATGGGAATGCGCGTTCCGGGCGAATCATCCATGCCGTCCGAATCGATGCCGACCTGGGCGTGCAGGCGGTAACGGTGACCGTATGCGTCGCAGTAAGGTGCTTCGTGAGCAGCAACGCGTGCCTCGATCGCATCCATGATACGCAGGCCTAAAGAAAGCGCCTCCTTGTTCATGCCGAAGCCTTTCTTTTTATCCGTGATGCCCAAAAGATAGTTGCAGCATTCGGCGAGGCCTACCACGCCGAACATGCCGGTGAAGTTCTCCTGTTTTACAAAGCCTTCGGTGACAAGGAAATTGGTTTTGAAAAAGCTCGACTGCTCCACGATGAATTTCACGCGTTTGTCCATGTATTCGAGCTGCAGATCAATGTGGCGCGGAAGCTCGCGCTCAAGGAAATCCTCAGGACTCTTCGCGTCAAGAGCACATTCGTAAAGACGCAGACGGGGCAGCGTAAAGCCGCCTCCTCCGATGGAAAGTCCGTTATAGCAGGAAGCGATCGCGTAGCGCTCCCCCCATTCTTTGACGAACATCCTATGGTTGGCAAAGGACGGCTTGGCGGTCTTCAGCATGCAGCGGATACAGGCCAAAGCAAAATCATCACTGGTCTTTTCGGGATCATAGCGCAGCGTAAGATTCGGAACCGCAAGCTGCATCTCCTCGGTCAGTTCCAGCAGTATGCGGGCGGTCACGCTGTCCTCCGGGCCGATATCGGCGTGGACAAAGGAGTCTGTCTGGACCCGGTCGATATTGCGGAGGAAAAGGCCTAAAACCTTTTTGGCAAAAGCGCGGTCTTCCTTTACGACAAAGGGTTCCAGCAGTTTATCGATATCTCCCAGGTAGACCGGGAAGCTCGTGATCGAAGGAACGTGGCAGTAAAAGATCTCCAGAACGTTGACGGCTTCCAAAAGATCCTTCGGCGGCTCAAGTCCCAGAAACTGACAGCCCTTTTTAAACAGCAGCTCGTAATCGGGGCAGATGTAGCGGGGACGGTAAGGCATGACGCCCTCATTGAGATCGCAGAGCGCCCCTTTCTTTTTTGCCTCATAATACTCGTCGGAATAACGCAGAGTATCATCTGTGCTCTCCCCTAAGCGGGCCAGAGCAAGCAGTTCCTGATGATAGGTCAGGGTCGGATCCTGAATGATTTTCAATGCTTCAGACACAGGTGTCATCCTCCATATTTTTCTCAAATAAAACGAATTATGCTATTAACAAAGACAGCCTCATTTTACCCGATTGCTCCCTCTATTGCAATCTGCCCGAGGGAGCGCCGGAAAAAGAATTGTCTGTTTCAATGATTTCTTCCTGCTTATTTTTTCACTGTTCGGTAAAGTCAGTGTCCATTGTGGCCTGAAGTTCATAGTCCGGAAATGCTTTCTTAACATCGGCGACAACGTTGCCAAATACCGCTCTGCGGTCCTGGGCATCAAAACTGATCACGATGTCAAATCGTATCTTCTTCTCTTCTTTTGTCAGATAGAAGCCGTGCATCTGCCTGACATGCTCATGGGAAAAAACGATCTCCTCGACCTTGCGCTTTGCGTTAATGACCTCTTCATCCTTCGTGTTCACCGAATACACCCCGATCGCTGTAAGGATGACGTGATGCTGCGCATATACCGACATCTGAATGTTGCGGATCATTTGATCCAGCTGATCGGCGGAATAGGTATCCGGGACCTCTATGTGGATGGATCCGTTCCAGGTATCGGGGCCGTAATTATTCAGGACCAGATCATACGCGCCTTCAACGCCCGGGAAGCTCACCACCGTTTCATGGATCTCTTTTGCAAGCTCCGCATCGTTTCTTTCGCCGAGGATCTGAGAGATCGTATCACGAAGCATTTCGATGCCCGATTTGATGATGATGACGGAGATGACCGCGCCGAGCCAGGCTTCCAGCGATATCCCGAAGATCAGAAAGATGCCGGCTGCGGCAAGAGTAGACGCGGAAATAATTGAATCCAGCGTGGCATCCTCTCCCGAGTTGATAAGGGAATCCGAATTGACCTTTACCCCCACGCTCTTTACGTATCGGCCGAGCAGGATCTTTACCACCACGGCAACCGCAACGATGATCAGGGAGACAGTATTGTAATCAGGCGTTTCCGGATGAATGATCTGTTTTACGGATTCCACAAAGGAAGTGACGCCTGCGTACAGCACGATCACCGAAATGATCATGGCACTTAAGTACTCTATCCGTCCATAACCAAACGGATGCTTCTTGTCAGGTTCCTTTCCGGCCAGTTTTGTCCCGACGATAGTGATCAGGGAACTGCCCGCATCGGAGATATTATTGACTGCATCCAGCACGATGGCAATGGAATTGGTCATCAGGCCGACAGCAGCTTTAAACCCGGCCAGAAATACATTGGCGATGATCCCGATAATGCTGGTCTTTACGATCGTTTTCTCCCGTGTGTTTTTTGTATCCGTCATTGTGTTTTCTCCTGATTTCTTTACGAACTATGAGTATCGATTTCTTATACGTCACTCATCAAACATGTCGTTTATACGGCGAAGCGTTTCGCGGACAAGGAGTTCACCGGCTTCATGTCCGCACTGTCCGCTTCCGACAAAGGCGCTGTAATGACCGCCCTTTTCCGCCTTTAACGTGGGCAGATATCCTTCATATCCGTTGCAGAGCTGGATCAGGAAAGTCTGCTCGGCCTTTGAGCGCGCACGGATCTGGTTGCCGTAGTCCAGGAAAAGCTCAAACGGATTGGTGGCAAACGCGATGGGGCCGAGCCTTAAAATATGCACCTCCGTCTCCAGGATGTCCATCACGTTCTGCAGGTCAAAACGTCGGATCACGCCCAGATGATCGTACAGCTTGGCGGTATCGTTGTAATTCACGTCGCCTTCTTTTGCCTCTATATATTCCCGGATCGCTCTTACGGCAGCATCCCTTTGGGCAAACGTTACGCGGCGCAAAGGAAGCGGAATGTCGCAGATCTCATGGCGGAAAGCTTCAACCTCCCCCAGAGTCTTCGGTCCTTCTTCATACACAGCTATGATCTCCTGAGCCACGCGCCGGCCCGCGGTCCGCATGCCTTCAAGGTCAAACATGGACGGATCCGCCTTCCGCTTAAGAGGATGCTCATGCTCGATGTTCGGATCGTGTACGTCGCTTTTGGGTTCGACCCAGCGCACCAGATCCACCGGGCACTGGTCTCCCGCTGCCGAGCACAGCGGAAGAAGGAACAGATCCTCCCCGAAATACTTTCTGAGGCGCATCTTTACTTCTCCCCAATAATCCGGTGAGACGATAAGACGGTGCTGAACGCATTGCGCCGGGCAGGCGATATTGGCCACGATGCCTCGGAGCCTGCCGTTTTCACCGTAAGCAAACAGGAGCTCGATGCCGCTGTCATTGCCGCCCTCCAGTTCCTGAAACACGGCAAGATTGGTCTCTCCCCACATCTGCGCGCTGCCGTCGCTGTAAACAGCGCGGCGGCACATGCCCAATGCCGCACGGCCGAAGGCGTTGGCAAAGGTTCCCGGCGAGCGGTTCTCCCAGGCCTCAAGCGCGACCTTGGCGATGCGGTCCGCGAGGAAAGGGAGCGTATCCTTTACGGGAAATATGTCCTTGTTTCCGGTGATCTTCTGCGCTTCCACGTAATATTTCCCGGGCGGCAGGAAGGATTCGATCTGGGCACGGAGCGTTATGCTGTTCATCCGGCTCTTTTCCTTATAGCGCGCAGCGCGGCCTTTTTTCGGCCAGTAGACAGGGCCGGTATGTGTATGGATAGCTGCGATCATGACACTGCGGGGATCAAGCCCCTTGTCATTGCCCATAAGACGATTTCTTACCGCTTCCACAAGTCCCCATGCGATATCCAAAAGATCGCAGCTTACGATTACGGCCTGTACATCGCCTTCCTGAAGCGCCATGGCGGTGGCCGTCAGCGGCTTTTCAATATATTCGGAGATCCGCTCCGAGAACTGACCCATCAGGGAGATTTTCGGGCCCGGCGTGATATCCGTCTCCGCCCAGCCGACATACATTGTACTCATCTTCTTTTTCTCCTCGTATTACTACAAAATCATTTGCGATGTTTTTTTACTGTTTTCCAGATGCCCGTTACCTCGAATGCGGCGATCAAAACTCCAAAGATGATTATGATCCAGTTTTTGTCAGAGATGCCTATATACAAAAGCACTCCGACCAGTCCCCCGAAAACGACGAAAAGGATGATCGCGGCCAGGATCCTTAAAAAAAGGGGCACTTTCTTTTCTCCCACGGCTTCCAAGGAGCCGTCCACGATCAAGTCAAAGAGTATTTCCAAAATGATTTCCATCGATCATCCTCACTGTCGAAAGTTACCTATAAGCGGTGTACAAACCAAAGGAATTTCTGCCGGTATTATAGATTAAAAAGTGCAGGAAATCAATTCCCGGTATCGGCTGATCCGTCATTTGCGATGTTTTGTTCCGCTTGACGAAATCCGTAAAAATGGTAGTATTAAGGCAGAAAAAGCTGAGCCGGCGTTTTTATCCTCCGGCAGCAAAGGAGCGCGGTTATGAAGTATATTGATCTGTCATCCTATATGAAAAACGACAATCCTCAGGATCCGCCGCATCAGCGGCCTGTTATCACGTACACCGACCACAAAGGCGGCGTACCTGGCATGCTACGCACCTTCCCCGGAATGACGGAAGACGATCTTCCCGACGGAGAGGCCTGGTCCTACGAACGCGTGACCTTAAGCACGCATTCCGGCACGCATATGGACTCGCCCTGGCACTACCATCACACCATGGACGGGGGCAAGCCGTCTCTTACCATAGACCAGCTGTCGCTTGAGTGGTGCATCGCTGACGGCGTTAAACTTGATTTTTCCGATAAGCCAGACGGTTACCGCATCATGGCGGCCGATGTGGAAAAAAAGCTGGAAGAGATCGGATATTCGATAAAAGAAAACGATATCGTCTTTATTCAGTCCGGGGCCGGTGCCTGGATAAACGATGAAAGCTTTGTCAAACGCGGCTGCGGCATGAGCCGGGAAGCGACCAATTTTCTGACCGCCCGCGGCGTTCATATCGTAGGCACCGACGGCTGGAGCTGGGACCGGCCTCTCTCCTTCGAGGCAAGAGATTTTAGGGAAACCCACGACACCTCTCTCATCTGGGAAGGCCACTGGGCCGGCATCGACCGCGGCTATTTCCAGATCGAAAAGCTCAGCAATCTGGAGGAGCTTCCGCCCTTTGGCTTTAAGGCTGTCTGCATCCCCATCAAGATCGAAAAAGCCTCCGCGGCCTGGGTACGCCCCATCGCCATCATGGAAGACTGAAAAGCGTCCAGTCATGAAAGTCCGTCAGACCTTAAAGCGCGTCTTAGGGTCTGACGGACTTATTTATTAAGCAGTGATTCAGGGTTTATCCGCCTTCCGGATCGTTCATGTTCCGATTTTTGCGGTCTCTTTTCAGCCAAACGCAAGCAGATTCCCGAGCGGTACCGAAAACCCCAGCGCCTTATACATCTCAACGTCGCAGTCGGCACAGCCGACCGTTAAGGAAGATACGCCGCTTTCAGTGTAAGCATACCGGATCAGCTCTCTGGCAGTGCCTTTGTGCCGGTATTCGGGAAGCAGATAAAAATCCTCGAAAACACCGCTGGGCATGTAATCATACGTTGAGAAGCCAGGCGTCACGGAGCAGCAGCCGATCAGTTCGTTTTCATCAAACACGCCGAAAAACAGGATGCAGCCTTTCTCGATCGCCTCTTTAAGGCGCCCTTTTTCCGCATCATGGGGCGTATCTTCTCCTATTTCCGCTTTGTAAAGCTTCTGCAGCTTCCAGAGCGCTTCCATCAAGGAAGCATTGATTTTCCTGTAATCCATCATTTTCCCCCACCAATACCGGTTTGTCACTCAAGGTTCTTTAACCCGTCATACAGATCATTAAAGGATCTTTCCCGGCTGCATCTTCCGAATGAGAACGCCTTGTTCTCACCGAACTCGAGCAGAAAACACTTCGTCAGTTCTTCTACCGTCTGCTCAAGGGCTGTAAAAAACTGCTGATAGGCAAAATTGCTGGCCGGTGTCCCTTCCTCAAAACAATTCGTTATCAGAGATTCCGTCACCTGATCCAGGGGATACATCTTGATATGCATCAGTTCATGTACGATGACTTCCTCAAGGTTTTCCTGCTTTGGATTGATCGTATTAAGCAGCAGGATCGCTTTTCTGTCGTCACAGTCAATTTTGAAATCACCTGTTTTCAGCCATTTGGGGTCTTCGACGAACTCCAGTTTAATATCCCATGCCGGAGTTATCCTCAATTTCCGGATATATTTCTCAAACAGCGCGCTCAGAGCCTCTTTATCCATCGTTCTTAGCCTTTTACTCACTCTTTATCTTTGTTTTGTGTTTGCGGGGCAGTTTCTTAAAAAGACCGTTAAAGGTATTTCAATGAAGCGGCGGCAGGGCATGTATATCGTAATTGTCATAATAAATCTCAAAAGCCGTTTCAATGTCTCCGAACAGTTCGATAAGGGCGCCTGCCTGAAACATGGAGGACAGCGATCCGGAAGGTGCTTTCCACGCAGCGTTTGAAACCACTTCAAGCTTTTCGTTCCCCGGCGCATTTGCTCTGAGGATCGATTCGGCCTTGAATAGAAGTTCTCCGGTCGCAATATGATAGTCGCTTGACACGATCGCGATCTTCTTTACCGACGGATAAAGGGATGTCAGAATGTCATAGGTAAAAATGGCATTCTGAGCAGTGGTAATGGAGTTGTCCTCAACGATGACACGGCCTTTGTCAACACCGTGTTCCGTAAGCCATTTTGCCATTTCACCGGCTTCGGAAGCCGCTTCGTTTTCTGACGCCGTTCCCCCGCCTGTGCAGACGATATAGGCTGCCGGGTATTTTTCCGCGCTCTTTAAAGCGACGGTCAGACGCTCTATCAGCTCATCTTTCATCGTTCCGTCAGAATTCAGCTGGAAGCCTAAAACAACGATGCACAGTTCATCCGTTTTGGGCAGACCGTCAGGCAGTACATCGTAATGAAGCGGCTGTCCGAGTTCTGGAGACATCCATAAATCCATGATCTTTTCCCATCGGATACCGACTGTTTTGTCTGCCGACGAAAGCTCTTTGAGCAATGAATTGATCTTATCCTTCGCTTCTTTTCCGTAGGTGCCGTAATCCACTGTCATTTCCTCGACGGTCTTTTCTATGCTTTTCGGATCTCCGGAAGAGTTTTTATTCTCTTTCCCGCATCCTGTCAGAGAAGACAGTATACTTAGCACCAGCACCAATACAATCAGACGGTCGGATGAAAAACGGTTCTTATTCATTGTTTTTCCTTTCTGCAACAGCATAAGCCCGCTATGACACGGACAGGGCTTTCGGTGTTTTTTCGGTTCAGGCTACGGGGCCCTTAGGTCCTTGAGGGCCCTCATTGATCCGTCCGGGCTGCATACTGACAGGAACTGTCGGTGCGTTTTGCGCCTTCGCTGCGGCGAACTCCTGAGAAAGCTTTTTCTGGAACACGCCGATATCGCCCGATGCGACGGCATTCATCATTCCCGATACCTGTTCGGGCGTTTTCATCATTTTTTGGGCAGTCGGATCCTTCATGGCGCTCTTTTTCTCGTCTTCTCCATAATCATCGTAATCACTTGCATAGTCATTCCAGGTCATCATGCTGTGATACGTTCCGCAGAGCCAGAGTGCATCCGCAAGATTCTCTCTGTTTTTTGATATGTACTGGCTATATTGTCATCGGATACGGGATCGATCGGCATTTTTTCTCCTTTTCGCTGCCCGTGATATGGACTGAATCTACTGCGTTCTCTTTGTTACAGGCCATATTATATCCCACGGCGAAAACAGGTTTCAACAACCTCACTGTTCCTTTGGTGCCATGGTCTTTTCCGCTTGCTTAAACGCCAGCCGGAAGGCGATATACTGCCCGATAAAGGTCAGTACCCAGGAGATCGGATAGGAAGCTTTCAGCCAATACAGGTTGTGAAAATCCGGCAGGGGGAAGACGAACGCTATCCAAAGGATGCGGAAGCCGCAGATCCCGATGATCGCAATGATCATCGGAGCAAACGAACGGCCCATGCCGCGCAGCGTGGAGCTGGTCACGTCCATGAGAACACAGAGCCAGTACGGCAGGGCTATGATCGAAAGACTGACCAGCCCGTATCCGATCGCTTCCGGGGAGTCGGTGATATAGATGCCGAGAAGCGAACGCCCGAAGACATAGGCTGCCGTTCCCGAAAGGATCCCGGCCGTTGCCGCACATAAAAGGGCGGCCCGGTATACTTTCCTGACTCGGTCCAGCTTTCCGGCGCCTATCGCCTGTCCCACAAAGTTGAGAGCCGCCACGGCAAAGGCGTTTTGAATCACATAGACGAAGCCGTCAATATTGCCGGCCGCCGCATTGCCGCTCATAACGACCTTGCCCAGCGAATTGATCGAAGACTGGATAAGCACATTGGAGATGGAATACAGGGAGCCGTTGAGTCCGGCCGGAAGTCCCAGGCGGGCGATCTTGCCGAGCGCCCGGGGATAGATCCGCAGTTTTTTCAGGTCCAGACGGATCATATCCTGCCGGCGCGTCAGTTCGCGGACGACCAGTGTGGCAGAAATCCCCTGCGAGATCACGGTCGCGAGCGCAACGCCTTCCACGCCCATGCCGAAGACGGCCACGAACAACACGTTAAAAATGACATTGATGATGCCGGCCAGCGTCAGAAAGATCAGCGGGTGTCTCGTATCACCGGCTGCCCTTAAGATCGCGGAGCAGTAATTGTAGACCATGCTGAACGGCATCCCGCAGAAGTAGATCCGCATATAAACGGAGGAAAGCGGCAGCACCTCCTCCGGCGTTCCCATCCATGTCAGGAAACGCGCGGCCATCGTCACGCCGACAACGACCAGGATCATTCCGCTGATCAGGGCGGTCGGCAGAGCGGTATGCACCACCTGATGCGCCATCTTCTCATCTTTGGCGCCTATCGCGTGCGCCGTGGATACACCGGTGCCTAAAGACAGCCCGATAAAGAAATTGACGATCAGGTTGGTGATCGCTCCGGTCGAGCCGACAGCCGCCAGCGACACGCTGCCGCGAAAACGGCCTACTACCACCAGATCCGCCGCATTGAACAGCAGCTGCAGTACGCTGGTGAAAATGATCGGAAGCGTATATAAGATGATCCTGCGATAGACAGGTCCTCCCGTCAGGTCTGTCGGATCCGTCTTGACTGTCTTGTTGTTTTCCATGTCTGCTGCCCTTTTGTAACCCGTTTTATAAACTGATTTTGGCCCGCCTCTTTTACAGCTCCTTTACGAGAGCCTGATAGAGTCTATCCCGGTAGATGCCTAAGTACCCGGCCGCTCCGCGCGCCGGTATACTCACCTTTCGCAATGACCGGGACGCCGTTTACGATCACGTAATCCATGCCTTCCGAATACCGGCTCGGATCCGTGAGCGTCGCGTTGATCTTAAGCTCGTTAAGGTTGAAAACGTTGATATCCGCGTATTTGCCCGCTTCCAGTACGCCGCGGTCCGTAAGCATGTAATGCTGTGCCGGAATGCTTCCGACTTTCTTTACGGCATCCTGGATCGAAATAACCTTAAGTTCCCTTACGTAGCGGACGAAGAACTGGGTCATGAACATGAAATGGAAGAAATCTCCCCTGTTTTTGGGATCGTCGTCTATGACGCTTGCGTCCGTCATCCAGAGATAAATGGGATCTTTTACCACCGAATCGATCAGCGTCTGCTCCCTAAAGGCAATGCCGCGCATCCCGACCCAGTTGGCTTGCTGCAGACTCGACGCCGCCATGAGAACGTCAAGGAATACGTCGGCGGGATCTTTTCCGGCTTTTTTCACCAGCTCCGCAAACGGCGTTTCCGAAACGCCGGGCAGATACGGGCATTTAAGATAAAGGAGCCGGTCCCATCCGCCGTGGGCCAGATACCGCCAGTAGCGGTCCATGTCGTTTTTGACCCTTTCCCTGCCTTTGGGATCCGCCAGGATCTCTTTGGCCCGGTCCCAGCCGTCCTCATACAGCCAGGGCGGCATCATGGCCATCGCCCGGCCCGGTGCAACGCAGTTGGGCAGCATATCGCAGTAGACGTTCAAATGCTCGATCTCGCGCGCGTTTTTAAGCATCTGCATGGCCTTGTCAAGATACTCGTCCGGCACGCCGTTGTCATATTTGATATTCAGATGCGAGACGGTTCCGCGAAGGCCGGTCTTACGGATCACGTTTAAAAATTCGTTCACTGCCTCCAGTACGTAATAGCCTTCGTCGCGCATATGGGTGGAATAGTTGCCGTCGTATTCCGCTACGATCTTTGCCAGACGCTCCACTTCCTCCGGCCGGCTCAGCATGCCGGGGTGGAACTCCAGTCCGGTGGACAGGCCTATAAAGCCCGCGTCCATCGCTTCCCTAAGGAAGTTGGCCATAATCTTAAACTGCTCTTCCGTATAATCCTGTGTATAGAGCCCCGCCATTTTCCGCAGCATGTTGTGCCCGCAGAGCCAGGCGGTATTCATGGAGGTTCCCATCTTATCTGCCTTGTCCAGGACCGCGGCGACAGAGTCTTTCGGATAGATGCCGTCGGGCGGAGCGGGCATGTTCAGATTAAGATTCCCGCAGTTTCCGACGACCTGCGTGGTAATGCCCTGCCGGATGGAGTTCTGGCATTCAGGGAAACGGAACAGTCCCCCGTCAGAGTGGGAATGCGAATCGATGAACCCCGGCGTCACATACTTGTGTGAAGCATCGATCTCAAGAGGCGCCTTAACCCCTTTTAGATTGCCTATATAATCGATCCTGTCGCCGGATACGGCAATATCTGCATAATACGGAAGGCTCCCCGTTCCGTCCACGATCATCCCGCCCCGAATGATGATATCCGGCGTTCCCCGATAAAAACTCATGGTGAATCCCCTTTCCTTCCTGTGCCCCGGCAATTGCTATAAAGAGCACATCCCGGTCTGCCGGGCTTAGGTCCCGACTTATATACTATATCACAGTTTGGCAGAATGATACCCTGTAATTATCTTCCTTCTTTAAGATTGTGCTGCTTTTATAGTGATTAAGTATTGACTAAATCAAAAGCGAAGATATAATTAAGTTATCGCTTAATCAAAGAGGTGGTTTATGGACATATCTTTAATGCTGAAGGCCCTGGGGGAGCCGACAAGACTCTCCATTTTCCGTCAGCTCCTTGTGCGAAAACACTGCGTCCGGTCGCTCTCTAAAAAGCTGGGCATTACCGAATCGGCGATTTCGCAGCATATGAAAGTACTGAAAGAAGCCGGGCTGGTATACGGTGAGCGCTACGGATATCACATACATTATCTTCCGAAACAGGAAGCGCTTGACGAATTATGCGCCGCTTTTGCCGAAATGAAGCGGAGGTCACTTGATCTGTGCCGTGATCCCAATACCTGCCAGTGTGAATTCCGGGAGGGTGGAAAATGAACCTTCTTCTGGATCTCTTTATAACCTTTGCCAAGATCGGCCTCTTCACCTTCGGCGGCGGTTACGCCATGATCGCCCTGATCGAAAATACCTGCGTGGAGAAAAAAACGTGGATCACCCACGATGAAATGATGAACATCACCGTCATTGCGGAGTCTACACCGGGGCCGATCGCCATCAACTGCGCGACCTATGTCGGCTACAAACAAAAAGGCTTTGCCGGAGCGCTTATAGCGACGGTCGGGATGATCCTTCCCTCTTTCTGCATCATCTATGCTATTTCGAAGTTTCTGGATCATTTCCTTGAGATCGCCTGGATCGCGCATGCCTTTAAGGGCATCAAGATCGCAGTCGGGATCCTGATCCTGGACGCCGCCTTAAAAATGCTTAAAAAGATGCAGAAAAAACCGCTGCCCAGGGCGTTTATACTCTGTGCGTTTTTGGCCATGCTGCTTATCAACATCTTCTCATTAAGGATCTCTTCTATCATCCTGATGCTTACCGCGGGACTGATCAGCCTGATCATTTTCATGGCGAATAAGCCTTATGCAAAGGGAGGTGCCGTGAAATGATCCTTTTTGAATTATTCATCGGTTTTCTTAAAGTCGGGTGCTTTGCTTTCGGCGGTGCATACGCTGCGATACCGCTTATCCGTGACATCGTCCTTTCCTACGGCTGGCTGGACGATGAAATGCTGACCTATATGATCGCTGTCAGCGAAAGCACGCCGGGCCCCATCATGGTGAATCTGGCGACCTATGTCGGCAGTTCTCAGGCAGGCATCATGGGATCATTTATTGCCACTCTCGCCGTCGTGCTTCCGTCCTTTATCATTATTCTTCTGGTAACGGCGCTTCTTAATGCGGTTCTTAAAAACCCTTATGTACAGGCAGTGCTTAAAGGACTGAAGCCGTGCATGATAGGGATCATTCTTGCCACCGGCGTATATATGATCATAAAGAACGGTTTTATCATCGAGGACGGCACCGTGCTGATTAGACCTTTTATCCTGACTCTGGTGCTGGGAACGGTTTATTTCGGTTCCAGGAAGATAAAGAAAGGCGGCCTGTCCCCGATCCTTCTGATCCTGCTTTCCGCCGCCGCAGGGATAACCGCCTACGGATTGTAAAAGTGAATGCGGCGGCATTGCAGCCGGAAACTGTCAGAGTTTCCGGCTGCTTTCGATTTATAATACCCTGTATGATACAATTATTCGGTCTTTTGGGGAAATGCCTTGACAAGATAAAACAGGTATCCTCCCAGGACAACGACGATCATCGCCAGATTGAGCACCATTTCCGTCTCATGGCTCATATTTCCCTCTGCGGCAAACACCTTTAAGGCGTTGTTGGCCGAGTGGAACAGGATGCACGGGATCAGCGATTTCCCGTGATAGAAAATCAGTACAAGCACGAATCCGACGAGAACGGCGAACACGATCTGCGTCAGGGAGGAAGCAGGATCTTTTCCGCTTCCGTTTACGAGATTCACGATATGGCCGAGACCGAACGAAAGCGCGGATATGATGATCGCCGTTTTAAGATTGTCCTTTTCCAGCGCCTTAAACAGCAGTCCGCGGAAAATGACCTCCTCCAGAAAACCGACGCAGCACATGCTGATGAAATACAGCAGGGCTTCTGCAAAGCCGAACTGCAGTTTGATCCCACCCCAGAAAGCGGTGGAAGCAACGATGATAAGCGGAATGTAATAAAAAAACCGCTTTGCCGGGACATTTGATTTTAAGAATCCGTATTTTTCGGTTAAGTTATTCTTTCTTATCCAGAAAAACAGGATCAGGGACATCACGATGTGCAGCGCGCAGGTCACGGATTTCGTAACGCCTAAAGTCTCCGAAAGCTGATCCGCCAGACTGCTTAAGACTACGTAGGCAACGATCCACAGGATCGCAAAAGTGATCTCACTTTTCTTGTAGAGTTTCGTCATTTTGCTTTTACCTTCTTTCCAATCCTTCGGCGATCGTGATCAGCGCTTTTTTGATCGCTTCCGGATCATATTTCATCGCATTATTGGCTATCAGACTTGCATAACCGTGTACGATCGCGGCCAAAGGTTCAAAAAAGGCGGCAGCGTCTTCTTCCGCCAGATCTTCTTCCGAACTTACCGCCGCAAGCACACCGGCCGTTTCTGGTGATCTTATCAGTTCTTCCAGGCTGAAGCCGGAAAAACGTCCGGACTGAAAAAGAAACCGAAACAGCTGAGGCTCTTCTCCCGCAAAGCGGATATACCGCAGCCCTATCTCAAGAAGATCCTCACCCGCAAGAATGTAATCGCTGTGAAAGGCATCCGCCCTTTGGTAAGTCAGGTCTCTTAAAACGTCAAGATTTGGGAACTGGTACATGATGGGCTGTGTAGAGCACCCGAGAAAAGCGGCAAGATTCCTGGCAGTCAGATATTCATGTCCCTTTTCCTTGATCAGCCTAAACGCGCCTTCTATCATCGCTTCTTTTGTAGTCGTCGGCTTCTTTGACATAGAAATCCCCTCGGAAATACTATAACGCATGTTATTGTATTCCGGTTTTTCTTTTCCGTCAAGAACAAGTTCCGCGCTGTCAAAAAGAAAATGCCGAAAAAAACAGCCGGAGACTGTTTAAGGTCCCCGGCTGTGTAAGGATCGGTACTAGCTTTGGTAATGACTCACGCGTTTTAATCCGGACGGAGGCATGGCAAAAGCACAGTGATCTCTGTTTTCCCCTTCTTTTTTCGGAGTCTTTATGTAAACCCACAAAAGACTGCGGATCTCCAGAACGCCCGTGTCCTTATCTTTCTTTACGCTGTATGGGATCGCCGAAACCAGAAGGAAACCGGCAGCGATCCCGGCAATGATCTTCTTTTTTGTCATGTGACTGTCCCCTTTTTATTTATCTTTATCCTTTCCTGCTTTCTTCAGCATGTCATATGTTTCCGAAAGCCACTCGTTATAGTGATCATAGGAAGGCCTCGTCCACCAGTTAAGAAGTCTGTTTAAGGACTTTCGGTCTTCTCCGATGTTTATGCCCCCGTACTGGTCGGGATCGCGGTTTACCGTCACGACATGATGATCGTCTTTTTTAAAGTCGATCCGGTAGATACAGTATCCTGTCCAGCTCCGGTGTGCAAAGAGCGTCTCCCCCTCCATATACCAGAACCACTTGTCCTCCATCGCCTTCGGGATATTTCCGTATCTGAGCGCATTCATCTCCTCATCACTGAAGTGCCTGTAAAGCTCGAAAGTCTCATGTTTTGGAGGCATGGGTTCTGTTTTCCAGTCATTTCGGCAGGCGGCTCTATTTTTGTTCTTATTCTCTTTAGTCATGTACGGCTCCATCAGCGGCTGACTTTAAGGACCGGCAAACCTGTTAACGGGTTCCCGGTATAAGTCCCTGCGCTCCTTTTTCCTGCTTGATCTACTCCGGCCCGATCTCGGAAGAAACGTTTTTCTGGCCTTCCGTTTTCGAAACCGTGACCGCCTTGTTGAAGACTTCATACAGGCTGTTGCCGCCTTTTATAAGGGCATCGGCAAGCTCTTCCTTGCTTACCTTTTTCATCATCGTCTTAAATGATTCCTGCGACTTGATCTTTTTCACCTGCGCGCTTAAGGCTTCTCCTTCTAGCTTGCTTTTCTGCTGGTACGCCGGGGTCTTTTCCCGGATAGTCCCGAGCGCACAGATCGTCTTCGCCACGGCATCTTCGAGGTTTTCCTTTAACCAGTCTCCGTCTCTGCGGTGTTTAAGGACCTCGAGCTGCGCTTCATCCCGAACGGCGGTCGCAGTATCGTTCAGATGAAGCTTTTCGCCCAGCTTTCCGAGCTGTGAAAGCGTCTTCATGGAGGAGTCAAAACGGTCTGTACCGGCGTCATGCCAGATGCTGCCCGTACCGCTCTTCGTCTTTAAGGTGCCGTATTTGTAGCATCCCTGTTTGGCATTCGCAAGGAGAACGTCGGCACCGGTCTCCCGCACGGTTTTCAGTTCTTCCTCCGTCAGGATCTCCTCGGCTGATGTCCTTCCAGGATATCCATCTTGGCATTGAAGAGCTTTAAATGCCTCATCATCTCGTTGTATTCCGGAGAATTGGTCTTCGAGAGGAACCAGCCGCTCTTTTCCTTCTGCAGCGTACTGTATTCCTTGGTAAGGCTTTCTCTAAGATCCTGCGCTTCTTTCTGCTTTAAGCCCTCTTCCGCCACTTCGTTCTTAAGATCATTGGATAACTCAAGAAAATCCTTCTCATTCTGGTCCAGATCCTTGGGATCTTTCTTGTCCAATTCCTTAAAAGCTGTGTAATCCCGGCACAGCTGCAAGGCAGCTTCCCTGAAAACGGCCTTTTCCTCTTCCGTCTCGGGGATGTCGTTTACCGCCGACTTGATGCGCTTTAAGATCATAGGCACTTCTACCCGGCTGCCCTGGTTTTCGTATTTTAAGGTCTTATAGGTATCAAAGGTCTTTTTCCAGTCCTTACTCTGAAACTTTGCGGCAAGCTCATTCGCATCAAACTTACTGTCTGAGAAGATCATGCACTGCTTGGCCAGGCACTGGAGCTTTTCCTCATCCGTGTGGGCATGGAATGTCGCATACTCCCCCTCGGCAAGCATCCCGAGAAACCTGTTTTCCATTCCGGTTACCGCAGTTTTCAGATGTTCCTTGGAATCCCCGAAGAGCTTTTTAAGCGTTGCCATGGCTTCCTGTTTCGGCTTGCTTCTGAAAGAATAGATATACGGATAGAACTCATTTGCCGCATAACTTTCGATGGTTTCCTAGTTCAGATAACTGCTCAGCATCTGGACCCGCTGCTCCTCCGGCAGACTGAAAAAGTGCTGCATGATCCTTGACTTCGGGATCTTCTTCGGTGCCATGGGCTGATCCTCCTTAAAATGATTTTCTTTGTACTTTTATCATAGCATAGCGCATGCCGGAAACAACGGGCCTGCCATGCCGTTTTTATGCCGTTTATTCACTACGATTTTTATATTGCCGATCATGCTTCGGCATCGTCATACTCTCCGTATTCGCAGCCGATATGCGTGGCCTCGATCTCGTCTTTAAGCTTAAGGTTGTTTTCTTCCTTGTCGTAAAGTCTGACCGTGCCCCATCCGTTTCCGCCGTTAAAGAGCCGCTTATGCTTTCTGGATCCGTCCGGCGCTTCATAATTGACCAGCAGCATATCCGACTTTCGGCAGAACACCTCGGTGTCCATCACAGCAACTCTGTTTTCCTGCCGTACGTGCCAGTGCACCAGTTCTTCTTTTTCTTCAAAGGAGAATTCCGTTTTTACATTGAGCCAGACATGAGAAAAGTTGAAATCGTATTCCCTTCCCTCATAATAGAAAACGCCCAGAAGCCTCCGGTTGAGGGGAACAAAGTAGATCTTTGGCCTTCCGCCGCCGATATCGAAAGCGCTGTCGTTAAGCATTTTCCCGGTGAGCCTGCTCTTTAAGCAGCTTGAGGCAAGCCATACCCAGGGCGAGGTAAAATCTCGTCCCCAGTTTTTGTCGGCATAGCCGAAGCTATTCTCCTTCGTGACGGTATATTTCCGCCCGTTGCAAGTAAGCGTTCCGCAAAAGGCGGTCTTCATCCCCTCTGCGTGCCAGTACATTGCGAAAGCCTCCGCGTCCCGAAGCGGTTTGCTGGCTCCGTAGCCGACGTTGAACGCGATCTGTTTGTCAAGCTCAAGATCCCAGGAAAGCTGCCCTGCGTCACACATCCACTCCGGATGCGCCGCCGCATCCTCCTTTAGAACCAAAATGCCGCCTCTAAGCCTTGTCTCAGAAGCATAGCAGTCATCCGCTTCCACTTCATACGGTGCATCGCCGTGTATCCGGACATCTTTAAGGGAGAAGAAGCGGTGAAGCTGAAAATGATCTTTTCCCCAGGTGCCGGCTTTGACCATCAGGTAAGACGGACGAATGCCCGATGCCTGATTTTCCGGAAGCTGTCCGAACGTTGGCGAATCCTCAGCCAGCGCCAGATTGCAGATAAAAAACTCGATGAAGAAAGGTTTGTCTTCTCCGGTAACGGCATCCTGCGCCGTGAACGAATGCCACCACCAGTCGTAGCCGTGATGGGCAAGCGGACCGTGAAGCATAAAAGCATTTCTGGTAATATCATGGTGATTAAACATCTTGTTTGATACCCAACCCCTTTTTAAGCAGTTTATTCTCTGCTTATTTTACCGTTGTTCTTTCCATCCCTGTCAGGGAATGCAGATCTCCTCGATGATAAACAGAATCGAATAGCCGTCGAGCATTCCCTGCTCTTCTTCATAAGCATCTACCGCGAATGCCTTAACGTTTATCATATCCTCATCCCACACGCTCCATTCCAGCGATGTCATCGTATTCGCGAAATCAAAATCATCGGAGAGCCATTCCACGTGCCGCTTGTCTCTGATGTAATCTTCTTCTTTTTTGCAGCTGCCCGTCATGAGGTCCCTGCTTTCCGGATCGCCGGTGAACCAGATCGTGACCTTCTGCACGGAATCCTCATCCCACTGGCTGGTATCATCCATGTACTGGCTGAACGAAAATTCCGTAACAGCTCCCTCCGCAAGATCGATCTCAAAACTCTCGGGACTTATGTCCGCTAACTCGTTTCTGTAATAGTAAACGACAGGTCTGACCCTGATCTTCGTGGGGTAAACGTCCCGCATGACCTTAAACAGCGCGCCGATATCCTCGACCTTATACACTTCCCAGGGGTCTACCCAGCCGTGCAGTCCCGACTTTACCTCTATATCTATCCGCGGCATGGAAATGACGAAGGGAATGGTAAATTCCGGTTCATCCTTGTCCATATCCGCATCCGGCTTAAAGAATTCCACCGTATGGGGATAGCCGGCAGCCATGAAACCCAGCAGGGTCATAGTATCGGTGATCTCTCCTTTTTCGGGCCAGGTCCCCGTCCAGTTTCCCTTGACCGCTTCCTTGCGTAAAGGTGCAAAGCGGAACTTATAACCTGCATACGCGGATTTCGTTCCTTTCGGCACGTCTTCATACAGCCTGACCGTGATCTTTGTGTTGTAGAAATTCTTGACCTTGTTCATGGCGTCCAGTTCCACCTTTTCGCTCTTTTTGACAAAATAGGTCTGGACGCTCTTTAAGATGGCCGGCAGGAATTTACTGTTGAAATAAGAAACATAGTCGTTTATCAGCTGCTCTTTTTCCGCTTCCGTAAAATCCGGGATCCGCTTGACCGTGACGTTCGGAACGTCGGAGGCCACCTCTCCCTGCTGATCCCCGGTAAGGCGGAAGAAGTCGGTGGCATATTCGCGGAATGCCTTCTCGAATTCTTTGATCGCCGCGTCGGCATCGTCCGAATCCTTTTCAACCAGCTCTATGATCATTTTCCGCCAGTCCTTCGGCTTCATCAGCTTATGTGACCAGTTGGTGACAAATCCTTCGTTGTAATGATGATAGACAAATGCGATATCTTCCAGCTTCGTGGCTTTTGCTTCTTCCGCGAAAGCCGTCAGCATTTTGTCGATCACCAGAACGCCGCCCATGCCGACGGAAAGCGCTCCGCTTCCCACACTGGTAAAGGCATCCGCCCAGTATGTCGTTACTTTGCTCCCGACGTCACGGATCAGATTGAGAACATCCCCCTTTGATGCGCCGCCGCCGAAAGAATCTTTAAGAGCGATCGTCATTAAGTTTCTGGCCGTTGCGATGTAGCCGATCGCGGAAAACAGCGTCTGATTTGTCTCCGGGATCTCCGTGGAAAGCCAGGAAGGAACATCGCCGAGCGTCGCCATGTTGATGGCATTATCGATCCGGTCGGACCAGTCAAAGAAAACGTCGGAGGCCTTCGAGACGAATTCCCTGAGTTCTTTGCGCACGCTCGGATCGTCAGCCGCGATACGCTTGGCAAAATCAATGGTCGTGGCCTCATCCATTTTCAGCCTGGCGTCGTCGATGCTTGTAATGACCGCGTTTCTGCGGCCCTCGTTTTCGACGACGAACGCGCCGTACTTCGACAGATGGTCGGTGTAAATGATTAGCTCCTGCTTTTGGGCATCGACTTCGAACAGGACGTCTTCCCACTCGCCGGCCGTCTCGTTATAATACTTGGCGCCGACGCATTTCGAAGGATCCTGCCCTTTTTTGCAGTATGAAGCATCATACGGGATCCGGATCATAATGAAATCATCCAGTTCATGCAGATCGCCGAGATTGATATCATATATGTCGATCTTATATCCGTCCTCCTTGTGCTCCTCACTCGGCAGCCGGCTGACAGAAAGCTCAGTTTCTCCGTCCAGCACAAATTCGCCGACGTCGACCGTGATCCCGTCTTTCGTCGTCACACTCGTTATTTCCGGCGACAGCACCGACTTTTCCGTCTTGGTTTTGCCTGAAGAAGAAGGATCGGTCGCTGCGGTCGTTTTGGGCGCTTTCGTGGAGGACTTGGATGTTTCCCCTTCTCCCCCGCCGCAGGCGCACAAAAGCATCGCCAGCACTAATATCAGGGATAAAACCCTGAAACTCTTTTTTTTTCGCCTTACCTGTATGTTTTCTGATCTGCGGCCTCTTGTTTCCTGTCGTGTGATCATAGCCTTATCCTCCGTTCGATAGTCATTTCCGGTGTGCAATTAACGTAAACAATACTCCAGAATAATCTTACCCGGTCTTTAAGGAAAAATCAATCAAAAAAGGCCCCGCTCTTATGTCCAGGGCCTGAAGTGATCAATTGAAAACGCCTGGCAGCGGCGGCTGCTTTCCTGCTTAAATAAATGATTATTCCCCTCACCCGCCCTCATCTGATTGTTGGCAATAGGTAGTAACAATACGCCTTCCATGTACATGTGTATCATTGCTGGGCATACGGTATAAAGCGAGGGAATCGGACCCTCAGGTGCGCGCCCGACACACTGCCATGCGATTCATTCTCAATCGCGGGAGATCATGCCCACACAGTCAGACTACCGATCAGCTTAAAGCAGTTCCGTTATCCAGTTCATTTCCTGTATTTTTTCATCCGTTTCGCGCAGCTGTTTTGAGAAGTCATCCACTTTTTTCTGGAGATCCGAAACGGTGACCGTGCTTACGATCTTTATCTCCGTCTTGGAATACCGGGAGACTTTCTCACTGGATGCATTTAAAAAGTCCCGCATGATCCTGATGCGTTCTTTGAGGCAGTCTCTTTTTGCGATCATATCCGTTATCGTCTGATCTTCCCATTTGACCGCGTTATTGGTCCTGTTGATCCTTGCGATAAGTTCTTCCAGTCTTAAAAGACACCCGTCCAGTTCGCGGAGAAGGTCCTCGGGATTTTCGGAAGGCGTTTCCCCTTCCTGAACTTTTGCGTTATTGTTGAGTCTAAGACTCAGTTCCTGGATCCGTCTCTTAAGATCCGCCCGTTCCGATAATGCCGTTGCCAGTTTCATCTCAGTTTTGCCCCCTCTCTAAAAGCGTCCGCGACCTTTTCGCCCAGCGCGATATACACGTTGTTGCAGGGATCGAAGGTGATCGGTTTCAGTTTCTTCGGATCGATCCTGCCGTCCGTGATCACGCTTTCATCGGCAGAAACGTTTACGATCTCGCCGGTCAGTATCCCGTCCTCAAAACTTTTTACCTTACATTCCAGCGCCATAGGAAGCTCATCGATAAGCGGCGCGTCCACATATTCGCTCTTTGTCGCGTGAAAACCGGCCCGGGCAAACTTATCCGGCACTCTTCTTCCGGACTCGATTCCCACGTAATCACAGGCGGTCACATAGTCCTGGGTCCCCATGCTTACCGTAAAGGCGCCTCTTACAGTGAGGTTATCCGTCGTCTTGTGCTCGCCCAGGCTGATCGTGATCTCTTTAAAATCAGTCGTTATCCCCCAGGCGGCGTTCATGGCGTTCGGAATGCCGTTTTCATCGTATGTTGCGATGATCAGCACCGGCTGCGGCAGCATGATCGGCCTGGCGCCGAAATTTACTCTGCTCATTTAAATCCTCCTTTTGTTCATCCTGCATCTTAAGGAGCTTCTTCTGCACCGCATTTAGCATTTCCCGTTCCTGATCGGAATAGTATTCCTCGAAGCCCTCTATGGAAAACCCTTCCGGATCATCCAGAAGGGCCCTCAGCACGCCTTCAAAGGAATGATCGTGACCGCTCCAATCCCTGTCTTTTGTCGCGGAATCATTATACGGAAAATACAGGCCGGTCCGGGCAAATTCCGAAGAAACGTACAGGAGACTTCCTTCTTCCGGGTCACGGTCTTTAAAATCTACCCGCCAGCACTTTTTTCTTCTGTCGTACCAGGGTTTATACCTCTTCATGCTTCATGACCCAGGCAAAAGCCTTTGCCGTCCTTAGGTCCGGCTCCTTGAAATGATTTCCCTGATTCCATTCCAGTATGCAGTCTGTGCCCTGTCCCTTAAGCACCTCATACGCCTCCCGGATTTTTATTCCGACGCTCGCCATGACCTGATTTCGGGTCTTTTCCTCCCTATCGCCCAGACTCAGATACACCCGCTCCGTCCTGATCTCGTGGGATTTCATAAAATCCGTAAATCCGGGAAACCAGATGGACGGAGAGGCGGCTGCCGCGCCGCAGAACAGATCCGTCTGATACGCCGCCCAGAGCGCAAAAAGACCAGCCAGCGAATACCCGCCTATATAATATGCCTTCCCGCTGTCCGTGCAGTGCTTAAGGACTTCTTCCAGCGTATCCCTGGCTCCGTCACCGAAGCCTTCGCTGCCGAATACAGGCGGCGCCTTCCAGGGAGAAAGATCCTTATTCCAGTCATCCACCTTAACGGCGATAAGCTTAAGGTCCTTAACGGTCTTTTCCCTTATCGCCTTAAACTCCGTTTCGATCCCCTCCAGGTCGTGATCGTCCACCATCTGGATCAGGACCGTAAGCGCATCAGGATCACCGTACTCATATACTTTCATATCAGTTATCTTCTCCGCCCTTTATCACTTCGCCCATGATGATATAGTGCGGCTCGATCCCGTTCTGGTAGATCTTCTTTGCCACGTCGGGCACATCTTCGTATTTCATCTGCGCCATGTAGATCTTCCGGCACACGAAGGTCTCCGAAGCCTCTTTATAGGTGATGCCCTCTTTAAGGACGAGAGGCGTAAGTCCGCTGGCGGCCGCCTTGTCGGTATTGCGGCCGGACAGGGTCCCCATCTTAAGGAGCGCTCCCCGGTATTCTTCCGGATAGAAGGAAACCGTGAAGGTGTCGTTTGCTTTTAAGAAGTTCCAGGTGTAGCGGTCCGGGCGGACATAGACCGTAATGATGCTTTTCTCCCAGATGGTGCCCATTGAGCCCCAGGAGATGGTCATGCTGTTAAAGCTTTCGGGTGTTCCGGCAGTTACTAACGCCCAGTCTCTGTCAAAGCGATCAAAAGGGTTTATCTTATCCATGTTTCCTTTCTCCCTTCCTTTCAGGCTTTCTTAAGTATAACACGTAAACAGGTTTAATCCAGTTCGATCTTAAACAGTTCCTCGTCGTCCAGCATCCTGTGCTCCGATTTAAAGCCGACCTTTTCATAAACGTGTCTGCCTCTTTCGTTTTCGGGATCTGTCGAAAGATAGACTTCCCTGCAGCCGAAGCGGGACTTCATCTCGTCAAGGATCATTCTGATCGCCTGAGTTCCGTAGCCCTTGTTCTGATAATGGAAATCGATCATGATCCGGCACAGTTCCCAGAATTCTTCCTCTTCGCTCCAGCCGAACATGGTAAAGCCGATCAGTTCCCCCTCATGCTCGATCGCCTTTATGACCCAGCCGTCCTCGTATACGGACTGGACGATGGACAAGGCGTTGGATGCCACAAAATCCTCGCACAGAGAAGGCATGCCTTTCGCTTCATACGGTTCTCTGCTGCCCTTTACCGTGATGGTTTCGTTTGTCGTCAGGAAGATCACGTCTTCCCAGTTTTCTCTGGTAATATCGACCAGCTTCATTTATGCTTCCTCCCTGATTATTCCGGGTTTCCCCGCTTTAGATCATCTTGCAGAGTTCGTAGCAGTCGTGCCCTTCTGGGACGTCTTTTAGCTCGCCTCTTATTAAATAGCCGTTCTTTTTGAAGAACCCGACGTTCCAGTCGCCCGCGCTCGTCAGAACCATAGGTGCGCCGTTTTCCTTTGCCAGGTCTTCTGCTTTCTTTAAAAGATACGTGCCCAGGCCCTTCCCCCTTAAGGATTCTTCCACAAACAGTGCGTCAACGTAGCCGTAGGCCCCTTTTTCCACGTCCGCGATCACGCCGGCTTTAAATGAGCCGTCGCCATCTGCAAGTTTCTTATTAAACTCAACGCTTTCATACTGCGGTTCGTAGGCTTTACTGTACGCCTGAATGCCTTCCCGGATGATCCCGGCATCGTCGCTGTTTCCGGGAAGGACTTTAAACCGCGCGCCGCTGTTGTCCGTCGGCACATAAGAAGGCGCGTCCTTATCAAGGTATTTGACCAGGGAATAACTGATAAAGCCGTTTGCCTTCTTAAGCGTCGTAAAAACCGTATACCCGTGTTTTTCATAAAACGGTCTTGCCATGTAGCTGGCGGTGCCGAGCGTAACGACCCGGCAGCCCTTCTCTTTTGCGATCCGCTCTGTTTCGCGGATGATCATGGAGCCGATCCCGTGATGACGATAGCGTTCATCCACCCAAAGGATGTCAAGAAACATTCTCAGCCAGTGGTATTCGTACGCTTCGGCAATGCATCCGCCGATGATCTCGCCGTTTTCGTTTACGACTTTAAGAACGAATTCCTCTTCGTCCGCGTCCGTTTCGCGCGGCACGATCCCATTGATCTTTTCGCCGATATATCCGGTCTCTTCTTCTGTCAGATCCTCGATTTTAAATTTCAATTCCTTTTTACCTCTGATATCTGGCTGCCGGCCTCATTTTCCACTTTTATACTATAGCACAGTTCGGCAGAAAGATGCCCTACCGGATCACAGTTTAATTCCCCTTGTTTTTCCTTCCGGGATTCGGTACAATCATTTTCGTATTATATGCTGCGGTAAGATGAGGCATGCTTCGTTTGACCGGAAGCAAAAAGCCGGGTCCCGGAAAGACAGATTCGCGAACGATACGTTTTCCGAGTATGATGAAGGAGGTTTTATATTTATCATGAAGAAAATGACAGCAATCACCGCTTTGATACTTATTATTGTTCTCGTTATGTCCGGATGCGGAGAAGAGCCCGCCGCATCGAAGTCGCCATCGTCTTCATCAACGAAGGCGCAGACAACGCAGGACAAACAGACTGCAGCGGCACCGGATCAAAAGACGCCGTCTGCGACAGGCGAACAGACGCCGCCCGCTACGGCCGAACAGCCAGGCGCCAGTTCTCAGGAGGAAACTACTTATGTTCCCGATTATACGATTCCGGAGCCCTGGACGCAGGATTATCAGTCGTCACTGCTCGACAGGATCCCGTTTTCAGTCGATCTGGGCGTAGGCTGGGAATACCGCGATCTGACAGTCAACGGAGAACACCGAAGGATCACCGTGACATACGAAATGGATTCTTCAGTAATCCCGCAGGACCCGTGTTATACATATTACAGGGTTGACATTATCGGGGAAGGAATGTACGCCGAAACTGTCGCTGTTGGCAGAGAGTTTTTTAATGAATTCGTGACTGACTATGTCAGAAACGAAGAACCGGACCGGATCAACATGGAACTGTTTGAAAACGATTTCGTAGCCTATACGTTCAAGGGAAAGGATAAGGACTACATCGTATTCAGCATTCCGGCAGGCTGGGAAAAAGACACTTCGACCATGGTGATCGCAACGGACCAGGGCAAGCTGCTTGCCGATTTCGAGGTCGATAAATCCCATCAGGTAACCCTTCAGGGTGACGATGCAGGTAAGTATATGGACTTTTCCAGAAACACCAATTTCTTCAGTTTCGGCGAAGACTACATCACTTATCTTAAGGTCTCTCAGCGGGTCGACGGCGTCACATACTTAAAGGAGTATGCCCTGATCATTGATAACGACGGAATTACATCGGTTGAGACCGGCAAGACTTATACGACTACGGATACGGTTCCGGATCTGCCGGACATTGCGATCCACTGAGGCAGCAGCGAACTTTTTCCCTCCCTGGCCGGCAGATCTGCCGACCGGGGAGGTTTGTCTGTGACGACGGCGGGAAAAAGCTTTAAAGCAGTTCAAATATGACTCGGTACTGTGATTTTATCTGTTTGCTCTAAACGTATAAGTCGCGCCCCAGTTCTTCAGTACGGTGACGCGGGAAAAACCGGCTGACTTTAAGGCTTCCTTTTCGTGGTCCACGGTCAGCGGCGTATCAAAATGATAGAAACCGCCGTCATGAATGTTCTGTTCTTCTTTTAGTATTTCAAGCTCCGCACGGCGGGACTGTTCCTCTTCATCCGATAAGGCGAAGTAATCCGTCAGGATTAGAAACCCGCCCGGTTTTAACGCTTTCCTTACTTTCTCATACAAAGGGATCTTTTCTTCCTTTGTGAAGTGATGAAGCGATTCGACGGAAACCGCCGCATCATAGGTGCATTCTTCAAGCGGCACATCAAAATAGGAGCCCGCGATAAGTTTCAGAGACTTGTCCGGGAACTTTTCGCGAAGCGCCTTAAGCATCCCCGGCGCAAGATCGATACCGGTGATCTTTGCTTCGGGGACTTTTTCGAAATAGTATCCGAGCTCAAGACCCGTTCCGCATCCCAGATCAAGAACGGTAGGGCTGGCTGTCTTCGGCAGGCAGTCTGCTGTAAATGGATAAAATTCCCGGGCCGAATCGATGGTGCTCAGCTGGTGCTCCTCATAACCGTCCAGCCTTTTATCAAAGAACTCACCCATTTTCTCAAGCATCCGCTTTCCCCTCCGATCAAAACGGTCCGCCGGCCGTACCGTTACTTCTTCTCAAGTATGTCCAGTGTATGATGGGACGCCCCGATCAGATCCTGACGCTCGCAGATCGTGAAATGATAATCCATCCACCTTTCAAATGTTTCGTCATCCATGGCGTCGATATATTCCCTTTTATAATTTGTCGCGCCGTCGGTGGCGACAAGCTTGATCCTTTTAACGGGCAGTGCCGCATCCAGCTCCGCGATCTCCTCTGTACGCACCATGGCAAAAAGATCTTTCGGCTCGCTGATGCAGTGCCAGTCAGATGTCAGCATATTTAAGTCCATCACTTCACGCAGATGATTTAAGCCGAACACGTACTGGATGACGGTCGGTTCATTCATGCAGTAAGCCGCCAGGATATGACCGCCCGGTTTTGTCACGCGCACCGCTTCAGATAGCGCTTTCTGCTTTTCTTCCTTCGTATAAAGGTGATACAGGGGACCGAGGAGCATGGTAAGATCAAACGAATCATCGGGAAGGGCCGAAAGGTCCAGCGCGTTCCCCTGCAATGCTGTTATGGGTTCCGACCCGTCCAATTTGGTTCTTAATATTTCCAGGTTGTGACTGATCAGTTCAACCGCCGTTACCCTAAGCCCCTGTTTTGCCAGTGTCACGCTGTAGCGCCCCGTGCCGGCCCCTACTTCAAGGATGCCGGGAGATGAAAGCCCTTCTAGGCACTCTTTTATATACCTCATCGTGGTCAGGTATTCCACCTGTCCGTGACGGGAAAGAAGGCGGCCTTCTTCATCATAGTTTTTGTAATACTCTTCAAGATAATTCATTGCCTTTTCTCCTGAGGCCTGCGTTTGGAAGACCTCTTGATCAGTGCTTTTACCAGCGAAAAGACCGCGCAGCCGATGATCACCCCGAAAACATTTAAAATCAGGTCATCGATGTCCGTTACGCTGTTGGGTAAAAGGAGCTGTACCGTCTCTATCAGAAGGGAGATCCCCGCGCCGGCAAGGACTGTTTTCCGGAAGCTGTCAAGCTTTTTATACACCGCCGGAAGAATGATGCCGGACGGGATAAACAAAAAGACGTTTCCTATAATGTTTATCAAAGCTTCCCGTTTTGCGTCATACTCCGTAATATGCACGAAGGGGACCAGATTAACCCGGGGCGGAAAGATCCTGTCCCGCTCGATGATCAACGGCTGAACGTGACCGTCGGCAGCGAAAAACGGATAAAAGACAAAGCGGATTATTACGGCCAGATTGATATACATTAAAAGGAGCACCGCTTCCCTTTTCCAGTCAATACGCCCTTTAACGATCCACGTTATCGCTCTTAAGGCAAGCCATACAAAGGCAAAGATGAGCTCTCCCGTTAAAAATGATATCTTTATCATTTCTTCTCCTTAAAAGCCGGTTTTCGCATCACGGGATCTTGCTCCATGATAGCTCTTCAAGAGGAACGGAACAGGGATCACCAAGATGCGGTCTTATCACCTGACCGTAAAGATCGTGTTTTTCTCAAAGATGCCTGCCGCGAATGCCATTTTAAGGTAAATCGGCATGTTTTCATACGCCTCAAAACTTGTACGCTTAAGAAACTCCTCTAAAGATATCTCCTCGACATATCCGTAGGGGTTGGCGACCGTTATCCTGTCATTCGGAATATCCATCCCCGTTACCAGAGAATAATGCAGGGTCCAGACATCGCCCGATTTTGCCGCCCACTCAAACGGCACCGGAATGCCCAGGGACAAATTGTCGTACAGCGCATCGATCAGTTCGGTACTGGTCATATACTTGTGAATGGTCGTGGTATACTGCGGAAAGCGTTTGTTCATTTCCTCACAGAATCTGTTTCCGGTCGAAGTAACGACCTTTCCGTATTCCTCATACAGTTTTTCTTCCGTCAGATCCCCGCCGGTCCATGCGGAAAACATCTCAAGACAGGCATAGCCGCAGGAAACGTTTTGTTTTATCACTTCCACGCCCTCGGCATAAACCTTTTCGCTGTATTTTTCGTTCTCATAAACTTTCGACCAGTCATCAAGGATCCTGCCGGTCCTGATCTTAAGCCTGATCAGAAGCCCCGCTGAAACCAAAAGCGCCGCCGCGATTAATACAAGAATGATTTTGCCTGTTATACGAATTACCTTCTTCAATACAGCCTCCCGCTTTCGCCCGATCCGGCCGGTCAGATCACAGGATCTTTTAAACCAGGCCTTATATTACAGTGTTAAGTCATTTTCGTTTTCGGCACAAAGGGCCTGCGTTTTTTAATGCAAAAGGGCCATTATATGATCATGTTTTGCGACAAACATTCTGCCTTCCTCCATTTAGCGAAGGCCCTCTCCCGGAATGTCCTGAAAATTGTCTTTTGCTTTCTGCGGATTATATTATACCCGATAACAAAAGCCAGTGAAAGCCCCTTAAGGCCGGGAGATTTAAAAACGGCATAATACTTTCAGCCTTAAAGGATCGATCTGTTTTTTAAGACCCTGTCATACTCCTGGGCGATCTCATGCATTACGTCCTCCATGTCCTTATCCTTAAAGCGGTACTGATCATAGTACTGATCAAGATAAATGACCGGGCAGGCGCTCTCATCTTCCCGGCGGATGCTTAAGCCGGTAAGCAGTTGGTCGTTGTCCTTTAAGCGGTCCGTAAGCTCTACCCGGCCATCCCTGTAGCTGGCCGGAAGATATTCCAGGATATGCGATGCCACCGTTTGGCAAAATTCTGTTTTGTTCATCGTGCTTCCTCCTTCTTGGTTTTTGGTATAAAAACAGCCCTCATTCCGACTGTTTTAAGAATGAGGGCATGAAAAAACCGGAAGCTTTACGCCGCCGGTTAAGTTCTTTTTCCTTAAGTAAGATGGATATTTCGGATGTGTCCTGCTTTTAAAAGAATATCGCCCGATCCGTATGATCGGCGTACGGCGCAGGTCCAGAATCTAACGGGCATTCAGTTTTAAGAACTTTGCGCCGTTCATCTGCTCGTTGGTCAGATACTTTCCGTTAAAGAACAGAGCGTAGGTCGTTACGGGCGAAGGAGCGCTCCTGGCCTGCTCTTTGCTTGCGATATGTACCGCCTTAAACGGGATGCCGTTCTCATGCGCCGTCTGTTTTACGATCGGAACGTACCTGGCATTAAAAGGGCACTGGTCAGTGTAGTAAAGGACGTATCCGGCATCGTCTACATGCGGATGCCTTGCGCAGTCCTTAAATCCGGGCTTTGGGGCATCATCCGAAAACGGCAGATACCAGAGCTGAATGCCGTTATCCGCCTCATCGCATACCTTAAAGCCTTTGTACCTTAGGTATTTAGGATCGGCAAGAAAAGGCTTTTTCTTTTCGGCGCAGAGGATGCACAGTCCTTTCTTTCCTTTTTCCTTACTGTCTTTCATGCAGGCTCCTAATAGATCATTCGAATACCCGTGACCCTTTAAGGAACCGGACACCCACAGACAGTCGATATACATATAGCCTTCGGCATCAATGGGGTTCCACGCGTTTTCTGCCGGGATATACTCGATAAAGCATTTCCCGCGCTCTGCGCTTTTAAGAAACACCAGCCCTTCATCAAAGCGCTCTAAAAGCCACGCCTTCTTGGATGATACCTGGATATCGCTGTCATTTGAGATAGCGCAGCAGATATGCTCTTTTTCCAGATTCTCTTTTGTCAGCCTGATATACTCCATACAGTCTCCCTCTTAAATCGCATTTCAGCGTTGCTTCTTTGCCTGCCGCAAGGTGCCTTCCTATCAGAACCGCTTCTCCAGTATATACATGAAATGCCCTTTGGGACAGTCCTTAAGCGCGCCCGTTTCCATATAGCCGCTCTTTTTAAAGAAGTCTGCCTGCCAGTCGAATACCCCTTCGGCGAGGGCAAAATAGGCTCCTTTTTCTTTCGCCTCCTTCTCGGTTTCCGAAAGGAGCTCTGAGCCTATGCCCTGATTCCTTAAAGGCTCATCCACCCATATCATGTCGATCGCAAAACTGTTCCAGCTATAGACGCCCGAAAAGATCGCCGCGATCATATTTCCTTTTTCGTCCAGCAGCTTATAATTTAGCGGGATATACTCATGCAGACGCGGCGCCTTCGATGAGTTATATTCGTGAAGCCTGTCGCATATAAACTCCGCATCCGCTTCGTTACCGGGACATATTTCAAATCCCGCCGAAAGGTCTTTTGACGGGACATATTCCTTAAAAGGCTCATCCAGCCGCTTCGTTAAGGTATAGTTTTCGTGCCCTCTGGGATAATCCCTTACGGTTCCGCACAGGGTAAACCCGTGTTTTTCGTAAAGCGGCCTTGCCTGAAAACTGAAAGTGCCGAGCATCATCACGCAGCAGCCTCTTTCCCGTGCGGCTTTTTCCGCCTTTAAGATCAGCGCGGAACCAAGGCCCATTTTCCTGTGCTTTTCACTTACCCACAGGATATCGAGGTTCGCCATCTTCCAGTCTGAAACCGCCACGATGCACCCTGCGATGATATTTCCTTTATCATCCGTGATCTTAAAGACAAGCTCCTCATCTTCAGCTCCGTCTTCGGCAGGTGCAATGGAATAATCGATCGCATCGAGCTTTTCTTCTATCAGCTCTTCGTCTTCCTTAGTACAGGGCATTATCTCATATTTCATCTTCTTTTACTCCTTTTCCGATTCAGCGCAGGCGGTTTGCCTCATATGATCTTTCTCCTTTTTTCGTATCCGGTTTAAGAATGAACTGTTTAAACAGCCGGTTTCCCGGAAGGATATCCTCCCCGTAAAAGCGGATGTCTTTATTCCTCTTTTTGGGGGAAAGAAAGACCTCGGCCCCAACCGCTTCGGGAATGCCGGTCTTAATGGGAGAAGCTTTTGGAGCATAGATTCTGCTCATTCCGTTCATCTTAAATCCGCGTTTTTCCATCATCGCCCCCATCATGCCGGGCATGTACTCCAACTTTCCCACGCTGTTTACATACACGACGGGAACGCCGAAAGCGTCCACATAAAGTTCACACCGCTTATCGATTTCCAGGCGCTCTTTTTCGGGCTTTTTCGGATCCGCCGGCGCGCCGTGGGGAAACAGGATGAGGGACAGCTCCTCTTCTTTTACGTTTTCATAGAAATGCCTTCGTCTTGAATCGAAACAGATGCCCACTCCGACCTTCCCGAAAGGCGTATCGATCATGCTTCCGAAATCGCCCCGCTTAAATACGGCGGATTCTCCTTCCGATTTGGAAACGGTGCCCAAAACGCCGTCAGGTCCGGCGATAAGATAGCGGTTAAAGTAATCCCCGTTTTCCTTATCCAGATATCCTGCTCCGATAAACGTATTATAGGTTTTTGCCGTCTTTACGGCCCACTCGGACGCAGCGCGGCCGTTATCGTCCGCGTATTTCCAGATCTCCTCTGACGCCATATAGCTGCACCGGGACAGTTCGGGAAGAACGACAAGGTCCGGGGAAGGAAGGGCCCTGATGAGTCCTTCGATGTATGCATCTCTCTTTTCGATCCCTTTTATGTCATTGTTTAACTCAAGCGCGAATATTCTCATTTTTTCCTCCGGATGAGTTTCTGTCTTAAAGCTTTAAGCGGAAGCCTTTTCTGCATTCTTTACCGTAACGTATATGTGGCCGATGGCAAATATGATGGCAAAAAGGGCAAGCAGCCAGTGCCCGAGCAGGATCCCGCTTAAAAGAAATATGCATGCCGGAATGACCGCAAGGGCAAGGGCTTTTCCCGGACTTTTCCGCTTCATGTATGCCGCGAAGATGATCCAGTATGCCAGAAGAAGGAGCCCGTTTCCCACGAGATAGACCGCCATTGAAGATACGCTCTTAAAACCGAACTTCCATACAAAAAGCGGAAGCCACATGAGAATGATGCACGCGTACCTTCCGATCTGCTCGGTAAGGTTCATAAGCTTATTTGTGCAGCGGTTGCTTTCGCCTTTGTTTTTAATCGCATAGACGATATTCGGTATCAGCATGAGGATCACGATGATTCCGCCGAATACGTTTATCCATCCAAACTCCATTTTTACGCCTCTCCTGCGCCTTAAGGATCGGGTAGCAGTTTTTACCGCCGTCCGGTCCTTAAAAAACAATGATCACACAGTCCACTCCGTCCATTCAATATGGTTGTATTTCATGACGTCATCCGCCCTTTTCATGCCGATCTTCTCGTAAAAGGGAACGGCATTCTCATTGGCGATCAGGTATACGGCGATATCCTTCTCGCCTCCTGAAAGCTCATGCGCTTTCTTCATCAGCTGCGTTCCGATTCCCTGCCTTTCGTAATCCCTGTCTACTCCCAGATCCGTCACGTACAGCCAGTAGCAGTAATCCGTAAGCCCGAAGAGGGCTCCTACCAAAAGCCCCTCCTCATTGCGCGCGGTCAGGCTGATGGAGACATTCTTAACGAGCTTCCTTATGCGTTCTTCAAAGCGTTTTTTGGGGTACTGCGATCCGAGATCCGTCCTTTTTAGGAAATCAACGTATTCCTCCGCCGAAACGCGTTCTTCCTTTATCCTGACCCCGCCCTGGTTTTTCATCAGATATCTTTCTCCGTCATCGCGAAACATTTTGTAGCCCAGCCTTTCATATAACCTGAGTGCCGCGGTATTGGTTTTTTTCACATGAAAAAGGATATGCTGAATTCCGATCTTTTGCGCATACATTTCCGCCTCACGGATCAGAGCGCTGCCGATCCCTTGATTACGGGATTTTTCCGTTACGGAAAGATCATCAAGGTAAATATAATCCGCTTCCGGATCATGGTGAACTTCCACCGACAGATACGCTTTTATCTCTTCGTCCTCCGCCACAAAGATGCGCTCTTCCCCGTTTATCCAGTAACGATCCAGATACCCCGGATCATACCCCTTTACGTCCTTTGTATCATAGATCGTCCTGAGCATTTCGAGGAATAGTTCCCGAATCTTTGGTTCATCCTTGCGGACGGCTGTTCTTATCGTATAACTCATTTTATCTGCCGGTTCTTCCTTTCCGCAATCCGCAGGGCCTTATTCAGACTGATAGCGCATTTGCCTTCCCTCTTAAAAACCGTGATCTTCATGTCCTTTCGTCCGTTACGATGTGCTCGATTCCTGTATGATCGGACTTAAGATAGTCTTTTAAGAATGTCGGAAAAGCTTTGCATTTTTCTATTTCTTCTATCGGGATCCAGTGCATGGTCTCTTTTACGCCCATCGTATAACTGTGACTGTGAAGGACTTTCGTGCCTCTCGGCTTCATCATAAAGTAGAGGGCGATCTCGTGACAGTCCATTCCTTTTAAAGAGCCTGCGTTTTCGGTAAAGAAATTCTCGTGAATCACGGCAAGATGGTCCACCGCATATTCCACGCCGGTTTCTTCGAGAACTTCTCTTTTTACGGCATCTTCCGCCGTCTCACCCATATGGACGGCACCGCCTATCGAATACAGGTAGTCCTCCTTTTCATTTCCCGCAAACAGAACGCACCCGTCTTCCACGATGATGCCCGCCGCCCGGTACCGAAACCACCTGTTTCCATCCGTAAATCCGCAGTTATGTTCCATTTCCTTTTCCCTCATACGCCGGTCCCTTTGTCTTCTTTCATCTTCAGGCTTACAGTTTCAATACCGCGGGGACCTCATCCCAGCCTTCCGGCATCTTCTCGGCTTCAATAAAACCGAAGGACTGATAAAGTTTTCTGGCGACCTCGTTCTCCGGTTCATAGGAAAGCCAGCAGAACTCTGCTTCACCGCACGGCCACGTCCTGATAAAGTCCAGCGCAAGCTTTAGTGCCGCCCTGCCGTAGCCCTTTTTTTGGTGATTCTTATCGACCATGAAGCGCCATATGAGATAATTGTTTGTCACCAAAGGATATCTCTCCCTGTCGGCCTCTTCATCGGCGCTATCGAATCCGATCATCAGAAATCCGACCGGCGTATCACCGTCATAGATCCCGAAAGGCTGGGCATATTTGCCTTCCGCCATATTGGCATAGGCTTCCGCCAGACTGTAAATGTTGTCGGCGACAAAGTTCTGCTGCGATTCAAACGGCTCCAGATCGATCAGATCTTTAAAATTCCTGGTGTCCACTTTTACAAGCCGCACATTTTGTATATTCATATTCCGCTCTCCATAAAAATGTTTGATTATTTATAAATCTTCCGGGATCATCATGTGATCCCCCGAATAAGTGATATCCCGGCAAACTGCTGGGTGTCACTTTCCGTTTTCAAAGGTCACTGTCTTTTCCTTTAGCGAGATTTTCCCGACCTTAAAACCGTAATCCGGTAATTCTTTCCTGTAACTTAAAAATGAATGATCCATCGGCATGCCGGCAATCTTCTCTATCTCGTCAAAGGTCAGTTTGAAACTGTCCGTACCGTTTTCCCTGATCCATTTCCACAGCGGTTCATATTTACTCACAGCGTACCCTCCGTGTGCTTTTCCCGCGTAAAGACTCCATTCAGAAGCTTTAGAAGCGGCCGGCCGTCGGTTTATCGCTAAACACAGTCAGAGACAGACCGAATTTGCATATCTCTTGCAGCGGATATCCCGGACTGATATCAAACGGCGCAGTCATCCGCTTTTACCGACGTATCAGAATGCCCTTCATATACGGCGTTTCATTATGTGTTTTATATACTTCCAGCTTTTCTTCTTCTGTACAGCCGATCAGTATCTTGATCTCGGAGTCTCTTTTCATCAGGTCAACGATACACATGACGGCATCGACCTTTTTTACACCGCTTCCGACCCAAACGTCGATTCCGGCGCCGTCCATGGAGGAAGTATTCTTCAGGTATCCGTAGTTGACCCGATATATGAAATCAGGGAACTTTGGATGTACGGATCCTTTCGGCCTGTCTATCACGATTTCGGATCGGTTCACCAATTCATCCAAAGCATTCCAGAAGCCTTCATTGCCGCCGTCCATCATATCACCTCCGCAGATCCCGGTTCACCAACCTGCTTTTAAAAGATTATAGCACAGTTTCCCTGTTCATTGTGTTTTCCTTTTTGTTTTGATCATTGATCGTGTGTATGAAACCCCTCCTTCTGCTGCGCGAAGGCATTAAAAGGGGGCATCATAAAAGCCGGAAGCTTGCGCCGCCGGCTTAATGAGCTGGGTATTTACTGCCTGCTTGAGAATATACGGCTATTGCTTTGTGCTCTTTCCGGCAGGTATGATGTCCATCGCATCATTTTAAGTCATGCAGATAAAGAAAGGGAAAGGCTTGATCGGCTTCCGTGACAGCTGCCACGATATTGTTCCCATATGACACGAAATTACATGTGATCGGTTCTTTCAGATATTTGCGGGCTTTCGCTCCAAGCTTAAAACGGACAATGACGCTCCTGCTTTTTAGGAAGTCATCGGGCATGCACCCGATGTCTTCCGCGGACTGTCTCATTGCGATATCCAGTATCTCCTGATTTGTCAAAGCCGGCACACCTCCCTTAACCCGGCGATCAAACATAACGGACCCTATCCTAAGAAATCCCGGTTTGGCGATATCTCGAAAAACGGAAAGCTCCCCCCGTCACTCTGCATGTTTGCTTACGATCATCCCGGCAATAACCAGAATCACAGCGATCGTGTACAGCACAATGGCCAGCCAATTCGGAATCGGTTTGATGTGGTGATCTGTAATGATAACGCCTCCGCCGAGGACAATCCCGATGATGATCAAGACGTTCATTCCTTTCGCGCCTCCTTCTTTCCCAACAGTCTCATCTTGAATTCTCTGATTCTGGCCGCATTCCTTCCGGTAAAAATCACTCCCAGAATCATCATGCCGAATGCCATTCCCAGTCCGAAACTACCTATTACTTCATAAGGAGCAGTAGTTTCCAGGCCCAGCAATGTGATTACAAGGAATGCAGCAAATCCTGTGAGTCCGGCAATAAACAGCCAGTGCATTCTCCGAAGCATTCTGCTTTTTTCTTCACTGCTGTAATCGGCAACCTGCAATACAGTTTCTTTCAATTCCTGATCCATGCGCTCACTTTTCCTTTCTCCGCTTATAATCTCACGGAGGTCAACGGAATACAGATCAGATAACTCAACCAGAATATCCAGGTCAGGCAGGTTATTCCCTGTCTCCCAGCGGGAAACGGTTCTGCGTGCAACTCCAAGCTTCTCGGCAAGCTGCTCCTGAGTCATGCTTTTTTCCTTGCGAAGCTCCTGAAGGAACTTTCCGATTTTGATCATATCCATGATTTCTTGACCTCCCTTCCGGCCTCAGCATACTGCTTTATCCGCGAGCAGAACAGGACACAAAACGAGCAAACGCCCGATCAGTCACAATGAGACATCTTTGTCCTTAAGAAATATGCCGATTTGGCGATATCCCGGCAAAGCTGAATTGTCATTTAATCAGTCCGTCCGCAATCAGGTTTTCAAGCACCCTTGCTTCTCTTTCGAACATCATCTGATTATATGGGCTGTTTTTTACATTGCAGTTTTTATTTATGGCAAAAAGAGGCTCCACATACTCCAGCCTGTATGATTCCCGTGCCTCGTAATCATTCAGTTGTTGAGGTACCGTCACATCCTTTATCTTGCAGAGATAATAGTAATTGTCCTGTATAAAGCACTCTGAGGCGTCCATATCACTCCTCTGGATCCTGTGTACATATCCGTATTCCTTAACCGATTCCGGAATGACGACCAGACCTGCTTCTTCCCGGGTCTCCCTGATCATAGCCTCAACGGGATTCTCTCCGTTTTCTATTCCTCCCCCGGAGAATTTGTAGTAATCATATTTTAAGCTGTGGATCATGGCGACCCTGCCGTCTTTTATGATAATGCTTCTTGCCGAATTGCGTATGAAAGCATGTGTACACAGAGCATAATCCTTTTTGTCTATTTCAAACAGCAGTCTCATTTGCATTTTCCTTACAGATCCGGATTTGCGCGATCAACCCCCAAAAGCATGCATCACATCCCATACTTAATTAACCAGAATATCAGCAAATGTACCGGGTATACAAGATAGAAAACCCATTTGCTGAAAAAAGACTTTTTCCCCGGCTCGCCGTTATATAGCATAATGAACGGAATCACAAGAAACAGTCCCAGCTGCCACAGTTCTCCGTACCAGTGGTATCCTTTCAGGAAAAGAAAGACCGAAGCACTCACCACCTGAATCGCGCATACAAGCGAATAATACCTGACCTGTGCCTTCCGGTCATCTCTGTTTACGTAGAACAGCCATGCCATAAAATGGCCGATCACGCCCCAGTCACAGCAGAATGAAATCATTATCAGGCCAATGACAGCTATGCGGTTAAGTATTCTGCTTTCGATCCTTTCATTGGCAAGAAGCATGACAAAAGTCAAAAACAGCGTAATGATGACATTAAAATCCAGTATCCAGATGGTGTTGTAATGCGCTAAGGCATATGGGATCTGCGAGATCAGTCCAAAGACGAGAAGGCGCAGACCGTACTTTAATTTCGATGAAGTATATATGTATCCTTCAACCAGAAAGAACAGCATGACAGGGGCCGTGAGCCTTCCGATAACACGCATAGCCGCATATAACGCAACCCTTGACAGCGGTGCGTCAGCTATACCCGGCGACAGCAAAAACATCGCGATATGATCGATGATCATGGCAATGACCGCTGCGTATTTGAGCTGATTCCGGTTCATATGTTCTGCTCCCTGTCGATTATGCTGAGATCAATCCTGCTCGGCCGACAGCCCGGCAAATACCGAATTAAGAGTGTCCCGATAAATTAGCGGTGCTGCTTCCGGTTTCCGGGACATCAATTACTTGGCAAACCGGTTTTTTTAGCCGGGATCCTTCTGCTTCTGTTCCCGCAGCAGAAAAGAGATGTCTTTTACCGCTACGGCTTTCCCTGCAGACAGAAATTCCCATGACGGGCTGTCGTTGTGCATCCCCGAAAAGTACCGCCTGGCGCACTCAAGTGCGGCATCAATATCCTGCTTTTCACTGATTGCATCATAAGCGGCATCGAAGATGGAAATGTCCCTCTTCTCAAGACTGTTTTCCTCCGCTTCAACCTCAAACAGGCAGACTTTTTCCCGCTCTTCATCCGTTTCTTCGCCGAAATCCTCATCGTACATCCTGATACATTCCGAAAGATCAGTGCAGAAATAATTGCAATGAAGACGGCTTACACACTGTTGAAATTCATTTCTGCGGACGTACTCGAAAATTCCTTCTGTTGCCCATTTCGCATAATCTGCCCAGTATCTGAGATTCGATCGGTTTAAAACCGCGAACATATACTTTCCGTTCAGAAGCATTCCGTAAAGACAGTCTTTGCTGACTGTCATTGCCTGCATGAACGGACTGCATAAATCCGTGAGATCCTGATAGCCCGGTTCCAGAAGATCTCCTTCTTTTAATGTCTGACTGTAATGATAAACGACCATGTGCTTCCTCCGCAAATAAACAATAGCACGACAAAGTTCATAGTTATCCTGAATTAAACATACTCCGGTTTGACGATATCCCGGCAAAGCGGAAATCGGATGGCCGATTCAGCACCAGATCCGCTTTATTACATACCCGGCATATTTTTTAGTAAGCGCCTTGTCATAGATGACCTCAGCGCTCTCAGAGTATTCACGTATGGCGTCCGTGATCAGCGGATGGTATTCCGGCGGCAGGTGTTTGAGTGCCCATTCGCCGCCTTCTTTTTTGGAGAGAATAAGCTTCTCTTCCTTATATGCAAGAACCCTTGCCAGGTTCAAGGTCAGATACATGGGGTGTTCCGTTATTTCCTCTGCGGCGCCTTCAATGTCGCAACATAAGGAATCCATGTAATCGCAGCCCGGGACCTCCGAAAACACGTCTTTGACAGGCGCTCCATACAGGCATCTGCCCCTGCTGCTGATGATCGTGAAATGAGCGGCAAGGTCTTTATCCGTCCCGTTCATCCTGCGGATATAATCATCGGGATCTTCTCTGTACCATGCCAGATGTCCCGATGAAAAATGCAGTTCATACGGTGTGGGATAAACAAACGATCTGCATACCTTCCGGAGAACAATGCTCATTTCGATCCCCTTGGCGGGACCTGAAGGGTTAAGCCCGACTGCCATGTCCAGGTATGCCCTTTTAACAGAATCGGACAAAGGCTCATCGACCACGATGATCAGGTCAATATCGCTTTTTTTAGGATTGAATTATCCCATAGCCAAAGAGCCGTGCAAATACACTCCGACCAGGTTATCCCGCAGGATCTTTTTTGACCGTTCAACAAAGCCGCCTATCAAGTTATCTGTTTGCAGTGACAGCATATGTTTCCCTTCCGCCGATTCCGAGCTGCCGGGATCCTTCATCTCCCGGCAACTCGTATCATACCATAAGCCGGTTGGTTTCGGAAGATGCTGCAGGCCCGTCATTTCCTTTGCGATGCGGGATGAAGGATCTTAGGTCCCGGCCGGGATCAGCACGCCAAATACGGCTCTTCCACCGCAGGACAAAAGAAACGGACAGCAGAAACCGTCCGCTTCCCAGCATAGAATCCGATACTTATCCTTTAGTTCCCATCTTCCCGGCTGTCTGCCTGCTGTTATTGACCGTTCTTATATCTGGTCCTGCATTCCTCAATAATATTCAGAGCGTCCTGCTTTCCGTGATAGTCTCCCGTTGTAACTTCGACCTTCTGAAGGACTTTATAGTTATCAAAGAAGTTCTTGATTTCCTTCAGAATGAAGTCCGGCAGTTCATTAAGATCCTGATAATTGGCATATCTCGGATCACAGTCCACGACAGAAATCAGTTTATAGTCCGCCTTTCCGCCGTCGGTCATTTCCAGATATCCCAGAACTCTTGCCGGAACGTAACATCCCGGGAAAGTCGGATTGTCACTGATAACCAGAATATCCAAAGGATCTCCGTCCGGAGCCAGGGTATTCTCAATGATTCCGTACTCCGTGGGATAGATCATTGAAGCGTACAAGACCCTGTCCAGCTTTATTTTGCCGGTCGTTTCATCGACTTCATATTTGTTCTTGGAATGAAGCGGGATCTCAATTAAAGCCTCTACAGTACTGTTCATTGTGGTTTGCCTCCTCTGGAAATATTTTTGCGTTTTCTTAAAGTGTTTTCAGAAACTAACGAAGCCCGAAATTAACGTTTAAAAATTTAGGATCCCCTGCCTGTCCATAGTCCATCCTCACAAATACCTGTTTCGCGATATCCCGGTAAACCGGAACTTGCAGATCAAATATCCTACATTTTAATTCCACGATTCTTTACGGCATGGATTATCTGCAGGCCGTCTGTTTCCAGCCCCTTTATTTTCCCGAAAAAATAGTGGGCAGGGATTAAGGACAAAATCAGAATGACCAGATTGACGGAAAGAGCACAGTTAATAAAGAATTCAATCGCGTCGGTAGCAATGACCTCTGATTGAAAGGATATTCCTCCGAATTTTAACATAAGCAGTCCGATAACCAGTATGAGGGATGCTGCCGGACCTCCTGCAAGTATGGCGATCAGCTTTGCTGTGGTATCTATCCTGTTCTTCTCCAGCGGTGTAAAATAGCCGTCAAAAGGGAAAAGATTCACTGTCAGCCTCTTTGTATTTATAAGGCGCTTCCCCCATCCGACCCTTATATGCCAATGCCTGTCTTTTGTCGCGATCCTGTATCCCACAGCATGGCCGGCTTCATGTAAAAAAGTCGAAAGGAAAAACAGCACCCACAAAGCGCAGACGCAGATAGCCATTTCAACTATAATTGCAATTATCTTAGGCATGGTATCCCCTATGAATCCTTGTTTGGCGATATCACCGCCTTTATACAGGCAGTCCTGAGCCAATCATTTCCGTGTCAGCGGATACTCCCCGGTCAGAAGCAATTCCCTGAATCTTACAAGCAGCCGTGCCGTCAGGCCCCAGATCCCGTACCTCTCATATGCCCAGTAACAGGTCGTTTTTCTTGTGCCCCTTCGCTTATAGTTTCTTAAATACCGCCTTAAAATGACGGGCAGTTCCTCGCTCTCCGGGTCGCTCATGTCATAAACAGCCGGTTCATGGGACAAAAGCCAGGAAAAAGGAAGCGTAAAGACCTCGCTCACTTCTTCCTGTCTGAGGATAAGGCAGTCCGGTTCAAACGGGTCGATCTTGCCCACTACCGGATAGACAAGCATTTTCTCCATATGCTGTTCCGGTTCCATCGTCTTCAGAACACTTACAGAAGAAGGACGGATCCCGAGTTCTTCATAAGTCTCACGCAGGGCAGTATCAATACAGTCCTCTCCCGCCTCGATATGGCCGCCGGGAAAGCAGATTTCCCCCGGCTGCCAGACATTCATCGAACGGACTTCCATAAGGAGCGCCGGTTCATCGTTTTCCCGGACAATCGGAATCAGGATGGCCGCTGAAGGGGTAAGGACTTCTTTCTTTTCTTCCGGCATCACTGTTTTGATTTCATCTTCCATGATTGCTGCCTTCCAGACGCTTTTGCTTATTGCATATACTCCATCGTGGTATTGGCTTTCTCCGACAAAGAAGGTTTTAAAACCGCATTTTTCCAACACACGTCCCGAAGCAGCGTTCTCCAGCAGGCGAATCCCGTACACTTCATTGATTCCAACCTTTTCTGCCATAACAGGCAGGAATGCTGTAACGGCTTCCGTTGCATAGCCTTTGCAAGTGTATGGTTTTGCCACATGATATCCGATTTCCCATTTGCCTTCCCCAAGGGGAACGAGCTGAACATATCCTATGTTTTTATCACCCTCTTTTAATATCACTGCATAGACCAGCGGTCCGTCCGCGGAGCCATACTGAGACATTAAAAACTCTACTGTTTCCCGGGCATCTTCCGGTGTTTCAAAAACCTCATCCGGCACAAATCTTCTTATATCCTCATCCAACGAATTCTTATGGACATCCATTACCATGTCCATCGTCATTTCCGTTATAAACAGTCTGTCTGTTTCGATCAATCTATTCATCTGCTTCTCCTGCCCCGCCGCCCTGTTGCGGAATTCTTACAGCTTTCTGCAGGTGATCCCGTTGATGGTCAGGCATCCCTTGCCGAAAACGATTTTAGCAATGCCGCCCTTTCGGCCGAAGGTCTTCTTCCCGATGGGATAAAGCTGCGCGGTGAATTCGCCCTCTTCTGCGTCGATGAACTTTGCGTAAAGCTTTCCGTCCTCAAGGAACACCTCGTCCACGCAGAAATCGGCGTTTTCGGGATGCTCGTATTTACCGCACAGGACTTTCAGGCTCCGCGTTCCCGGTGCATCGGTCAGATCCTCTTCCGCCGTCTGGAAGATTTCGACAGCAATCTTCGTCTGTTCCCCGTCCAGCTCATCCGTGGACCGGTTCAACATACAGGCTACGCACAGATCCTCCCGCAGCGAAAAGATCCATTCCGTCAGAAAGCCCTCGTTCCAGCCTCCATGCTCGCCGATATCACCGCGCAGGTTAAAGACGCAAAGCCCGCAGTCATCCATGACCGGCGTCAGCATGCGCCGTGCTGTCTCCTTCTTGAGCAGACCGCCCTTGCGATAGCTCTCGGAAAGAGCGCGGCCGATCCCGACCAGTTCCGTCGGCGTGGTCCAAAGCCCCGCCGCGGCATGCTCCGGATAATAATGATAGCCGTGGGCAGGATCTTCTTTCTCCGCAAGTCTTCCGCCGAAGGCTGCGTTGGCAGCCAGTTCCTCATCCAGCGGCTGGAAATAGCCGGTGCGCTTTAAGCCCAGAGGCTCTGCGACCTCCTTCCGGAAGGCTTCGCGCAGCGTCGTTTGGGTAATACGCGTAAAGGCGAGCTCGGCCAGCGTGATGCCGCCGCCGGAGTAGCTGTGCTGCTTTCCGTACGGGCGGATCCTGCGGAGCTTCGGCGTATTGCCCTTGCCGCTCAGCACATCTTCCAGAGAAAGCGGCTCATGATCCGCCCGGTAGCCGGGGAAGCCGTGCACATTGTAACCGGCCGTATGGCTGAGCAGGGCAGCGAAGGTCACCGGGCCCTTCTTCACAAATTCCGGCACGACGCCCGAGATGTCCGCATCCAGGTCGATGATTCCTTTATCCACATAGCGCAGGAGGGTCAGCGCAAACAGCGGCTTGCTGACCGAGCCCGCCTGGAACAGCATGTCCGGGTTCACCGGGAAGTCCTGACCGAAGCGTCCGCTGCCGGCGCAGTAAGTGTCCAGATCTTCTCCGTCGAAGACGGCAATGCTCACGCCGTATCCTTTTTTCCCCTTGATCCGCAGGCGCTCGTTCACATTGACGCCGTAAAACTC
>JAEEGL010165822.1_pt1 | contig 50564 bp, 39 predicted proteins | sample 9134231 | NCBI WGS metagenome assembly JAEEGL01 (sample SAMN16246548, study PRJNA631951) | gut metagenome | biome: gut microbiome; feature: rumen; material: fiber-attached | host: Bos | place: Iran: Karaj | collected 2018-10 | reverse complement strand
TATTGTTTTGAAACATTATAAAATAATAGATATATTAATGTTTCTTATTGTTTGTTTTATTTCATTAGATAATGTTGGATATTTTGAATATTTAAAAAGTAGTTTTATAAAAACAACAATATATGAAGATGAATATGTAGATCCACGTAATGTTAAGATAGATATGCCTAAAAAGAATAATGTTATTATGATATATGTTGAATCATTAGAAACAAGTGATTTTAGTATTGAAAATGGTGGGTATAGAAGTGAATCTTTAACTCCTAAGTTAGAAGAGTTATATAGTAATAATACTAGATTTGATGGTCAATTTGATTATTTAACTGGAGCTAGTTGGACTATTGCTGGAATATTTTCTAGTCTTTCTGGTGTTCCTTATAAAGCAGATTTTGCTAATGATTTTGAAAAACAATTTGGTAGTAACTTTTTACCTGGTGCTTTCACTTTAGGTGATTATTTAAAAGAAATGGGTTATAATCAAGAATTTTTAATGGGATCTAATTCTAAATTTGGAAGTAGAGATATCTTTTTAAAAACACATGGTGATTATAATATTATTGATTATGATTATATACTTGATAATTATGAATATTCTGGTGATGATTTTAATGATTGGGGATTTGATGATAATTATCTATTTGAAATAGCTAAAGAAGAATTATTAAGTCTTGCTAAAGAAGAAAAAACTTTTAATTTATCGTTATTAACTTCTGATACACATCCTGTTGATGGACATATAGATGAATTATGTGAATATAATGATAATTATACTTCTTTAGAAAATTCTTATATGTGTTCAGATATAATTATTTCTAATTTTATAGAATGGGTTAGTAAACAAGACTTTTATAAGGATACTGTAATTATTATTTTAGGTGATCATCTTGCTATGTATGATGAATATATACATAATGAAATACCTAATGATTATTCAAGAAAAATTTATAATGTAATTATTAATTCTAAAGCAGAAAGAGTTTGTGATTCTGACTATACTTGGTCTACTATTGATTTATATCCAACTATTTTATCTGCTATGGGTGTAAAAATAGAAGGGGAAAGGTTAGGATTAGGTACTAATTTATATTCTTGTGTTGAAACAATTTCTAATAAATATAAAGATATTGATTATGTAGAAGAATTAAATAAGAAATCTATTTATTACGATGAATGTATAATGAATGATTTTTGTAAAGAATAGTTAAGTATATAGATAACTATTCTTTTATTATGGTAAAATATTATATAGAGGGAATTGTTATGAGGAAGAGTATTATTTATTATTTATTTTTACTATTACCTTTTATTGATGCTATTACTTCTTTATTAACTAGGAATACTAGTTTAAGTATTACTCCTGGAATAATAGTTAAAGTATTATTAATTATTTATTTTATTTATTATTGTATTAATACAAGATCTAAGTATAAGAAGATTAGTTTGTTTTTAATAATTAGTAGTTTATTATATTTAGTTTTATATTTTATGTTTAAGATAGAATTATTAAATAAATTATATATATTTAATGAATTAAGATTTTTATTTAAATTAATATTTTATCCTATTATATTTGGTGGAATGCTTTGTTATTTTGATGAACATTCTTTAGATAGTGAATATGTTAAGAAAGTATTTGTATATACTTTAATATGTTATGTATTTTTAATATTTATTCCTATATTATTAGGTATTAGTAATACTACTTATCCTTCCGTAGATGCTAAAGGTTATATAGGTTTCTTTTATTCTGGTAATGAAGTAGCTAATATATTAATTATATTATTACCTAGTAGTTTATATTTTATAGATAAAAATAAATATTCTTTCTTTATATTATTTCCTATATTTTATGTATGTTTTATAATAGGTACTAAAGTTGCTGCATGGGGAGCTATTATAGTAAGTGTTATTAGTTTATTATATTATTTATTAAATAAAAAATTTAAGAATAGTATTATTTCTTTATTATTAGGTGTATTATCTGTATTTATGACTGCTAATGGTTATGTATCTGATAATATTAAAATTTTAAACAGTAAAGAATATACTTCAACTATGGAAGAAATTGTAATAGATGAAGAGAATATTGAAGAAGTTACAAAAATAAATGAAAAAGTTAATAAGTTTTATGATTTAAATGTTATTACTAGAAAATTGAAACCATTATTAAATGGAAGAGATTTATTATTTGCTAATACTTTAAGTATTTATAATAATAGTGATAAGAATATATTCTTTGGTATTGGGTATAGTAATACTAATAAAGTTAAAAATAATAATATAGAAAGACTAATAGAGATAGATGTTTTTGATATATATTTTCATAATGGTCTATTTGGTTTAGTAATAGTTTTATTACCTTTATTAATTAGTATATATTTATTCTTTAAGAGTAGAATATTAAATACTAAGATATTTTATTTATTATTAATGATTTTTTTAGTAATAGGTATTTCTTCATTTAGTGGACATGTTTTCTTATGCCCTGCAGTAACTATATATTTAATTATGTTATTATGTTTATTTATAAATGAATTAGGTCATTTTAAGAAGAAAGATAAAGATGATAAGAAGATTAGTATATTAGCATTACATTTAAATTATGGTGGAATTGAAAAAGCTATTATAGATCAAGCTAATATGTTAAGTAGTAATTATGATGTTAGTATTATTAGTTTATATAAAATGAATAATAAAATACCATATCATATTAATGATAATGTTAAAGTAGTTTATTTAAGTAATTTAAAACCTAATAGAGAAGAATTTAAAGATGCTATTAGTAATAAGAATATTATTAAGATATTTAAAGAAGGTTTTAGAGCTTTATATATTTTATATAAAAAGAAATATTTAATGATTAATTATATTTATAAATGTAATAGTAGAATTATTATTAGTAGTAGATATGATTTTACTAAGTTATTAAGTTTATATGGAGATAATAAAACTATTAAAATAGCTGAAGAACATAGTTATCATAATAATAAGAAATTATATATATTTAAATTAGGATATTATTTACAAAATATAGATTATATTATTCCTAGTAGTAAATATATTACAGATGATTATAAAGAATTTTATAAGAGATTAAAGGTTAATATATTATATCTTCCATTAGCAATAGATTATATTCCTAAGAGTTTAAATAAATTAGATAATTATAATATTATTAGTGTAGGAAGAATAAGTCCTGAAAAAGGATTCTTAGATTTAGTAGATGTTTATAAATTAGTAAAAGAGAAGAATAAAAAGATTAAATTGAATATTGTTGGTGATGGAGTTCAATTTAAAGAATTAAAGAAGTATGTTAAAGATAATAAATTAGATATTATTTTATCTGGATTTAAAAATAGTGATGAATTAAAAGAGGAATATAGTAATGCATCTTTATATGTAATGACTTCTTTTGAAGAATCATTTGGTTTAGTTTTATTAGAAGCTATGAGTTATGGTATTCCATGTATTGCTTTTGATAGTGCTAAAGGAGCTTGCGAAATAATTAATTCTAAAAATGGTTATTTAATAAATGATAGAAATAAAGAAGATATGGCTAAAAAGATATTAGATTATTTTGATATTAAAGAACATGGTAAGATGAGTATGGAAGCAAGAAATACAGCTGTTAAATATTCATATGAAAATGTTAGTGGTATGTGGAATGAATTTATTAAAGATTTGCTAGATGGTGATAAATAATGAAAAAAGTAATGTTTATTTCTAGTACAGGGGGACATTTAAATGAATTATTACAATTATCTCCTTGTTTTAAGAATTATGATTATAGTTTAATAACAGAAAAAACAAAAAATAATTTAGGTTTATTAAAGAAACATCCTGGTAGAGTACATTGGTTAATTACTGGTACTTATACTACTTTAGGAGCTAAATTAATATATCCTTTTAAGTTATTTCTTAATTGTTGGATATCTTTATTTTTAATGATTAAAATAAGACCTGATGTAGTTGTTACTACTGGATCGCATAATGTTGGTCCTATGTGTTGTTTAGCTAAATTATTTAGGAAGAAATTAATATTTATAGAAACATTTGCTAATAGTGAAACGCCTACTAAGTGTGGTAGAATAGTTTATAAATTTGCTGATATATTTATTGTTCAATGGGAAAGTATGAAGAAATTTTATCCTAATGCAATATACGGTGGATGGATATTTTAGGAGGTATATATGATATTTGTTACAGTTGGTACACATGATAAACCTTTTAAAAGATTATTAGTAGAGATACAAAGATTAATAGATAAAGGTATTATTAAAGATGAAGTAATTGTTCAAGCTGGTTCTACTAAATTTGAATCAGATGATATGACTATATTAGATTTAATACCTATGGATGAATTTAATAAATATATATCTGAATGTGATTTATTAATTACTCATGGTGGTGTTGGTAGTATTACTGATGCTTTAAAGAAAAATAAAAAAGTAATAGCTGTTCCTAGAATGGTTGAATATAATGAAGTAGTTAATGATCATCAAATGCAAATTATAGAGAATTTTTCTAAAGTAGGTTATATTATTGGTACAAGAGATGTATCTGAAATAGAAGATGCTTTAAAGAAAGTAAAAAAATTTAAACCTAAAAAGTTTGTTAGTAATACTGATAATTTTATTAAATTAGTAGAAGAAAAGATTAATGAATAGGGAGGTTTTTTATGAAATTTGATTTATATGATTTTGATGGTACTATTTATGATGGAGATAGTGGTGTTGATTTAGTTTTATTTGGTTTAAGGAAATGTCCTAAACAAATACTTAGAATACCTAAAATGTTATGGTATGGTTTATTATATTTATTACATTTAACAGATAAAACTAAGATGAAAAGTGTTATGTTTTCTTTTGTACAATATGTAGATGATATGGATAAATTTGTTTTAGAGTTTTGGAAAGGTCATGAAAAGAAATTAAAGAAATTTTGGACTAAGAAACAAACTCATAGTAGAGATATTATAATTAGTGCTAGTGGATATTTTTGGTTACAATATATAGCTGATAAATATAAAGTATATGATTTATTTGCTACTACTTATGATACTAAAACTGGTCAAGTAATTGGTTTAAATTGTCATGGTAAAGAGAAAGTTAAGATGTTTTATGAAAAGTATCCTAAAGGTATTATAGATAAAATGTATACTGATTCTAAGCATGATTTACCTTTAATAGAAGAAGCTAAAGAAGGTTACTTGGTGAAAGGAGATATAGTTAAAAAATATTATGATTAAGAAGTTTTGGAATTGGGGTTGGGGTGTTTATCATAAAAATGAAGAATTATGGAATTATTTAATAGTAGGTGGTTTAACAACATTTATTAGTATAATTATTAAATGGGGATTATTGTTTACTATTTTAGATTCTGATAATGCATTTCAATTACAAATAGCTGTTATTATTTCGTGGATAGTTGCATTTTTATTTGCATATATTTGTAATAGAATATTTGTATTTAAGAGTAAGAATAAGAAGTTAAAAGAGTTTATTAAGTTCTTTATTTCTAGAATAACTACTTTATTAATGGAAATGTTCTTAATGTGGTTCTTTATTACTTTATTAAAATTAAATAGTAATGTATGGGTTATTATATGGACTTTAGTGGTTCAAGTACTTGTAATTGTGTTTAATTATATTTTTAGTAAAATATTTGTATTTAAAGAGAAGTAATTCTCTTTTATTATGTTATAATATAATAGGTGATACTTTATGATTAATGTTAAGAGACTAAATCCAAAGTATATATTAGCTAATGGAAGATATTGGGATTATAACAATGGTGAAATGTTTTTGATGAGACCTGATGAAATATTAGCAGCTAGAAAGTATTTTAATGATCCTAATATTGCCAAAGGTGTTGTTATAAAAAGTAAAAAGAAGTATAAAGATCCTGTTGTAAGTAATAATTTTTATTCTTCTAAGAGTAAAAAGGCTTCAAAATTAATAGTTGAAAAGGTTAAACAAGATGATGTTAAAGAAAAAAAGGGAAAGAGAACTTTTAAATTAACTACTGATCAATTATATAATGATGGACATAATTATATGTTAAGACCTAAAACTACTTTTAAATTTAAAAAAATGTCAATATTGGGTATGAATATATTTGCAGTAGGAACTAGTTTTAAAGATGCTAGTGTTGTAAGTAGAGATATAGATAAAAAAGAAGATAATAGAGAAGAAATAATTGTTGAAACACAACCAGTTGTAGAAGAGAATAAAACTGTTGTTGATGATGAATTAAAGAATATTTTCTTCGGTGTTAATACACAAGAAGAATCTTCGATAGAAGTAGATAGTAGTAATGATGAAGATGATTATCTTCCTATGGTAGTAGATGAAATTGAATATTATATAGATAAATATACAAAAGTATTTCATTTAAATTATGATATTGCTTTTGAAAAGTTAAAAGAATTAACAGATGGTTTTACTAGTGAAGAATTTAATGAAGAATATGCTTGTAAAGATTTATATTTTTGTGATAATAAAGTATTTGCAAATAGTTTTGAGGAATTGGTTATTTACTTTTTAAGAGATTTAAAACATGATCCTGGTAAGTATGGTTTAAGTTTAGAACAGTTAGTTGATAATGAGGATTATGTTACTTTAGGAAGTTTAGAAGATGGAACATATGCTAAATTGATTGGAGACTATTGTAGTTTATTTTCTGAAGATCCTTGCTTAGTATATGCAATTGTAGAAGCTGAAACAGGTTGGGAAAGTGATGATTTTAAAATTCGAAATAATCCTGCTAATCTTATGAAAGATGGTAAAATATTAGAATTTGGATCATATGAAGAAGGAATTATTGAAACTATATTAAGAATTAAGAGTTATAGATTTAATGAATGTAATACTGTAGAAGAAATAGCTAAATTACATTGTCAGCCTGATTTAGAAAATGATCCGGATGGATTACATGTTAATTGGATTAATAAAGTAAATAAGATATATGAAAGAATATTTGATCAACAAGTTGAATTGTTTGGTAAAGAATACATTCCAAGTGAAGTATTATAGTGTATAGGAGGTATTGAAATGTATAAAATAATAGATGGAAATAAAGCTTGTGCTGATGTAGCTTATCTTTTTAGTGAGATAGCTAGTATTTATCCTATTACGCCAAGTAGTCCTATGGCTGCTGAAGTAGATGTTATAAGTAATAGTGATAGAAATAATATTTTTGGAGATAAAGTTAAAGTAATTGAAATGCAAAGTGAAGCTGGTGCTGCTGGAACATTACATGGTTCACTACTTGCTGGTAGTTTAGCTAGTACTTTTACAGCTTCACAAGGATTATTATTAATGATTCCAAATATGTATAAGATAGCTGGTGAATGTTTGCCTGCAGTAATACATGTTGCTGCTAGAACAATTGCTACACATGCTTTATCTATTTTTGGAGATCATAGTGATGTATACGCAACTCGTGGTACTGGTTTCTGTATGTTAGCTGCTACTAATGTAGAAGAAGCTAATCATATGGCTGCTGTAGCTCATTTAAGTGCTATTGAAGGTAGTTTACCTTTTGTTCATTTCTTTGATGGATTTAGAACAAGTCATGAAGTTAATAAAGTACAAGAATTAGAAGAAGAAGATTTAAAGAAATTAGTTAATTATAAAAAGATTAATGATTTTAAACATAGAATGTTAAATGTAGATGCTGGTATTCAAAAAGGTATGGCTGAAAATGAAGATATTTATTTTCAATCAGTTGAAGCTAGAAATGAATTATATAATGCAATGCCAGATATAGTTAATAAATATATGTCTGAAATTAGTAAATTAACTGGTAAAGATTATAAACCATTTAATTATTATGGTGATAAGAATGCTACTGATGTAATTATTGCTATGGGTAGTGTTTGTGATACTATTAAACTTGTTGTTAATGACTTAGTTAAAAAGGGTAGAAAGATTGGTTTAGTAGAAGTTCATTTATATAGACCATTTAGTAAAGAATATTTATTAAATGTTTTACCTAATAGCGTACAAAGAATAGCTGTTTTAGATAGAACTAAAGAAGCTGGTTCTAGTGGTGAACCATTATATTTAGATGTTGTTAGTGTACTTAAAAATAAGAACATTAAAATAGTTGGTGGTAGATATGGTTTATCTAGTAAAAATACTACACCAGGTAATATATATAGTGTTTATCAAATGCTTAGTAAACAATTAAAAGATAATTTTACTATTGGTATTAAAGATGATGTTACTAATTTAAGTTTAGAAGAATATGATTATAATTTAGATATTGGAGCTAGAGAAATAAAGATATATGGATTTGGTTCTGATGGTATGGTTAGTACTAGTAAAGATATTATGAAAATAATAGGTGGTGGTACTGATAAGTTTGTTCAAAGTTATAATGAATATGATTCTAAAAAGAGTGGTGGAGTTACTATTTGTAATTTAAGAATTAGTGATAAACCAATTAATGCTCCATTCTATACTACTAATCCTGAATTAGTTGTTATTACTAAAGAGGAATATTTATTTAAATTTGATATGTTAAGTAGTATTAAAGATAATGGTACTTTAGTATTAAATACTATTCATGATAATATGAATGATTATTTACCTAATAATGTTAAAAAGATTATTAATAAGAGACATATTAAGTTCTATACTATTAATGCTGAAGATATTGCTTTAAATGCTGGTATTAAAGGTAAAATAAGTAAGATAATGGAAATGGTTATGTTACATTTATTAGATTATCCAGATGCTTTAAATGTATTAAATCATAGTATTGAGAAACAATTTGAAGCTAAAGGTGATGAAGTAATAAATGCTAATAAGAAAGCTGTTTCTGAAGCATTAGCTAATTTAAAATTAAATAAAGAAAGTCTTTCTTTAAAGAACGATGAAGAAGTTAAAGATGAAGATATATTTGATATTATAAATGCTAGAAAAGGAGATAATCTTCCTGTTAGTAAACTAGTTCCATTTAGAGATGGTACTTTCCCTTGTGGATTATCTAAGAATGAAAAGAGAAAAGTATCTACATATGTTCCTAAATGGGATAGTAGTAAATGTATAGAATGTGGTCAATGTGCTATAGTTTGTCCACATGCTGTAATTAGACCATTTGCTATTACTGATAAAAATAAAGGTATTCCTTTATTAGGTAAACCTGAATATAACTTTGTTATTGAAGTATCAGAAGCTGATTGTACAAGTTGTGGCTTATGTATTAATGCTTGTTTAGGTAAAGGTGGAGAAAAAGCTCTATCATTTGGTAAATATGATGAAGCTAAACAAAAAGAAGCACAAAAATATTTTGAAAAATACGAAAATCCTAAAGGATTATTTGATAAATTCAGTGTTAAAGGTAGTCAATTTGAAAAGACTAAATTTGAATTTAGTGGATCATGTGCTGGTTGTGGAGAAACTCCTTATGTTAAATTATTAACTCAATTATTTGGTGATAAATTAGTTATTGCAAATGCTACTGGATGTAGTTCTATTTATGGAGGTAGTGCTCCATCTACACCTTATAGTATTCCTTGGGCTAATAGTTTATTTGAAGATAATGCTGAATTTGGTTATGGTATATTAATGAGTTTTAATAAATCTAGAGATAGAGTAGAAAGAATAATGAGAGATAATCTTGATAAGGTATCTAATGATGTTAAAGAATTATTTAATAAATGGTTAGATAATAGAGAAGATTTTGATATTACATATTCTATTAAGAAAGAATTAGATAAAAAGAATATACCTAATGAATTGAGAGATTTAATTGATTATGTTCCTGCTAGAAGTGTTTGGACTCTTGGTGGAGATGGTTGGGCATATGACATCGGTTTTGGTGGAATAGATCATGTTTTATCAAGTGGTGAAAATGTTAATATTTTAGTTCTTGATACAGAAGTATATTCTAATACTGGTGGTCAAGCTAGTAAGTCTTCTAGAATTGGTCAAGTTGCTCAATTTGCTGCAGGTGGTAAGAAAACTGCTAAGAAAGATTTATTTAAGATAGCTATGAGTTATCCTAATTGTTATGTTGCTAATGTTTCTTTAGGTAGTAATTTTATGCAAACTATTAAAGCATTTAAAGAAGCAGAGATGCATAATGGTCCATCTATAATAATTGCTTATTGTCCATGTATTGAACAAGGTATAAAAGGTGGTATGGGTAATAGTTCTGCAGAACAAAAATTAGTTGTTGATTGCGGATATACTGAATTAATGAGATATAATCCTGAAGAGGATAAAGTATATTTGGATAGTAGAGAACCTGATTTCGATAAATATGAAGAATTATTAAAGAATGAAGTTAGATATAATAGTTTATTAAAGAAGAATCCTGAAGCTGCTAAAGAGATGTTAGAGTTAAATAAAGAGGATGCTAGAAAGAGATATAATTATTATAAAGAATTAAGTCAAAAAGAAGAGAAGTAATAATTACTTCTCTTTTATTGTGTAGCTTGACCATTAATATCTTGATAATATCTTTTTCTTTTTAATTTTTTAGCATTTTGATTAATTCTTGCAAGATGTCTTTCTATAGATTGTTGCTTTCTTAATAACTTATTATAATTATTAGTTAAATTATATCTTATGTTATTTATATATAGTAAATATTCACTATCATGTGCTAATCCTGGATGTTTTCTTAGAGCCTCTTGTTCTAAATAATCAAGATATTCTAAATTTTCATAATTAAGATTAATAGCATTGTTTAATGCATCTCTTCCTTGTCTAATACTATTTATATCTGGAAGAGTAATATTAGTTGTTTGATGTCTTAATATACCATGTAAGAAATTAAAATGATTAGTAACAAATAATCCTGCTGTAAAATATCTAAAGTATTTATTTCTAATAAATGGTAATGATAAAATAGCAGGTATTTCTACAGCTCTTAAAGCTCTTTTTAATTTTTGTTTAATTAATCTTTTTTCTATATCATCTGCTTGTGATTTAGTAAGATTGTCTAAATCTTCTACTTTACTAAGTAGATTATCTTGTAAATCTAATTGATTATCTATTTTCATTTTTTGTAATTCTTTTTTTAATCCGGTAAATTCTTCTTTAGTTATTTCTTCTTCTAATGAAATAGATTCATTACTTATATCTTGTTCTTTATGATTATGAAGATTATTTCTTATGTTTCTTAATCTTTCTTGTTCATTATATATTTTATTTTTTTGTCTTGTTGTTAGTATTTTTTCGTTTTTTACAAGAAATAATTCTAATTGTTCTAATAGTTTATTAATTCTTTCTTCTATAGAATCATAATCTTTATCTTCAAATTCTTCTTTTTCTATTTCATAATTTAAATCATTTTCTATTTCTTGTTCTTCTTTTACTATAGGATTTAAATTAATAATAGGAACTACTTTAATAATTTCTGGTTCTTCTTTTCTTTCTGGTTGTTTAGTTTCTTCTTGTTTCTTTGCAGTATCTTTTGTTTCTTCTTTCTTTTTTTCTTCTTTAATAGTTTCTTCTTTTTTTTCAATTAATTGTTCTATATCAGGAACAGGTTCATCTGGTTTTATATCAATTAATAATGGTCTTAGATCGACTTTTTCTTCTTTTGGTTCTATTTGTTCTTTTATTTCTGTTTTAAGATCTGGTTCTACAAGAGGTGTTTCTTTAGGTGTATCTTTTTTCTTTTCTTCTTTAGTTGGGGCAGGGCTAATTATTGTATCAATAGTATTTAGTGATTCATTTGCAATAATAGCTGCTGCAGTTTTTATAGTATTGCCAACATCTTTTTTTAAGTTAATATGTGGTGTTTCTTGAACAAGAGGGACTACTATAAATGGTTTTTCTTGTACTTGTTCTTTTATTTCTTCTTTTTCTTCTTTAGGAATAGTAATAATAGGTTCTGGTTTAATAACAGGTGGTTTTTCTTCTAATTTTATTTCTTTTTTTGATGGAGTAGCTATTATATATATTTCATCTTTTATACTTATTTCATCTTTTGGTTTCTTTTTAAATACTTCTAATTCTTTAATTGGTTTTTCTTTTAATTCATCCATTATGACTTTTTTCATGACATCATGTAATTTTAATTCTCGATCTGCTTCATAATAGATTATTTTTGATTCTATTTTAGGCTGTAGCTTTATTTTTAATTTTTCTATTTTGTCTTTTAAAGTATATTTTGTATATTTAACTTCTATATCATATTCTTCCTCTAATATTTTATTAAACATTAAATCTAGTTGTTCATCAGTCCATGGTATTTTTCTTATATTAATATTTTTTATATCAGAATCTTTATTAATATTTTTTTTATAGACAAAAGCTGCTTCTATATTATCTGATGAATCTGTTTCAGGATTTATTTCTGGATTAGTATGAATAGGGTTGGTGTCTGGTAATTCAATTGGTGTTACATTAGATGTATCTATACTATTAGTAGTGTTTATTTTTTTTGTATCTATTTTTAGTTCTTCTTTTTTCTTTTTATCTTTAGGTTGAATATTAAAGATGCTAGTAATTATTTTTATTATGAATGTAATAATCATCTTTATAAAGTTAATTATTGCATAGTATATTTTTTTAATTATAGACATGTTGGTCACCTAGATAATTTTATCATATTCTTATTTTTTTGCAAAAAAATAGGAGCTGATCCCCTGAGAACAGCTCCAAAAAGAATAAAAAGGGGTTGGCTAGTGTGATACTAGCACCAATTCGCCTTTAAGTGAATTGGTACTTCATATACTAACTATTTAAGTGTGTTTTGTCAACTTTTTTTTGCAAAAAAAATAAGTTTTTTATTACTTTTTTTAAGTAGTTAAAACCAGTGGTTATAGATGGTTTATTTACTATAATTTTTAGTTAATTTTCTTGCTATTATTCTTATTTTTTAGATATAATTTAATAGGTGGTAGTATGAAAAATTATATAAAGAATAATAAGTGGTTACTAATTACTATATTATCTGTTTTGGTTGGTATGTTATTTATATATGGTATTAATAATGTATATCCTTTTGACAAGAATATATTTCCTTTTCTAGATTTTGATTCTGGATATGTTCCTGTTTATTTTAGGTTATGGGACTATTTGCATGGATATGGTAGTGTTATATTTGATTGGAATTTAGGTGCTGGTTTAAATAGTATATCTACATTTGTTATGAATAGTTTATTTTTTCCTTCATCTTTATTTATTGGTGTTTTTCCAAGAGATTATGTTCCTTTTGCTATTGAATATTTATTAACAGTTAAATATATAACTATGGCAGTTGTCTTTTATTGTGTTATTAATAAGATGTTTCCTAAACTAGATGGTTTATATAAATATTTATTTACTATCTTATATATATTTAGTGGTTGGGGTTTATTAATGATGCCAAATATTTTATATTTGGATTCTGTATCATTCTTTCCTTTAGTAGTTTTAGGTTTATATAATTTATTAAAAGATGGTAAATGGAAGTTATATGTATTTAGTTTAACTGTGATGTTATTGTTTAGTTATTATATGTCATATCAAACGTTATTCTTTATAATTGGATTTACTATAATAAGTTTATTGACTTTAGATATTAAGGAAAAGAAAAAGAAAGCTGTTTTAGTTGCTTTATTAACTTTATTATCTTTAGGTTTATCTTGTTTTTTAATACTACCTTCGTTATATCAAAGTTTATCTAGTTATAGAATAACAAGTGGTTTCTATGGACTTGATGTCAGTTGGGAAACATTTAGAGAAAAAAGTGTATACATATTTACTTTAGGTATTCCATTTGTGTTTGTTATTAAACAATTATTTGTTAAAAAAGATAAAAAGATAAATATATTTTATGGTTTGTTATTGTTATATTTATTATTACCTTTATTTTTAGAACCTATTAATGCATTATGGCATACTGGTAGTCATAGTGGATTTCCATTTAGACAAAGTTTTATTATTAATTTTGTTTTAATAATAGGTAGTTTATATTATTTAAATAATAATTATAGAAATAATAATAAAGTAATTAATGTTAATAAGATATGTGTAATATTATTATTGATTATGATAGTTTTATTTTCATATTTATTTAGTAATATAAGTGCTAAAAATTCTATGATGTTTACTGTTTCTAAATATCAATTTATGTGTACTTGTGCAATGTTTGTTTTATTCATAATTACTATGTTAACTATTTTTAAATTAGATAAAGTATCTTTTAGAAAATTTATTAGTATTTTAGTAATATTTAATTCATTTTCATTTATTTTTATATTTTTAAATAGTAGTAGTAATAATTCAAATTCTAGTATAATAACTAATGAAATTAGTAAAACTTTTGCTTTTAAAGAAGATGGATATAATTTAGTAGATAAAAATAATATATTAAATACTAATTTTCCATCTATAATTAGAAAACCATCTATGAATAATAGACTACATGTTATTAAAAGTAATGAGATATTATTTAGTGATACTTTTAATTATCAGAGAACTCAAACTATTATTAAATCTTCTGGTGGTACTATGTTTACTAATGCTTTATTACAAAATAAGTATTTCTTAACTTATGATGAATTAAATGATGTTATGTATGAATTAGTTGAAAAACATGATGATAAATACTTATATCAAAGTAAATATAATTTTAATTATATTATTCCATATAGTGGAAAAAAATATGATGGTGATTCTGGTTCTTATTTAGTAAATAATAATAATTTATATAAAACTTTATTTGATACTGATAAAGATTTAATTCATATAGATGTTATTAAAGAAAAAGATGGAATATATCATATGGAGTATACTCCTAATAAAACATATTATATGGTTATTGATTTTAATTATACAACGGAAGATGGTATTGCATTTGATTTAGGTGATAATAATTTAATATTTGATACAATGTTTATTGATGGTGATAATTCTAAAGTACATATTGTATTTAGAGTAGATGATAAAGAAAAAATGGATCTTGTTAAAGATGATTATTTAATTACTAATGTTGAATTAGGATATATAGATGATAAAGAATATATTGATTTTATGGAGGGGTTAAATTTATTTCCTGTAGAAGTTAGTGTTAATAAAAATACTAAGACTTATAAATTTAATATAGAAGAAGATAGTGATATTTTAATTCCTGTTAATTATGATGATGCGATGAAGATATATGTTAATGGGGAAGAAGTTGAATATGAATGTAATGCTATTAATATGTATAGTATTAAAGTTAAAAAAGGAGATAATGAAGTAGTTTTAAAATATGTCCCTAAATATTTTAAAGAAGGTTTCTATATTTCTATTGGTAGTTTAATATTAATGATAATAATATGTATAACTAATGAGAAATTTCATTATTTTGATCATAAATTTATTTTATATCCTTTATTTGGTGGTGTATGTTTAGTAGGATTAGGTTTTATCATCAAAGTATATATATTATCATTATTTTAAAAAGGTTGCATATGCAATCTTTTTCTTTGTTATAATATAGATGGTGATATATATATGGATATTAGGTTAGTTAAAGGTGTAGGTCCTAAAGTAATTGAATATTTTAATAAAATGAATATCTATAGTATTGATGATTTATTAAACTATTATCCATATAGATATAATGTTATTAAAGTAGTAAATATTAAAGATGTTGATGATAGTAATATGGTTGTTACTATTAAAGGTATTGTTGATACAGAACCAAGAGTTAGTTATATTAAAAAGAATTTAAATAAGATAACTTTTAGATTAAATAGTGATGGTATTTTAGTAAATGTTACTATTTTTAATAGAGTTTTTTATAAGAATAATATTAAATTAGGTAGAGTAATAAATGTTATTGGTAAATATGATAAATTAAAGAATAGTTTTGTTGCTAGTGATATTAAATTTGAAATTATTAGAGATATGAAGATAGAACCTGTTTATCATTTAATAGAAGGTGTTAAAAATAAAGGTTTAAATAAATTAATATTAGAATGTTTTAATTATGATATTAATGTTATTGATTATATTCCTGATTATATTGTGGATAATTATAAGTTTATCAACAAGTTAGATGCTATTAAGAAGATACATAATCCTTTAAATATTAATGATATTAAAGTAGCTAAATTAAGATGTATATATGAAGAATTCTTTGTATTTATGTTTAAGATGAATTATTTAAAATTACAATATGATTTAAATAATGATGGTTTAAGTAGAAGTGTTAATAGAGAAGATGTAGATAGTTTTATTAATAATTTACCTTTTAAATTAACTGTTGATCAATTAAGTAGTGTAGATGATATTTATAATGATTTAACTAATAAGAAGAGAATGAATAGATTAGTATTAGGTGATGTTGGTAGTGGTAAAACAGTTGTAGCTGAAATAGGTATGTATATTAATTATTTAGCTGGCTATCAAAGTGCTATGATGGCACCTACTGAAATATTAGCTAATCAACATTATGCTAATATGTTAAAACTATTTAATAATACTAAGATTAAGATAGGTTTATTAACAGGTAGTTTAAAAAAGAGTGAAAAAGATAAAGTTTGTAAACAATTAATAAATGGGGAAATAGATATAGTAGTAGGTACACATGCTTTAATTAGCGAAGGTGTTGAATTTAAAAATTTAGGTTTAGTTATTACTGATGAACAACATAGATTTGGTGTTAATCAAAGAAGTAATTTACAAAATAAAGGTATTATGTGTGATGTTTTATATATGAGTGCTACTCCTATACCTAGAACATATGCTTTAACTTTATATGGTGATATGGATACTTCTATTATTAAAAGTAAACCAAATGGTAGAAAAGATATTATTACTAAAGTTAAGAAGATGAAAGATTTAAAAGATATTCTATATCATATGGTAGAAGAGATTAAGAATGGTCATCAAGTATATGTAGTTGCTCCTTTAATAGAAGATGAAGATGGTGAATCTAATTTAAATGATGTTGTTAAATTAAAAGAAAGATTTGATTTAGCATTTAATAATAAGATTAAAGTAGAAATATTACATGGTAAGATGAAACAAAAAGATAAAGATTTAATAATGGATGAATTTAAAGATGGAGAGATTAAGGTATTAATAAGTACTACTGTAATAGAAGTAGGCGTAGATGTTAAGAATTCTACTATGATGGTTATATTTAATGCTGAAAGATTTGGTTTAGCTACATTACATCAATTAAGAGGTAGAGTTGGTAGAAATGATTTGCAATCTTATTGTTATTTAATTAGTGATTTAGATACTCCTAGATTAAAAGTAATGGAAGAATCTAATGATGGTTTTTATATTAGTGAAAAAGATTTTGAATTACGTGGAGAAGGGGATTTATTTGGTACAAGACAAAGTGGAGATATGGTATTTAAAATAGGTGATATTAGAAGAGATTTTAAAATACTTGTTCAAGCTAAAAAAGATAGTGAAGAATTTATTAAAAATAATATAGGTAATTATTTTGACAAGTATAGACATTATATAGATGTTATAAATAGTTTAAATAATATAGATTAATGGTATAATATATTATATAGTAGGTGAGGCATATGAAAAAATTACTACTTATTTTATTATCTTTCTTTTTGGTAGGTTTTGTATATGCAGATGATGATATTATTGAAGAACCTGTAGTAGAAGAAATAGATAATGATTTTATCAATGCTCAAGATAAAATATGTGAAATAATTGATGTTAGTAGTTTAACTTTTACAATGACTAATGATGAATATGGATATTATATTAAATTTGATAATCTTGATTCTTTGTTACCTAGTACAGGAACTATAAAAGGTTATTATTCTATGATAGGTGAACTTTATGATGGTTATACTATTTTTTTGGAGATAGCTGGTGGGGGATTTAGATGGAATGATCTTCATGATTTATATAAATCTAGTGGTAAATGGACAGCTTTTTTACCTAGTTCTTGGGTTACTGAAGATGGGTATGATGATATTACTTTATCTTTTGGTGTTGGAGATTCTTGTTATTATGCTAATAAGAGTATTAAAGTACCAAAACCAGGTGTTACTACTCCTGATATAAGAAATAGATATGATGTTAAGTTTTATGATTCTAGAAAGCATATTAATATTGTTGGTAAGTCTATTTATGCAGCAGATAATTTATTAGTTGAAATAGGTGCTATTAGAGATTTAGAACTTTTAGATGATTTAAAAAATAATGTTAGTGGTGCATATGATAGTTTATTAACATATGCGAAGAATAATACTGGAAGTAATTTAAATTATAAGAATGCATATAATAGAGATGATAGTTATAGTACTTATAATATGGGATTTACAAAAAATGTAGTTTATTATTTATATATTAGTCATAAAGATTATTTAAATACAGATGGTATTATGGTAGTTCAAGGTGTTAGTAATTTTTTGTTAACTACTGATGTTAATTTTAATAATATGGTTAATACTACAAGTACAAGTAATCCTGAATTAATGAGTTTTTTTGGTGATGCAACTGATGCTTGTTTTGATGTTGATATAGGAACTAAAATAGATTATCAATTTGGTCGTTATGATGGTAAATATTATTTGGCTTTTTATGGGACAAAAAATGTTCTTCCTGGGAAGAATATTTCTAAAGTATATGTTTCTTTTGATGGCTCATATTATATGCCTAATATTGGGTATTCTCCATATTCTGGAGATACTGTTTTTAATAATCCACAAGAATTAACAGACACATTTGGAGTATTGGCTTTAGAAATTCCTGGTTATTGGGCAATTACAGACAGAAGTAAAAATATTACTATTAGTTATGCAGCTACAGGTGGTTGTTATAAATCCAAAACTAATTTGGTTACAAGGAGGCCTAGTAATATTTATAAGCCTGGTTTGGGAAAAAAATATAATATCTCTATTAGAAATGATAAAAGCATTTATATGTCAGGTAATTATGTATATGATTTTGGTACTCGTAAATTTAGAATTGGTGCAATTCATGACGTGAATTTAATAGAAGATTTGGCGGCAAAAAGGTCAGGTAGTTTATCTAATTTGCTTGAGTTTGCTAAAAATGATGATGGTTTATTTAATACTATATATTATACTTCAAATGTTCTTCAGGCACCTAAATATGATATGGAAGTAGAAAAAAATGCTTTATATTATATGTATGTTTATTCTGATGATTATTATGATTCAGACGATGTTTATGTTCTACAGGGGACGGATGAAAATATTCCATTGTTAACTACTACTGTTGATTATAGTAAAATAGTCGGTGGTTCTCATAATGCTGTAGATCCTGATACTGTTGATGATCAGGATGATGATCAAGAAACTAATGTTGATAATAAAAATGATGATACAAGTAATCATGAAGATGTTAAAAATGATGATAAAGTTGTTGATACTGGGACAGTAGATAATCCTGGTACAGGATTAGTTATTAGTGTAGGTTTGATTGTTATGCTAATGTTTATATTATGTTTAAGTAAATTTAATAAAAAGAAAATATATAAAATATAGGAGTGATAGCATGAGAAAAATATTTTTTGGTATTGTTATTTTCTTTTTGTTATGTACATATTCTTATGCTGGTTGTGGGGATAATGTAGATGTATCTGGAGTAAGTTATGTTGTAGAAAGAGAAAGTAATGGATATTACATAGTATTTAGCGGTTTTGAAAATCTATTTCCTGGTCAAGAAATAACAAATGTTAGAGGAAATCTTGATGGTGGTTCTTTTCTATGTGATGTACCTATGCCACATTCTCTTAATGGTAGATTTAATTATGATGAATATCAAACTTTGGGTAAGAGAGCTGATAATAAATGGTATTTAAAAGTACCATATGATTGGATTGTAAAGATTGGAAGCAATACAATTAAATTGGTATTTACGGTTGATAGTGTAGCTCATGTAGCATCTGAAATAATTACTATTAATAGACCTACTATTGATATTCCTAGTATTGGTGAGAAGTATTCTTTTATTGATACGCTTAATTATAATTATTTGATACCACCAGATGTAGGTGACGATTATACTGTTGAAAATAGGAATTTTGATATTGAAGCAGCTTTTCCATATGAGGATGAAAATTTAAAATATAAGATAGGTATTATTAGAGATTTGTTATTAATTGAATCTTTAAAAAATAACGAATCTAATGCATTAAATAATTTACTTCAATATGCAAAAAATGATAATAGTGTGGAATTTCAGGTGTTTTTTGATCCTTATGGACAAAATAGAGGTTACAGTTATGATGATTGGGATATAAAAGAAAATGTTATTTACTATTTTTATGTAGATTATAATGATCCTGGATATTCTAATACAGAAGGTATTACAGTTTTACAAGGTATTAGTAATTATAATAATACTTTCTTAACAAATGAAGTTGATTATAGTAAAATGTCTAATGCATTGTATGCAGTAGCTCCTGATAATAATGTTGATGATAATCCTAATTCTAATAATGATGTGAATAATAATACTAATAATGATACAAATAATGATCAAATTGTAAATAAACCAGTAGATACTGGTACAGTAGATAATCCTGGTACAGGATTATATATAGGTATAGGTTTAATAGTTTTATTAATGTTTATGTTTTGTTTAAGTAGATTTAATGAGAAGAAAATATATAAAATATAGGAGTGTTATTATGAAGAAAGTTATTTTTGGTTTTATTATTCTTATATTATTTGCCACTCAGGTAAAAGCTGGAGATTTGGAAGATGGAGAAATAGTTGATATTGGTAATCAAATTACTTATACGATTGAAGAAAATAAAAGTAAAAATGAAATAGTTATAAAACTATTTGGTATTTCTAATCTATATCCTGAAGGTCTATCAGAAATATATTACAACATAGATGGTTCCAATTTTTCGTGTGCTATTCAGGATATTGTTATTGGTGGTGGTGGCTATTCATTTACTAGGACTAATCGTGTTTTTAAAAAAGATGATTATTGGTATATGAAACTTAATAGTAGTTGGTTGTTGCTTGATGGATTTAATAATTTAAAACTTATATTCAATGTAAATGATGTGTGTCATGAGGCGAATAAATCAATAGTTTTAGAAAAGCCGTCATTTGATTATGTTTCAAAAGATGATAGATATAAATTTGAACAATATAATGGAAATAGTCCTGTTTATGATATGTTTGATGGTGAATTGGTTCTTAGAAAAAATAAATTTTTTTATTTAATTGGAAAAAACTATCCATATGATAATAAGAGTTTAAAAATTAAAGTTGGTTTAATTAGAGATGTTTTTGTTTTAGAGTCTTTACAAGATAATTCTTCTGATGCAATGGAAAGTTTATTAGCTTATGCAAAAAATGATCAGGATGGAATTGAGAAAAATTTAACACAAGCACCTATGCCTGATCCTTTTGTAATAAATTATGAAGATTGGGATTTAAAAGATAATGCATTATATTATTGTTATGCTAAATATATTGATTCTGGTTTCTCTGATACGGATGGAATAATAGTTTTACAATATCGAGATGTTGATGGACATTATGTTTTGCTTACTGATGAAATTGATTATAGTATAATGTCTAATGCATTGTATGCTGTAGCTCCTGATAATAATGTTGATGATAATCCTAATTCTAATAATGATGTGACTAATAATACTAATAATACTAATAATAATACTAATAATGATACAAATAATAATGCTAATAATGATACAAATAATGATCAAATTGTAAATAAACCAGTAGATACTGGTACAGTAGATAATCCAGGTACAGGATTATATATAGGTATAGGTTTAATAGTTTTATTAATGTTTATGTTTTGTTTAAGTAAATTTAATGAGAAGAAAATATATAAAATATAGGAGTGATATTATGAAGAAAGTTATTTTTGGTTTTATTATTCTTATATTATTTGTCTCTCAAGTAAAAGCGGATGATTATACATATGGTGGAGAAATTGATATAACTGGTATAGTAAATTATTCAATTATTGTTGAATCTTCAAATTCATTGATAACAATAAGGTTAACTGGTTTTAATAATTTGGTTCCAGGTACTATTACATCTATAAAAGGTAATTTGACAGGCGCATATACTTGTGAAGGTGAAGGTCCAGCCATCTCTATTACTCCAGAAATTGGTCATGATGGACTTATACATTTTGAACGAGATATTCCTATGAATAAAGTTGATAATAATACTTGGGATTTAACTATTAAAAAGCCTTGGTTATTTGTACATGATTTTAATAAAATTAAAATGGGTATTTATGTTGGTAATACATGTTATAAAACAAGTATTTTAAATGTAGATAGAAGTACTTATACTGGATATCTTCCACTTAAAGAAAGATATAGTATTATTCCTGCTTATGCTTGTAGACAAAATATTATTAATGGAGTTGCATCAGTTGTTGATTGTAAAATTAGAGTTTCGGGTGCTTCTCCATATGATGAAGAGAAATATGATGTTAAGTTTGGATTAATAAAAGATTTATCGATTTTAGAAGATTTAAAAGATAATAAAGATGATGTTTATGAAAGAATTAAAGAATATGCTGAACGCGATGAAGGAACAACTTATGTTCAAACTCTTAGGGGATCAACTGTAGAATATTTTTATCAATATGAACCGGGAGATTTTGAAAAAAATGCTATTTATTACTTTTATATAAAATATCCTTTTGATGGTCGTGCTAAATATACTTATTATGATACTGAAGGTATTGTTTTATTACAGGGAACAGATGAAGATCAACCTATTTTAACGTCAGATATAGATTTTAGTAAAATGTCTAATGCATTATATGCTGTTGCTCCTGATAATGATACTAATCAAGGAGAACAAGATGTTGCTTCAAATTCAGATAATGTTGTAAATGATGATAATAAAGTTGAAGAGAAGAATAATAGTGTAGTAGAAAATCCAAATACAGGTGATGCTATATTAATTTGTTCTGGAGCATTAATAATTGGTATTTGTATATATAAATATAGTAGAAGAAAGATGTTTAAATATTAAATGTCTTTTTTTGTAAATGAATTTTATTATATAATTGATTTTTTTATTAATAATTGTTATTCTATAAATAGAATAGGTGATGTATAAGTGAAAAGAAATATTATATTTTTATTTTTATTGAGTTTTATATTTGTAGGAGTAGTAAAAGCTGATGGTTTGACTACGTTTGATACATCTAGTCTAACTGTTAATGTGTCAGAAATTACTGATAATAATGGCAAACCTCAATTGAAAATTCAATTAGGCAATTATCCTGATGTTGGAGGTGCAAGTTGGAGAGCATTATTTGTTGATTCAGAAAATGCATCTTATGGTACAATTTCAAGTTGCTCAGAGTTACCTTTTGATGATAATGATCCAAGTAAATGGCATTCAATGGGTACTGCAGTAGCAATGGACGGTACAATTGTTGGAGCTAGTTTATTTTATGCATATAGAAATTATAATTATATATATTTTTACTATAATGATCCTGTTTCATCAGCATGTCATATAACAAGTAAGGCTATAAAATTTAATAAACCAGAATTAAAGGCTATTAATAGTAGATATGGTATTTCATTTTCAGGAGCTAATTTAAATGTTACTAAATTGTTCCCTTATTATGAAGGTGGAAGATTTGATTTAACAACTAAAATAGGTGTTATTACTGATAGTGCTATTATTACTAAATTAAGTAGTGGAGATGCAAGTGCTTATAATGATGTGTTAACTCATGCAAAAGGTGATTCAAGTGCTACTTTTACATTAAATTATAAAGATAATGCTACAACTTTTGGAAGTATTGATACTACTAAGATAGAGATTAATAAGATTTATTATATTTATACTAGTTTTGATAATAAAACTGTTTTAAGAGATATTGATGGTATTACAATAGCACAAGGTAAACAAGGTGAATCAAGTTCATATCTAGAACTTGATCCTAGTAAGATAGATTATACTTTAGCTGGTGGAGATTCACATGGTGCTGCTGATCCTGGTGATAGTAATCCTCCTCCTTCTAATGTACCAGATAATCCTGGTACTGGTTTAACATTAGGTATTGGTGCTATGGTATTATTCTTAGTTGGTATTATTGTATTAACTATTAAGAGTAAGAGAAAATTCTATAGAGTATAAGACACGTATGTGTCTTTTTTTTTGTAATATAATTGACAAAATAGTTTAATTTGTTATAATTAGTGCATAAATTGATGAAGAAGAAGAGTATATTATGATACTTAGTAGAGAGTTCTTGGTTGGTGAAAAAGAATAAGTTTGATTAATAGAAGAAACTTTGGAGATGAATATTGTATACAAGATATTCCGTTTGTTGCGTTAAAACATTTGAGAAGTAATTAAGGTGGTAACACGGCATATTCGTCCTTTAGGTGAATATGTTTTTTTTATGAAAGGATGGTTGTTATGACTAGTAAAGATTTAGCTAATTTAATATTTCCCAATATTACAAAAACTATAGAGGATTATGAGAAAGAGTATCCTGAAAGAAATTTAAAAGAAGGAGCTAAGGTAACAAGATTTGCTCCATCTCCAACTGGTTTTATGCATATAGGTAATTTCTATTCTGTTGTAGTAGATTATGTTATGGCTAAACAAAGTGGAGGAGTATTCTATTTAAGAAATGAAGATACTGATAGTGCTAGAGAAATAGAAGGTGCTGTAGAGTATATTAGACATGTTTTAGAACATTATAAAATGGATGTAGATGAATATGAATATAGAGATATAAATGAAACTAAAGGTATTTATGGTCCTTATATTCAAAGTGAAAGAAAAGATATTTATCATGCATTTATTAAATATTTAATTGAAGAAGGTAAAGCTTATCCATGTTTTTTAACTCAAGAAGAAATGGACTCTATTAGAGAAAGTCAAACTAAAGATAAGAGAAGAATTGGTATATATGGTAGATATGCTAAATATAGAAATTTAACTCCTGATGAAGCTGCTGAAAGAATTAATAATGGTGAGGCATATACAGTTAGATTAAAGAGTAGTGGAGATTTTAATAAGAAGTTTAAATTTGATGATTTGGCTAATGGTACTATGGAATTTCCTGAAAATGATATAGATATTCCTATTATGAAATCTAGTAATTTATTACCTACATATCATTTTGCTCATTTAGTAGATGATCATTTAATGAGAACTACTCATGTAGTTAGAGGCCAAGAATGGATTAGTTCTGTTCCAGTACATTATGAATTATTTAAAACATTTGGTTTTAAGATGCCTAAGTATGTTCATACTCCTTTGATATTAAAGAAGGATGGAGATAAGATTAGAAAGATTTCTAAGAGATTAGATCCTGAAGCTAGAATGACTTATTATGAAGAAAAAGGTTATCCAATATATAGTGTTATAGAAGCTATTATGACTATTGCTAATAGTAATTATGAACAATGGAGAGAAGGACATCCTGATGCAGATTTTACTGAATTTGAATTTAGTCCTAAGAAGATGAGTGCTTCTGGTGCATTATTTGATTTAGATAAATTAGATAATATTAGTAAGAATTATTTAAGTAGATTAAAAGCTGTAGAAGTATTTGATATGTTAGATGAATGGTCTAAAGAATATGATAAAGATTTTAATGATTTAATTAATAAATATAAAGATTATACTATTAGTGTTTTAAATATTGAAAGAGAACAAAAGAAACCTCGTAAAGATTATGCTTCTTTAAGTGAAATAAAGAATCAAATATGGTATATGTTTGATGAATTATTTGTTAATCCAGAATATCATTTTGATGAGAGATTTAGTAATGATGATATTAAAGAAGTATTAAATACTTATTTTAATGATTATTATGATAGTAATGATGATAAAGATACTTGGTTTAATAAGATGAAAGAAATGTCTGAAAAATTAGGTTATTGTAGTGATATGAAATTATATAAAGAAGATCCTTCTAAATATAAAGGTAATGTTGCTGATGTATCTAATATTATTAGAGTAGGTGTTACTACTTTAACAACTACACCTGATTTATATGTTATATTACAATTATTAGGTAAAGATAGAATTTTAAATAGAATTAATAATATTAAATAGTTTTAGTATTACTAAGACTATTTTTATGTGCTATAATAATTAAAGAATAGGTGGTTATAAATGAATAAAAAGGTTAAGATATTTTTAATAGTAATTGCTATTTTAGTAGTAATAGGTATTATTTTAGGAATATGGTTTAAAAAAGTTTCTAATAATATGGGAGATGTTGCTAATCAAGATGCATCTGCTTATTTTATTGAGCATGAAGTTAAAAGAGAAAAATTAGTTTCTACTGTTAAAGGTAATGGTGTTATTACTTCGTTTAATATTCAAAAATTAGATGTTCCTTATGATGGTAAAGTTAAAGAAAAATATGCTAATGATGGTGATTTAGTTACTGCTAAAAAGAATGTTTTGAAAGTATTAAGTGAAGGATATTATAAAAATATTATTAGTCCTATTGATGGTATGTATTTTGAAGTAGTAGATAATATGGGTGTTAACAGTTACTATGTTTATGATTTAAGTGATATTGGTGTTGAGATGTTAGTATCTGAAAGAGATGTTGCTAAATTATCTTTAGGTCAAAAAGCTACTATTAAGATAACTGCTTTGAATAAAGAAGTAGAAGGTAATGTTATTTATATTTCTAAATTACCTTCAGAAGGTAGTAAGTTTAAAGTTAGAGTTAGTATGCCTTATAGTGAAGATATTAGATTTGGTTATGGAACTAGTATTAATATTGTTTTAGAAGAAAAAGATAATGTTTTATCTATTCCTTATGATACTTTAATAATGGATAAAGATGATAGTTATTATGTTGTTAAAAAAGATTGTAGTTATAATTATTATCGCTATAAGATGAGTGATACTAGTAGTCTTTCTAAAGATTGTAAAACTAAAGTAGAAGTAGGTATTATTACTAATGATAATGTTGAAATATTAAGTGGATTAGAAGAAAAAGATGTTGTTCTAGAATGGGATAATTAATATGATAAAGTTAGAACATATTAATAAGGATTATATATTATCTAAAGATAATAAAGTCTCTGCTTTAAAGGATGTTAATTTAGAAATAAATAAAGGAGAATTTGTTGCTATTATAGGTAAAAGTGGTAGTGGTAAAAGTACTTTATTAAATTTAATATCTTGTATGGATAGTAGATATAGTGGTAATTATTATCTTTATGATGAATTAATGAATAATAAGAGTAAAAAAGAACTTGCTAGTATTAGAAATAGTAAGTTTGGTTTTATATTTCAAAATTTTAATTTACTTAATAAGATGACTGGTTATGAAAATATAGAAGTTCCTTTAATATATAAGAAAGTACCTAAAAGAAAAAGAAATGAAATTATTGAAAATGTTGCTAAAGATTTAGATATTTTAGATAGATTAGATCATACTCCTAAAGAGTTATCTGGTGGAGAGCAACAGAGGGTTGCAATAGCAAGAGCATTAGTTACTGATCCTGATATTATTTTAGCTGATGAACCAACTGGTGCATTAGATGTTAAAACAGGTGAACAAATTCTTAATATATTGGAAGATTTAAACAGTAAAGGTAAAACTATTATTATAGTTACTCATGATTTAGATTTAGCTAAGAGATGTAAGAGAGTTATATCTATTTCTGATGGAAAAATATTATCTGATAAAAAGGGTGATGAACTATGATATGGGAATCAATAAAGATAGTATTAAAGGAATTTAAATTAAATAAATTAAGAACTTTTTTAACTATGTTAGGTATTATTATAGGTATTTTTTCTATTACTATAATATTTAGTTTATCTAATTCTGTTGCTACTTTTATGTCTGATCAATTTAATAGTTTAAGTGTTGAAAGTATTCAAGTACAAGTATTTGGATTAGATTCTTTTCAAGCAGAACTTGCTGATAATGATTTAAAAGATTATGTTAAAAATAATGATAAAATTAGTGGTATTACTAAAATGAATTATTTTGAATTTGAAGAATTATCTGAATTAATAATTGATGAAAATCAAGAGTATTATACTACTAGAGGTAATAATAGTTATGTTGGTATAGATGAAAATTATTCGGATATGTATCCTAATACTTTTACTGAAGAAAAGTTATTATATGGTAGATATTTAGATAAAAAAGATATTATTAATAGAATGCCTTATATTGTTATTAGAGAAGATTGTGCTTATGCTTTATTTCATAAAAAAGATGTTGTTGGTAAGAAATTAACTATTAATAATACAGAAGTTGAAATAATAGGTGTTACTAAACAGGTTAAAGAGAATGCTATTGTATATGTAGAATTAAATGCTATTTATGCTTCTTATTATTTTGTAAATGATGTCATTAATAGTAATAATGTTATTAATGGAGTTATTTATAATGTTGAAACTACTAAAAATGAATATGCTAGTGATGTAGAAAAGGATATTAAAAAATTATTAAAAACTTATGGAGAAGAACATTATAATGTATTTTCTATTGATTTAAGTGATATTATGCAAGAAGTTGATACTATTGTTACTGTTGTTAAGTTAGTATTTGGTGGTATTGCTAGTTTATCTATTTTAGTAGGTGGTATTGGTATTATGAATATTATGTTAGTTTCTGTTAGTGAAAGAATTAAAGAAACTGGTATAAGAATGGCTTTAGGTGCTAAGAATAGTGATATAGTATTTCAATTCTTAATAGAAGGTATTGTTTTAACTATATTGTCTGGTTTAATAGGTATTTTATTTGCCTTTTTAGCAGATTTAATTATTAATATGATACTTGCTAGTACTCCGTATAATTTAAAATTAGTAATTGATATTGTTACTTTATTTAAAACAATTATATTCTGTGGTATATTAGGTGTTATATTTGGTATTTATCCTGCTTTAAAAGCTGGTAAATTAGATCCAGTAGAAGCATTAAAATATGAATAGGGTGGTTATATGAAAAAGATAGTATTAGCTTCTAATAATAAGCATAAAGTTAAAGAATTTAAAGATATATTAAAAGATTATGAAATATTAACTATGAGTGATATTGGTTTTGATAGTGATATAGTTGAAGATGGTAATAGCTTTTTAGAGAATAGTTTAATTAAAGCTAAAACAATTAGTGAATATTTAAAGAGTAAGAATTTAGATTATATTGTTATTGCTGATGATAGTGGTTTATGTTGTGAAGCATTAAATGGTGAACCTGGTATACATAGTGCTAGATATGCTTCTGATCATGATATTAAAAAGAATAGAGATGTTTTAATTAGTAATTTAAAAGGGAAAGATAAGAAAGCATATTTTAATTGTACTATTGTAGTATATTATCCAGATGGTAGTTATAAACATTTTGAAGGTAAAACATATGGTACTATTATAGATGAAGAAAGAGGTAAGAATGATTTTGGTTATGATTGTATATTCTTATCTGATGATTTAAATAAAACATTTGGTGAAGCTTCTGAAGAAGAAAAGAATAGTGTTTCTCATAGAGGTAGAGCTATTAATGAAATGATAAAAGAGTTATAGAAATAACTCTTTTTATTTGACTTATTATATTTATATAAATATAATACTTTTATTTAAAAAGGAGGTTTTATTATGTCTTTTTTTCCATTAGAATACTTAAAAGTGGGTAAAGTAGATTTTTTATATGAGATGACTCATTGTGATATAAAGAATATTATTAAGAGTATTAGAAAATCTCCTGATAGATTAAATATAATAAATGGTTTTATTAATATATTAAAAGATAATAAATATTTTGCTAATTTTTGTTATGATGTTATTTATGATATTCCAGAATATAATGATATAGCTAAAGAGTTGATAAGAGTTAAAGAATTATCTTGTGATAGATTAAAAGAAATATTAGATAATAATTGTCCTTATGGATTAGATATTATTACTAATAATTTAGATTATTTAGTTAAGAAAGATGATAAATTTTTAGATATTATATGTGAATATTGTTTTAGAAATAATAATATGAATATTTTATATATATTATCTAGGTATAAAAATTTACATATTAGATTCTTGTTTATGAATTATTTAATATTAAACCATTTTGATAAATTAAATTTATTTTATGATGATTTAATTAAATATACGACTGAGTATACTTTTGAAGAAGGAGAACAATTAGTATTATTTCCTGAAGTAATGAATGTTAATGATATATCTAATTTAGCTATTAGTTTATTAAATATAAAAGAATATGATGAATATAATAGATTAAAAGAATATATTTTAAAAGAATATAAGAATAATTGTTTAGCTTCTATGTTATTAAAAAATTCTTTAGTAGAAGATTTTAAAGAGGATGCTGATAGACTATTTGATAGTTCTTTGGATTTTAAATGTGATTTATTTTTTAATAGTAAATATAGTTCTTTAATAAGTAAGGAGTTATTAGATAGATTTAGTAGTAGAATTCAATTCTTTAATAAAGATGGTTTCTGTCATAGTGTTTTTCCTATATATAGATATGGTTTAGGAGATAAAGTAGAATCTTATGTTGATAAATATATGGATTTAAGTAGTAGAAAAGATTATGAATATATTGGTGAAGGTACTACTAGTACATGTTTTAGAATAGGTGATTATGTTATTAAATTAATTAGAACTAAATGGTCTTATGAAGATGTAATATGTCCTAATATATTTTTAATAGTTAAAGATTATGAAGAAGATTATATAAGAGATAAAAATGGAATTGTTGTATGTGGTATTGAAGTTCAAAAATTTTTAAGTAGGAAAGCTAATATTGATAGAAAATATTTTGATTTATTTGATAAAGAATTAAGTAGATTAGGCTATAGAAGAACTGATACTTTAACTGGTGGTACTTGTGGAGAGAATACTATGTTATTAGATAGTTATTTAGATGCTGATAGTAGTAATCCTGAATTATTACCAGACTGGTTTAAAGAATATCCTTTAGTTTTAATTGATAGAGATAGAATATATAAAAAAGATCAAGAATGTATTAAACAATTGAGGTGTCGTTATTAGATATTTAAGCAAAACTATATAGTTTTGCTTTTTTATTTGTTATAATAATAGTAGGTGGTTTTATGAGTAATCTTAATTTAGAAGGATATATTAATAATATATTAGATAATAATTTAGTGAATAATACTAAAATATTATATAAGAGTATTAATAGTTATAGTAATATTTTAAAAGATTATAAAGATAAAAAAATGGTTGATTTTATGGAATATTATATTAATGATGTTCTAGATAATTTCTATAATAAGAAAGAATATTCTAATAATAGTATTATATATTTATTAAAAGGTTTAGTACATTTCTTAGAAATAAGTGAAATATTATTAAAGTATGATATAGATATAGATAGTAGAAGTAAATTAGATAAATATATTAAGAGTAATGATAGTACAAAGATTATTAAGAATAAAGATGTTAAGAAGAGTAAGAGTTTAGAATTAATATTATTATTAGAAATGGGTATGTATAATTTATTAGATTATTATAAAGTATATAAAAAGAATATTAGTACTATGACAGATTTATTTGTTGGTAATGAAGAAGAATTTTATAGTAGTTTTATGTTAGAAATAGAACCTCAATTAAGAAGTTTATATTATAGTTTAGATGGTATGAAAAATGTTGATAAGAAACTATCTAAAAATATTAGTGATAGAATGATAGAAAGTATTATTAATGCTAAAAAAGAAGTAAAGAATAAATTAAAGGAGTTATTATGAGTTATATTAGTTTTGATAAATTAGATGAATTTGATGTTATTAATGCATATAGTAAGAAACCATTAGATTTTAATTTTCATGTATTAAGTAGAAAAGAAATTGATAAATCTTTAAATTATTTAGAAGATGAGATAGGTTACCAATTTGATAAGGTAGTTATTCCTAAACAAAGTCATACTACTAATGTTGTTTTTATTGATGAAGATAATGTTGATGATGAATTAGAAGATGTTGATGGTGTATTTACTAATGTAAAAGGTATTGGTTTAGGTACTGTGAGTGCTGATTGTCAAACTATTTTAGTATATGATAAAGGAAAAGAAGTAGTTGGTTCTGTTCATTCTGGATGGAGAGGTACTTGTAATGGTATTATTGTTAAAGCTATTAAAGAAATGATAGATCATTATAATAGTAATGTAGAAGATATTTATGTGTGTATTTGTCCTTCTATACTTCAATGTTGTTTTGAAGTAGATGAAGATGTTAAAGATATGTTTTTAGATAAATATGGAGACAAATACATTAAAAAAGGTGCTATTAAAGATGATAAACAAAAATATAATATTGATACAGTTAAAATTAATATTGATGAATTAAATAAGATTGGTGTTAATAATGTTATTGCTCCTGATATATGTGTTTGTTGTAGTAATGAAGGTTTTTATTCTTATAGAGCTGATGGTAAAGATACTGGTAGAAATATTGGTTTGATTGGGATGAAAAAATAATGAAAAAGACTAGATTAAAATTAGTAGTAGCTATTGTTATTATTTTTATAGGTATTTTTTCTATTATTTTATATTCTTTAAAGAAGAAAGAATATGCTATTCCTGAGTTCAGTGATGTTAAATGGTATAGAGTAGTTTATGATAAGAAAGAATATGTTGTTTTTAATAAAGATAATTCTTTTGAATATTATGATGAGGAGAATAATAGTATAGTTGATGATGATTGCAATAAATATGAATTTAATAGGTATACTAATGAAATAAATATTATTTGTAAGAATAGTACTATGATTTATAAGGTAATTAAGTATAAAGATGATAAATTAGATCTTAAGTTTGATACTGGAGATGTTAGAGAGTTTAAATTAGAAGATAGTGATAATGAATAGTTTATGTTATAATGTAGATGGTGAATATATATGAAGAGGAAAATAAATTTAAAAGTAGTTTTAGGTCTTTTATTTGTTATTTTATTAGTTTTATTTGGTATTTTCTTTTTCTTTGTAAAAAAAGATAAACCTGAAGAGAAAGAAAAGAAAGAGGAAGAAATAAGAGAAGAATTAACTAATGATGAAAAGTCTTTTAATGGTAGTAGTTATACTTATTGGGAAGAAAAGTTATTTGAGTATATTTCTAAAAAGACCGGTATAGAACCTAGTTTAAGAGAAGTTGATGTTAATCAAGATGGAGATTTAGTTGTTACTTTTAAAAACTTTAGTAAAGATTATGGTCCAACTAAAGAAGATTGGGTTAAAGTTATTGAAGTATTTACTATTAGTGAAGAGAGCGGAATAGTTTTAGATAGTAAAGGTAATGAGATAGATATATATAATCTTGATAAAGAAAAGGAAAATGAAGAATCATAAATGTGATTCTTTTTTATTGATGGACTTTATATATGAAAGATAGTATAATGATTATGTAGAATAGGAGTGTATGTATGAAAAAATTATTATCTATTTTAATTATATTATTCCTATTTTTATCTTTTAAAGTATATGCTTTAGAAATTGAAACTTTTTCTAATGAAACTGTAAGAGATTATTCTAATTATATAAAGAATCCTTTATGGAGTGAATATATTAGATCTGATATAGAAAATAATGATATTGTTTTATCTGAATATGTAATAGCTGCTGATAATGGTATTATTGATAACTATAATTGGTCAAAGGGAGCTAAAGCAGGTACTATTCCTTCTTCTTATGATTTAAGAAATGTAGATGGTCATAATTATGTTTCTCCTGTTAAAGATCAAAAAACTTTAGGTTTATGTTGGTCTTTTGCAACTATTTCTTCTATGGAGTCTTATTTACTTAAACATGGAATGAGTGATTTAGATGATAATCTTGTTACTTTTAATGAAAGACAATTAGATTATGCTAGTGTATATGGTGGTAAGCAAAAGACTGCTTTAGGTACTGATAATTTTTATCCTTTTAGTGATGTTAGAACTAATCCTTATATGTTTATTTCAAATGACACTGTAAGAGTTTTGGGTAGTGGTGGTAGTTTTGAAACTGCTGGTTATTCATTAGCTAGAGGTTTTTCTCCTGTAAGACAAGAAGAAAGTGTTATATGGAGTGGATATTGGACAGGTACTGCAAATAATGAGTTACAAATGACTTTAAATGATGTTTTTGATATTAGTCATACTAGTTATTCTGTTACATCTTTTACTGATTTTGCTATTACGTTCCCTGGGGTTCATTCTGATGCTCAAAGAGCTAGTATGAGAAATAAAATAAAACAACATATAATTGATCATGGAACTGCTTATGTATCTACACTTGGACCTGTTTCTTCTGTTGGAACTTGTTCTTATAACAATAATGGTAGTTATTTGATTAATTGGAGAGGTGCATTTGTAAATACATCTCAATACGAATCATATTGTGGTGTAAGTGAAAATGTTATGGATTATCTTCATGCTATGTCTATTGTAGGATGGGATGATAATTATCATCTTTCATATTGTGTAAGTAATGATTATAAAACTTCTAAAGCTCCTAGTAATGGATCTTGTGGTAGTGGTTATAACATGGTAAATGTTGATGGCGCTTGGATTTTAAAAAACTCATGGGGAGATAGTAAACAATTTTTATATATGGCATATGATTCAATGGCTGTACAATATAGTGGTATAACTGGAATGAAATTAAAAAATTGGTCTACTAATTATGATGAAATGTCTGTTATCGATACATCTAATGTAACTACTGGAGATGACTATGGATTTTATGTTAAATATAAAAAAAGTGAAACAGGTAGTGAAATATTAAAAAGAGTTTCTATATTAACTACTAATACATCTGAAAAGAATTTCTATGTTTATGTAGATACTGATGGTGATGGTGAATACGAAAGATTTGGTGCAGGAGTTTCAAGCCAACCAGGAATGGTAAGTGTTGAAAGTGTAAATGATAATTTTGTTCTTAATGGTTCTTCTTTTGATATTAAAGTCACTGGTTCAAATGAATATGTTTATGGTGTTTATGCTTTTACTAATTATGGTGACAATGTTACAAATGCTGTTTTAGATTATTCTATAACTGATGATGGTGTTACTAATTATAATAATACTAATTATTTACAGAAGAAATTTACTATTTCTTCTAGAAATATATCAACAGGATCTTCTTTACAATACAAGATTGATTATGATAATGCTGTCGGTGGTACTGCTAATAGCTTATTCTTGGTTTCTGGTTTGGGTAAAATTATAAATAATAAATCATATATTACTGTAATGTATAAAGAAAATGATATTCCTTATGGTAAATATAAATTTGCTGTAGTTGGAAGTTTAGAATATCCTAAATCATTTGAAATAAGGCCAGAATTAACTTTTGGAAGCAGTGTGGTAGAAGTTGCTGCTGGAGATACTCATTCGTTGAATTATGAATATATAAATAGGTCATCGTCGACATTTCATATAAGTTATAATTCGAGTAATCCTAGTATTGCAACTATTGATAATAATGGTGTGATTACAGGTGTTAGCCATGGTCAAACAATGGTATCTGTTATAATAACAGTTAATAATTTCACTTTTGATTATCCAGTATTAGTTACTGTTAGTGATTTTGGATTTAGTGGTTATCAAGTAGAAGAGGAATATTTAAAGATACCACCTAAATTGTCTGTTTCTGCATTTGAAGGAAATATTACTTATGATAATAGTTATTCTTTTGAATATGAAGGAAATGTTAATCATTATATTGGAACTGGTATAATTTTTAAAGTATACAGAAATGGCGTATTTAAAGATGATTATGTAATTATTGTACTTGGAGATGTTAGTGGAGATGGAAATTTAAATTATTTGGATTATGTTAAAGTTTATAATCATATTCAAAAAGTTAAAAATCCAGCTTCTGATAAGCAGTTGTTGGTAAATGAATATTTACGAGCTGCAGATATGAGTGAAAATGGTAAGGTTGATTATTTAGATTATGTAAGAATATATAATAAAATAATTGAGTTGAAAGGATAGGTCGTTTTATGAAGAAAGGTTTAATAAAAATAATTATTGCATTGGTAGTTTTTGTTTTTCCAACTGTTGTATTTGCAGCAGGTTCTATAGATGTTTCACCAACATCATTAACTATTGATTATGGTGGAACTGCTACTTTTAAAATAACTGCTGTAAATGCAATTGGTGATGCAACAATTAGTTCTTCTAAACCTAGTATAGCTACAGTTAGTGCAAATTCTTGGTCAACTGGAGCTGTTGGAGCAGGAGAAACAAAGGAAGTAACAATTACTGTAACTGCTGTAGGTGAAGGAACTACTACAATAAATGTTAATATAGAAGGATATACTTTTGATGAAGAGGATCAAACTGGTACTAAAACTGTTACTGTAACTGTTAAACCTCCTAAGTCAACAAATGCTGAATTAAAGAGTTTAAAAGTTAATAATACTAATGTCCTTGATGGTAAAACATATACGACTACTGATAGTAGTGTTACTATCAGTGCGGAAGTAAAAGATATAAGAGTTAAGGATGTTGCTGGTGTTGGTAAAAAGGATTTAAAATGTGGAACTAATAGTTTTGAAGTAGTAGTTACTGCAGAAGATGGCGTTACTAAAAAGACTTATCCTGTTAATGTAGTAAGAACATGTAGTAATAATGTTTTCTTGAAATCATTAAGTGTTCAACCTGGTGTTATTAGTTTTGATAAAAATCTTAAAAGTTATAGTGTTAATGTAGAGGGCAGTGTTAAGTCTGTTACTGTAACAGCTAAGGCAGAAGATGCTAAATCAACTGTATCTGGTGATGGTGCAAAGAATATTAAATATGGAGATAATAGAATTGTTATTACTGTAACTGCAGAAGATGGTTCGACAGGTGAATATGTTATCAATGTTAATCGTGAAGATAATAGAAGTTCTGATAATTTATTAAAGAGTTTAAGTATTACAGATTTCTATAAACCAGGAGAAGATGCATTATTATCTGCAGATAGTAGTGATTTAGAAAATAAAAATAATTATAGTGTTACTGTGGAAAATGATGTTGAGTCAATAAATATTAAAGCTGTTGCAAATGATAGTACTGCAAAAGTATCTGGTAATGTTGGTAAATATAATTTAAAAGTTGGTAGTAATAAAATCAGTATTACAGTAACTGCAGAGAATGAAAAAAAGAACGTTTATGTTATTACTGTTATTAGAAAAGATAATAGTGGTAGTACTGGTGATTTAGATGAAGATAACTCTTTATCTATGGTTCAAATTGCTGGATGTAGTTTTGAATTTGATCCTGAAGTATTTGAATATGAAATTGAATTAGATGAAGTTGTTGAACAATTAGAATTAAGTGCTATTCCTACTAGTGAAAATGCTACTATTAATATTGTTGGTAATGAAGATTTAAAGCCTGGTCTTAATGAGGTTATTGTAGAAGTAACTTCTGAATCTGGTGAAGTTAAAAAATATGTATTTAAGGTTAAATTACCAGGAGGAGAAAGTGGTAGTGTTGCAGTTGAATCTGCAAATACTAATGATAATAAACCAGAAGAGAAGAAAGGTAATGGAGCATTATTAATAATATGCGGAATTTTAGTTGCTGCTGGTATTGGTGGAGTTGTATTTGTATTATTAGGTAAAAAGAAAAAGAATAAAACAGAAAATGTTACTCCTACTGAAAAAGTAGAACCAGCTTCTAGTTTACTTTCAACAAATGAGGTTAAGAGTGATAACAATAATTTGAATTCTGTAAATAATAATCCTGTTTCAAATACAAATTCTAATAATAGTTTATTAGAGCAAGCTACAGCATTGGAAGCTGCTAAGATGAGTGAAAATACTGAACCACCAAAAGAAGAACCAAAGGTGGATTCAATGCCTAGTATTGATATTAGACCATTTGTAAATACTCCAAGTGTTGAACCAGAAATGGAATTACCTAAAGCAAATGAACCTATGGTTAATCCTGTAGTAGAAGAAAGTCCAATTATTAAAACAGAACCTAGTATAAATACAAGTGATTTTGCTGATATAGCACAAAGTGCTGTTTCACAATCAATACCTGATGTAAGAACTATTCCTGAGGTAAGAGATATTCCTGAACCTCATGAAATGCCTGAAGAAAGATTAGTTTCTGAAATAAAGACAGTACCAGAAGTAAGTGATAATACTTTAACTGATACACAATTAGTTCAAACTATTCAAAATGTTTCTGTTGAAAAAATAAATATTGATGATTTATAAAAAACGCTTATGCGTTTTTTTTTGTTTACATGTTTTGACTTAATTTATAGAATGTAAAAAATATATGTAGTATAATAAAAATATATAAATAGGAAGGATTGATTAATAATGGCTGATGAGGGATTAACTTTTGATTCTAGTTTTAGTTTCGGTTTAAATGCTGATGCTGAACTTGATGAAGCTTTAACAAATTTAATTCAGAATGCAACTGATTATTCTGATGCTATTACAACTTTAGAACAATACTTTAATAATAATGCTTTATGGAAAGGAAAAGATGCTGAAGAATTACGTGCTACAGCAATAGCACCAAATGGTCCATTAGCGAAACTAAAAGCATGTAAGGAAGAAATATCAAATCTTAAGAATTTAGCTGTAGGGATAAAGGGAGCTGTTGATAATGCTCAAGATACTTTAAAAGCAAATGTAAAAACTGCTATGGAAGGTGGTTCTAATAATGGGTAATGTTAACAATTTTGAAGTTGGATATTCTGGAGAAAGTGCTAATGCATTAATAACTCAAGTAAATAGTACTTTGGATTCTGCAACTAAAGCTTATGAAGCTGCAATTAGTAATTTAGGTGTTGTTAAAACAAAATTATCTGGAAGTACTGATTTTAGAACACTATTTGAAAAAATAGAACTAACTGAAGCTGATGAAGTTAGAAAAATAACAACAAGTTTATCAAATATGGTTGCTGGTATTCAAAATATTGGTGTTTCATGGCAAGGTGTATCTGCAGAAATTGCTGGTGTATTAAATAATTATGCAGATAATCAAAACAATAATCAAAATTCATAAAAAAGATTAAAAGATATTATCAAATAATATCTTTTTTTTGATATAATATATTATATGATAGAGGGTGTTGAAATGAATGATACTAGTCTATATGTTAATATTACTGAATTAGGTAATGATGGAGATCTTTTAGTTGATAAAAGTTCTGTTATTAATTCAAATATTGATAGTATTAATAGTTTAATATCTCGTGATTGGAATAGCTGGTTAGGTTCAGATAGTGATGAGTATGTTAATAGTTTAAAAAATTTCATTCAACTTCTATCACAATATTCAAGTGAATTGAATAAATTAGGTGTTTTTATGAAAAATGTATCTAATGATTATTCAACTTCTATAAATACTTGTGTAAGGGAGTTGAATAGTAATGAGTAATAAAACATATTATAGTGATGATGTAATTACTAATAAAAAAGTTAGATTAAATAGTTATTTTGAAAATATTGTAACTTCTTTAGATGCTATTAATGAAATAAATGTTAATGATAATTGGAGATGTATTAAAGGTGGAGAATTAAATACTACATTTAATTCTTTAAAGGGTAAAATTGATAGTATTAAAAATGCTTTAGTTTCTTATGAATCTTTTTTATCTACTACTGATACAACTTATAGAGATATTAATTCTTCTATAAATGATGTTTTATCTAATTACATTAATAATAGTAATGGTTAGGAGGTATATTTATGAGTAAAATAATAAATATTTCCTATACTGATGCTAGTAATAATATTAATAAATTAACTATTGTAAAAGATAAAATGCTTGATCCTTTTGCTGGAGAAGGAAAGAATTTAAGTATTCTTTCTACTTTTATAAATAATTTAGGGTTAGTATATTTTGATAGTGTTAATAGTGCTTTAGGTAATAATGATAATAGTGGTATAAAAGTAACTAATAGTAAATATATTCGAAGTATTAATAATTATCTTAATAGTATTAAAGAAGATAGTAGAAACACTTATACTAGAGGTGTTGATTATGATATTTTCAGATTTAATAGTATTTCAAATGATAGTGTAGATGTTAGTAATTTGAATAATAGAATAATTAATTATACAAATCCTATTAACGTAGTAGAAAAAGATACAGAAGATTTAGGAGATCATAAAAAGAGAACGTTTAATAATACTAATACTGTTGTTGATACTACTAGTAGTGAGATAAATCCTGTTAATAAAAAGACATATGATAATAAAGTAAATGTTGTTGAAAAGGATAATACTGATGTTGAAAATAGGAATATTATAGATTATAAAGGAAAAGTAGGAATAATAGATCCTTTAGAAAAAGGTGCTTATTTTGGTAGTTTTCCAATTAGTGATGATGCTATTTTAGGTATTATGAATGGTACTAGTGCTAATATAGTTGATACTAATCCTTTTAAATATAAAGGTAATGGTATTATTAAAGGTACTAAGGGTGATTTAGATGATACTAATTTAAATGATTCTGATCTTAATAATGGTATTATTAATCCATTAGGTTTAGGATTATTTGATAGTATTAGTAATTATTTAGATAATTTATTGAAATCAATTGAAGGATTAAATGGTGAACAATTAACTAAATATATTATGGATTATTTAAATGCTTTGAAAAATAAAATTGAAGCATTAAGTGGAGTTGAATTATTTCATTATTTAAGTGATTTATTAGATAAATTATTAAGTAACATTGACAAATTGAATGGTGAACAATTAAATAGTATATTAAATAAAATATTAGATATTTTATCTTTAGCTATTAGTAAATTAGATGGTAATCAATTAGCTGAAATAATAAATATGTTATTAGATATTTTATCTTTAATAGTTAATAAATTAGACGGAGATCAAATAACAGATTTATTTAAAAAAGTATTTGAATTATTATCTAAAGTAATTGATAAATTAAGTGCGGAAGATTTAACAAATATAATTAATAGATTCTTAGATTTATTAAATACAGTTGTTAATAAATTAGATGGTAAACAATTAGGAGATATATTAAATAAATTCTTAGATATAGTTAATAGTATTATTGATAAATTAAGTGGCAAACAATTAAATGAGATATTTAATAAAGCATTAGATTTAGTATCTAAGATAGTAGATAAATTAAATGGTGAACAATTATCTAGTATTATAGGTAATTTCTTAGATTTAATTACTAATATTGTTAATAAATTAGATGGTAAAGATTTAGCTAATTTATTATTTAAATCATTAGATATTTTAAATAAGATAATTGATAAATTAGATAAAGAAGATTTATATAATTTAATATTAAAATCTATAAATATTTTAGATAGGATTATAGATAAATTAAGTAAAGAAGATTTATTTAATATTATAAGTAGTTTATTGGTTATTAATAATGGTATTATTAGTAAGTTAAGTAAAGAGGATTTATTTAATTTATTAAGTAATTATTTAGATTTAATAGCTAAAGTAATAGATAAATTAGATAGTAATGAATTATATAGTATTATTAATAATTTAATATATATGGGTAATTTAATTATCAATAAATTAGATGCTAAACAACTTGCAGAGTTATTTGCTAAATTATTAGATAATATAGATACTATTATAGATAAATTAGATGCTGATCAGATATTTGATCTATTAATGAAATTCTTTAATAATTTAATAAATATAGTAGAAAAATTAGATGGTGAACAATTATATAAAGTTATTAGTAATCTATTAAGATTATTTATTAGAATTATAGATAAGTTAGATGAAAAAGGATTAGAATTTATCTATAAGAAATTAATGAAAATTATTAATAAAATAATTGATAAATTAAGTAAAGAACAAATTAAGAAATTAATATCTATTTTATCTAAATTATTTAATTTAGTAATTGAAAAGTTAACTCCTGAACAGTTAGCTGAAATTAGAAGATTGTTAAAGGAATTATTTAGTAAATTATATGGCAAAATGAATAATGATGAGGAGAATTTAGAAGATTTAGAAAAGATGGGTAAGAAAGCTAAAGAAAAGGGTGCTTTTGAACCTGATTTTAGAAGTAAATATACTTCATTGTTATATTTCTTCTTAGTAGTATCTTTTGTTACTATTGTTGCTATTATGATGAGGAAAAAGTATAAAAAGAATAATGATGTTAGTTAGGTGGTGATTATATTGGGTAATCTTACTTATGATAGTATTGTTAATTATAAAACTACTATTGATAATAATAGAAGTAATTTAGAAATAATATTAAGAAATTATAGATCAAATGTTAATACTATTGATAGTAATATTAATGGAATTGTATTTGATATATGGCAAGATGATGTTAGTGATATGTTTTCTGATTATAAAGATTATTTAACTAGAGGTGTTGTTAGTAAGTTAAATAATAGTGTAGGTACTAATGGTAGTTTAAGAAAATTAAAAGAATTGATAGATAGTTTATATAATCAATGTAGTAAATATATTAGTAATTTTGAAAATGTTAGAACTAAGTATGGTGATTTAAATTTTGGGAATGATAATAAACTATTTTATGTTAGTGGAGATATTAATGATGAAGAATTGTTAACTAATTTAAATAGAGATTTTAGTAGTCAAAGAGATATTATTAATAGTACTTTAACAGAGTTACAAAGTTTAAGATTTGATACTATTGTTGATTTTAGTGGTTCTTATGCTACTTTACCTGATATTAATGACTATCAAGTTAATAGAACAGTTGAACCAGTTTATATAAATCAATATGATATTGTAAAAGTATATATTGAAGATAGAGGATATGTTAATATGTATTATTTAGGTACTGATTATCTAGGTAGATCATATTTCTCTGAATCTTTAGATAAAAATGCTAAGGCATATAGAGCAGTTGTTCCTGGAATGGGTAGTACAGCTAGATCTTGGCTAACAGATATTTCTGTTTATTCTATGCCTGGTGGAGCAGATGCTGCTTTTGCATTTGTAATATTTGGTGGAAATACTGATGATATGACGGTAGGTAATGTCCTTAAGAAGATTGGTAAAGGATATGCTAATGGTCTATATACAGGAAATGCTAATTTCAATGAAACAATAGTATTTGAAGATCCTAGTATTGCTCCTGAAATAGTATCTAGAGGTGATCATGAAGTTGATGAGGGAAAAGTATATTATGCAGTTGATCGTGATAATTTAGATGCTGTATCATTAAGTGAAGTTCTTGCGAATGGTTTTGATACAGATGAACATCCTAATATAGTTTTAGCACCTGGAGAAAAAATAACTACTTCATATCATAGATTCTTATGGGTAAGTGATCATTATACTATTGGATCTGATGATGAACCAGTAACACTTGTATGGAATGAATATAGACAAGCATACTTTGTATTAAAAGAAAACGGTTATTCTTCATATGATGAACATGAAGGAATATATTATGTAACATTAGATAAATTAAAAGATAGTAAAACTAAATTTGTTACAAGATAAAAGATGGATTTAATCCATCTTTTTTAGTAAAAAAATACTGGAATTTCCAATAGAGTACAAGAATTTTTTTCTAGAAAATAAATCATCTAGATTCTAATACTATACAGGATTTGACCAGTATTGTTCATGTGATTTAATTATAACAAATAATGTATTATTTGGCAAATTATGGCTTTTGTGATATTCTATATTTTATTCAAAGGGGAGGAGTATTTATGAATTCTATAGAAAAAGCAGAATTATTGTATGGTTATGATAAATATGTTCCTTTTCGTTGCAGTGATGAATTATGTGCTATTATGGATGAATTATTACATAGTAATATTGGCGTTGGGAATTTAGATTTATCTTTAAGAGATATAAGTAGTCAACAAGTTATTCAATTAGGTAAAGCATTTTTAGTAAATAGATTTGATTTACATAATGTAAGAATAATACCTGAACAAAGTGAGAAAAATATTATTAAATTAAAAAATTTAAATTTTAATTTTGCAGTATTATGTAGATTGTTTTCTAAAAGAGTTAGTCCTTTTGCTATTCCAATTGATTATAAATTTGATGATTATTATAGTGGTGGAGTAGTATTATATGATATAGGAGAAGATATTAATGCTTTAAAGAAGATGAAATTATACTATCAAAAAATTATTTTAAGTAGAAGAAATACGATTATTAATGCTTCTAGTTATGTACATGAAATAGTTCATACTCAAGTAGATGGAAAAGGTTCTGTTTTAGATAGTAAAAATTCTGAAGTATTAAGTATATTTATGGAATTATTATTCTTATATGATTTAGATTCTAATAATTTTTTAAGTTATATTGGTTTAATTAATAGAGTTGCTTATATGTTACATTGCTATTTAATTGTTAAAGAAAATAGTAGTCTTAAATCATATGAAGAATTAAAAAATAATTATTATTATTCTAAGTATTTAGTTTCTACTTTAAAAGCTATTAATATTTTTTATAAATATATTAATTCTAATTCTTTAATTAGAAATGAAATAGATAGTAGTATTCAATTAGTATTTAATGGTCAAATGAGTATAGATGATTTTTTATCTTTATTTGATATTAATATAGAAGAAGGATTAAAGGTTGTTAAAGAAATACATTTTTGTTAGAGAAGGTGTTTAACTATGATTGATGTTAATAAATTAAGTAGACAATTAAATGATACTATGATTCATCGTCAATTTGTTATGAGAAGTGGTACTTATTTAGCTAAATATTTAACTTATAAGAAAAGAGATATTGATGCTATTAGATTATTACTTAGATGTTCTGAACATGATTTATCTAAGTTAAGAAATTTAGATGAATTTTTGGCATTAGCAAGCATTGTTGATGATATAGGTAATATGAGTGATATATCTCATAGATTAACGAGTGATCAAAAAGATGCTATTAGATTACATTGGAAAAATAATTCTCATCATCCAGAACATTATGCTTCTGTTAATGATATGTCTGAATTAGATATTATGGAAATGGCTTGTGATTGTCATGCTAGAAGTAAACAATATGGTACTGATTTATTAGAATATATTAGAATTCAACAAGATTTAAGATTTCATTTTGATGAACATCATTTTAATATGTTAATGGCTTATGCAAGAGTATTAGTTGTTTTAACTAGAAAAGATGATTATAGTAGTTTGTTATCTAAACAAGAAGATCCTACTTTAAAATTTAGTTTAAATGATAGTACTTTTCAGATGTTAAATAATTTTAGTGAAGAGAAATTTGCTAATAATTATAAAACAAATAGATTAGTGTTAAATAAGGTAAAGAATACAGATTTTGCTACTATTGTTTATGAAATATATTTATTTGATGGTACTTTAATAGGTTATGTTTCTTTAAAATGTAATGGTGTATTAGATTATAATATATTTGTTGAATATAGAGGTAAAGATTATGAAAAAGAAGCTATTGGTAAAATATTAGAAATAGCTACTATAAATGGTATTACTTGTTATGTTAGAAAAGATGAAGATAGAAAAGAATCTATTAGAAATCTTACTTTATAATAAAAAAGGTTTATTAATATAAACCTTTTTATTTTTGATATTTAATTCCTTGATAAGTATTTCTTCTAACCATTTCTTTATCTATATCATTTAATACACAGAATTTTTTTAATAACCATTGTGGTTCTATTAAATCTTCTTTTTTAGGATCTCCTGTTATTCTATGTATTACTATTTTAGGATTTAGATATTCTAGTTGAGAAATAACTATATCTATATATTCTTCTTTAGTTAAAATATGGAAAGGATGTTTAAGATAATAATCTGCTAAATCAGTATCTTTTATTATATGTAACATATGTATTTTAATACCATCTATATTTAATTTATTTAAGTATTTAACTGTTTCTATCATATCTTCTTTTGTTTCATTAGGTAGACCGTTTATGATATGAACTACTGTTTCTATATTTCTCTTTTTTAATTCTTTTATACATTGTTCAAAGTTATTTAAATCATGTCCTCTATTAATAAATTGTAATGTTTTATCATGTATAGATTGTAATCCTATTTCTACTATTAGGTTAGTTTTATGAGATAGTTCTTCTAGGTAGTCATAACATTCTTTTGATATAGAATCACTACGAGTAGCTATATTTAAACCAACTACATTAGGTTGTTTTAATATTAATTCATATTTTTGCTTTAATTCATTTAATGGTGCATAGGTATTTGTATTTGCTTGAAAGTAACCAATATAGTAACTATTAGGCCATTTCTTTTCCATCATTTCTATTCCTTTTTTAAATTGTATATCTAATGGATCTAATACATTACCGGCAAAGTCTCCTGAACCTAATCTAGAACAAAATATACATCCATGTCCGTCTTTTTCTTTATTAGGGCAAGAAAAGTTACCATTTAATGGTACTTTAAATGTTTTTTTACCATATTTATTTTTAAAATAATAATTTAATGTATGATATCTTTTATTATCTAATGTATATTTAAACATAGTATGTCACCTAGTTAATTATAACATATGTTTTTAATTAATTTTATGTTATACTAATTATGTATAGTATAAAAGAGGGTGTTATAGTGGGAGAGTTAGGTAGTCAATTTAAAATTAATTATGCTAATTGTAAGAGTAAACCACAAGTAGTATTTCAAGGACAATTCTATCGTATTACAATTCTTTCTGAAGTATTGGTTCGTTTAGAGTTTAGTGAAAATGGGTATTTTGAAGATAGACCAACTGAATTTGCTAAATTTAGGAACTTTTTTATCCCTCAAATGAAGATTGATCAGAATGAAAAGATATTGGATATTACTACTAAGTATTTTAATTTAAAATATTATAAAGAAAGACCTTTCTTTAGTAAGAAGTATACTCCAGATAGTACTTTAAGTATTAAATTAAATGATGCTAGTGGTAGAGAATGGTATTTTGGTCATCCTGAAGCTAGAAACTATTCTAGTATAGTTGCTAATTTGGATACTACTCAAGATCCATTTGAAGCAGCTGATGAGACTGTTAAAGAGGTTAAACATTTTAAAAAGAAAATATTAGATTTCTTTCAAAAACCTAAAGGTTTATATTCTGGTGATGGTTTTGTATCTATAGATGATTCTAAATCTAATTTTATAGCTGAAGATGGTTCTATAGTATTTAATGATAAACAAAGAGTAGATACATATGTATTTTTATATAATAAAGATTTTGGTAACTGTTTACAAAGTTATTACTTATTAACAGGTATGCCTCCTTTAATACCTAGATACGCTTTAGGTATATGGTGGAATAAGAATAATTTTTATTATTTTAATGATATTCAAAAATTAGTTAATGATTTTAATAAATATAGAGTTCCTATGAGTGTTTTATTAATGGGAGACAATTGGCATTTAAAAGATAAAAATAGATTAGATAGATTTAATAGTGGTTTTACTTTTAATAGAGAGTTATTCTTTAAACCTAGTGAATTTACTAAATATCTACATGATAGAGGTATTAAATTAGGGTTAAGTTTAGACCCTTCTGAAGGTATACATCCTCATGAACCTAAGTTTGATGATTTTGCTAAAGAAATAGGTATTTCTGATAAACAAATAATTCCTTTTAATGCTTTTGATAAGAAATTAGTTATTGCATATTTTGAGAATTTTATTAAACCATTATATGATGTTGGGGCAGATTTCTTTTGGATTAATTATAGAAATTTAAAGGATACTACTACTAATAGTATTTTAAATTATTATCATTTTAATGATTTTTATAGTAGAGAAAATTTAAGACCTTTAATTCTTTCTAGACCTGCAACATATGCTCCACATAGATATCCAATACATTATAGTGGTGAGACAAAAGTTAGTTGGAATACTTTAAGTACATTACCTTATTTTAATAATACTGCTTCTAATTTAGGTATGTCTTGGTGGAGTCATGATATTGGTGGTTATAAAGAAGGTGTTGAAGATAGTGAATTATATATTCGTTATGTTCAATATGGTACTTATAGTCCTATTTTTAGATTTAGTTCTAAGTATGGTAGATATTATAAAAGAGAACCATGGAAGTGGGATATTAAGACACAAGATATTGTTACATTATATTGTCAATTAAGACATAGATTAATACCATATATTTATAGTGAAGCTTATCAATATCATAAGATTGGTTTACCTTTGATACAACCTTTGTATTATAAGTATCCAGAAACTTATGATGATATTGATTATAGAAATGAGTATTATTTTGGTACAGAATTATTTGTTGCTCCTATTACTAGTCCTAAAGATTTAGTTATGAATAGAGCAGTAGAAAAAATATTCTTACCTGAAGGTACTTGGTATGATTTTAAAACTGGTAAAAAGTTTACTGGTAATAGAAGATATATTATTTTTTATAAAGATGAGGATTATCCTGTTTTTGCAAGAGATGGTTCTATTGTTTGTTTAGCAGATTTAGGTAAGAATCTTAATGTTACAAATCCTCCTACTAGTATGGAAATACATGTATTCCCTGGCAAGAGTAATTCATTTAATTTATATGAAGATGATGGTTATACTAATCTTTATCAACAAGGTTATTATTTAATTAGTAGAGTTGATTATAACTATATGGCAAATAATTATACTTTAATAGTTAGACCTGTTGAAGGAAAAGTAGGTATTATTCCTGATAAGAGAGATTATAGAATAAGATTTAGGAATACAAGAGAAGCTAATGATGTAATAGTATATTTAGATAATGAAAAGATTGAAAGTAATAGTTATGTTGATGATACTGATTTCGTAGTAGAGGTTAAAGAAGTTCCTACTAATAAACAATTAACTATTAATTGTAAAGGTAAAGATATTGAAATAGATGCTATTAGATTAGTAAATGATGATATTGATTCAATTATTTCTGATTTACAAGTAGAAACTGTTTTAAAGGAAGAAATTAGTAGAATTATTTTCTCTGAATTAACTGTTGAAAAGAAGAGAGTAGAAATTAGAAAATTACAACGTGTTGGTTTAGATAAAAAGTTTGTTAATATGTTTATTAAATTATTAGATTATGTTGAACAAATATAGTTTAATTTGAAAAAGTGTTTGTTTTAAGGTATAATACAAGCAATTAGAGGGAGTGATGTGTATGCCATCAGGAGGTCCAGGAGGTCCACACGGAGGCGGAGGCCCACGTGGTGGAGGCCGTGGTTATGGCGTTGGATATGGCCCATTGTCAGGTGGTCCAAGAGGCGGTCGTAGTTATGGAAGTATGATGCGTCCACCAGGCGGTTATTGGGGTGAAAATAGTGGCCCATTGAGTCCTGATAGACCACGTTCAAGTGGTTATACATCTGATGCTGATTCTTATGAAATAGATAATGATCTTACTTTAGCTACTAAATTTCATAGAAATATATATCAAGCACAACTTGATGATCATAAAAAGCATTTAAGAAGTCAAGGTATTACTATAGAGAAAGGAACTCCTATACCTGCTAGAGAGTTGAGAACTAGTTCTAGAATTAAAGGTTTCTTTGTTGGTATAGGTAGAACTTTAATGGAACCTTTTTCTACTTTAAGATCAGACTTTGCTTCTGAAGTAGCTGGTCAAAAGTTATCTGATAGAGTTATAACTAAAGAACAACATGGTAGAAGAATGTATAAGATTGAAGAAAGAAAAGTATATAGAGCATTTAGAAGAGGCAGTATTTCTGAAGAAGAATATAATGCTGCTTGTGATAGATTAGAAGAACAATATCTAGGTATTGATCATACTCAAGGAGGACCAACTAGATAGTTCTTGATTTTAAGACTATATTAATTTATAATGTTTTTTAAGCGTTGAAAAAATAGTAGTAATATATAGATATATATAGAGAGTTAGTGTTTGGTGGAAACTAATTATAGAAGTATATGAACTTGATTTTGGAGTGATAGGGTTATTCCTTTATAGATATTTGAGATAGTTGTTAAACTATAAATTAAGGTGGTACCACGACATATTCGTCCTTATGATGAATATGTCTTTTTTATTTAGAAGGAGAATTATTATGGGGAATAAAATTATTTTTAGTATATTATTTTTTATAGTTATTTTTGTAGTAGTTTATTTAGTATATTATTTTATTTTTGATGACAAACTCAAAAAGGAAAAATATACTAAAATAACTGAACTGGGTTTTTTAGTAAGACTTAATAATCTAGATAAGAAGAAAATGAATTATAAAAAGTGCTTAAATGGTGTAGCTTTAATAAATGCATTTATTATTGCTTTTACTATCACTTTTATTGATGCAATTAATTTAAAAATATATTTATGTTTACCAATAGCATTTATTATGATGTTTGGTATGATCTATTTGTTTTATACATTATATGGTAAACATTTAGCTAAGAAGTGGGGAAAAGATAAAGATGGAGATTAATTATAAAGACATAGAGAAAAAATGGCAAAAATATTGGGATGATAATGAATCATTCAAGGCAGTTACAGGAGATAAGACGAAAGAACCATATTATATTTTGGTTGAATTTCCATATCCTAGTGGAGCAGGATTACATGTAGGACATGTTAGAAGTTATACTGCTCAAGATGCCATGGCTAGAATGAAAAGAATGCAAGGATTAAATGTTTTATATCCAATGGGTTGGGATGCTTTTGGAGCACCAGCTGAACAATATGCTATTAAAAATCACGTATATCCAGCTGAAATGGTAAAGAAAAGTATTCATACATTTAAAAATCAAATGATGAAATTAGGT
>JAEEGL010369565.1_pt1 | contig 50568 bp, 46 predicted proteins | sample 9134231 | NCBI WGS metagenome assembly JAEEGL01 (sample SAMN16246548, study PRJNA631951) | gut metagenome | biome: gut microbiome; feature: rumen; material: fiber-attached | host: Bos | place: Iran: Karaj | collected 2018-10 | reverse complement strand
GGCATCCCCTTCTACTACAAGCCTGAGGATAAGGACAAGACCAGAAAGGACCATACCGGCCTCCATCCCGCCTGCCCCTGGATGGACGACGAGAAATATACCATCATCGTAGAATACCTCAACAAGCGCATGGCCCAGGGCGATGTGCCGCTGAACCTCAACGCAACGTCCCTCATGACCCATGCCTACATGTATACCGGCGAGGAGAAGTACCGCACCTGGGTTACCGATTACCTCTCCGCATGGGAGGAGCGGACCAGGCAAAACAATGGGATCATCCCCGACAACATCGATCTCAACGGCAAGATCGGCGGCAACATGGACGGCAAATGGTGGGGCGGCTATTACGGCTGGCGGTGGCCCCACGGCGCCCTCACGGTGGTGGAGCCCTGCCTCAATGCGGGCAACAACGCCTACCTCATGACCGGCGAGGAAAAGTGGCTGGATCTGGCACGCAGCCAGATGGATATGCTCTATTCCCTCGGCAAGTCCGACGGGCAGGGCGGCATCCTCATCCCACACCGCCATTACGACAACGGCTGGGGCGACTGGCGCCATGAAAACACCAAATGGCCAGTCTACTGCTGGAGCGTTACCCACAACGACGCGGACATGCGCCGCATCGACCGGTTGGACAAATCGAACTGGGACAAGGTGCCCACGAAGCTCGGCAAGGGCAACCGAATGGAGATCCACCCTTGGTTCCACTATCTCACCGGCAACAATCCGGAGTTCCCTGTACAGACTCTGGAAGCAAACCTCGCCTGTGTCAACGAGAGGATCTACCAGATCACGAACGACAACACCGACCACATCCCAGACGAGGACATCCACTACTGGCAGGATCACAATCCTGTGGTCTGCGAGGCGCTGGTCCAGCTCATGCTGGGCGGTCCGACCAACATCTACCACGGCGGCCTCATGTACACTGCCCTGCGGTACTTCCATGAGGGCCGGGCGGGCCTGCCGCATGGTGTGGGCGCCCTGGTCAGCGCCATCGAGAGGGACAGCGCTACGCTCACGCTCCACAACGACAACTCAGAGGCCAAGGAAATCGTGGTACAGGGAGGCTGCTTCGGCGAACACACCTTCACATCCGTCACCGCCGAGGACGGCGCGGTCCTTCCCGTAGACGGAAAGTACTTCCGGGTTCGCCTGGAACCCGGTTGCGGCGTGACGCTCCGTCTGGGCATGAAACGCTTCTCTGCCCAGCCATCCTACCGGATGCCCGGTCAGCCGGAGAACGAGCGCGCCCCGCGGATCATCCCCCGTCAGGCAGAGGCCTGACCGACTGTCTGCGCGGTCCCGCCGCTCTTTACATCCCGGCGGCGGTCTGCTATACTCGAATGAGAGAATGACACCATCATTAAGGAGGAACGAACAATGAAATGGGTTTGCAAGGTCTGCGGCTACGTGTATGAGGGGCCTGAGGCGCCGGAGCGCTGCCCCCAGTGCAAGGCCCCGAAGGAGAAGTTTGAGGCACAGGCCGGTGAAATGACTTGGGCGGCCGAGCACAGCGTCGGCATTGCACAGGGCGTCCGCGAGGATATCCTCAACGATCTGCGGGCAAACTTCAACGGAGAATGCTCCGAGGTCGGCATGTATCTGGCCATGGCTCGCGTGGCGTATCGCGAAGGCTATCCGGAGATCGGCACGTATTGGGAGAAGGCCGCTTACGAGGAAGCTGAGCATGCCGCAAAATTTGCCGAGCTGCTGGGCGAAGTCGTCACCGACAGCACAGAGAAGAACCTGAAGATGCGTGTGGATGCCGAGAACGGAGCCACCGCCGGCAAGACCGATCTTGCCAAGCGTGCCAAGGAGCTGGGGCTGGATGCCATCCATGACACCGTCCACGAGATGGCGCGCGACGAGGCCAGGCACGGAAAAGCCTTCAAAGGCCTGCTGGAGAGATACTTCGGCTGATGCCAAAACTGTGTAAATCAAGACTTTTTGAAGGAGTGAGGGGAACCTTGCTCCTTCTTTTTCTTTCTCATCTACTCTCTTTCTGTTGGTACTTTCTTGGTACTTCCCTTCTCCACAGGAGGGGAAAACCCTTCAAATTGGTACTTTGAGAATTGGTACCATTTTGCAAGCGAAGTATAGCAAAATACTTGTTCACGAAACAAGACCTCTCCATCTTTGATTGAACACAATAACATCTTTAGCTCATCTCTGACACTTCTTTAAGACAATCCAACAGCAAGAAGATAACATCTCTGGAAGATCCTCAGAATCAATGGCGGCTGCGTAGCCGCGCTTTTTTATCTTTGAGAGCGCATCACACGTGTACCATTATAAAGATGCTTTGAAGATACCTCTCAGAAGCCTTGAATTTATGCGTCTTTTGTCGTATAATATATTTATCAACAGCAGGAGGCCGCAGCAGTGTTCGGGCGAAGGGCACTTGTGCCCGAAGCCACACTATCCATGAGATGGCCCGCGATGAGGCCAGGCGCGGCAAGGCTTTTGCGGGGCTCCTGAAGAGATATTTCGGCTGATCGGGAGGAAGGAACCATGTGGATCAAGCTGCTTGTTGAACTGGTCATCGGCGGCCTCTGCGGATATGCGGCCAACCTGATCATGAAGGGAAACTCAAAAGGCATCCTCAAAAACGTTCTCCTTGGCGTGGTCGGCGGTATCGTCGGAGGATTTCTGGGCAACCTCATCGGTATCGGCGGCGGCTGGGTCATGGGGATCCTTCTTTCAATCGGCGGCTCCTGCCTGATTCTCTGGCTTCTGAAAAAACTCGGGAAATAACTGTGTTCCCGGACAAGTCTTCTGCGGCGAACGTTCGTCTGTTTTCGGGAAACGGGTGGTAGCAAACGAGGTTCCCAAGGGACAGCAGACAGACTTTCAGGAAGACAAGTCTCTGAAAACCGGCAGTGTTAAGATCACCAAAGGGCTTTGGGATACCGGGGACTGCGGGGTTCGTACACGGAAAAACGATCCCGTCATTGAGGTTGTGCCGTACGGCGGAAGACACTGCTGAAACCGGCACGAAAACAGGCCGGCCGCTTGACGCGGCCGGCCTGTTCCCGTACAATGAAGGTGTGACCCGATATCGAATCAGCAACCAAGGGAAATGTTCGGAGGCTATAGTCATGAGAAGTCATATCGCATTTACTGCTGCCGGAGACTTTCTCGTCCAGCGGCATATGCCGGAGACATACCCGGGCTTTGAAGAAGTTCGGAATTTTCTGCTGCGCGGCGATTTCCGCTTTTTCAATCTGGAGACAGTTTTCACGGACGAGACCTGTTACGGCAGTCAGTTTTATGGCGGCGCCTACCTGCGCGCGGATCCAGAAGTGTTTGGAGATACCGTTCGCTACGGCTTCAACATGGTGACCGCAGCGAACAACCATTCCCTGGATTTCGCATACAACGGCCTTTTGAAGACGATTGAAACGATTCGAAAAGCGGGCGTTCCCTGTTCCGGCATCGGACGGAATCTGGATGAGGCCTCGGATCCCTGCTATCTTGAGACAGCAAAGGGCTCTCTGGGGCTCATCGGCGCAACGACCTCCATGACCAACGCGGCCGCGCTTGCGGGAAGGCAGTCGCGCCGGTTTCCCGGACGTCCGGGAGTAAACGGCATACGCCACACGGAAGAGCTTGTGGTGACCGAAGCGCAGTTTGACGCAATGAAAACCGCGAGGGACGACAGTTTCCTGGACGCGGGCGCCGATGTGTCGATTTCAGAAGGGTTTCTGCCGCCGCCGAAGCCCGGCGCCATGTCCTTCCACGGGCTCCAGGTCTCCGTCGGTGACAGAGCACAGTTTGTCACGCATCCTAACGAGACGGACATGAAGCGGATGGAGCAGGCGATTCGGAACGCTCGGCGGGAGTGCGATTACGTCATCGTCAGCGCTCATTCCCATGAGCTCGGAGGACCGGACAAGGAGATCCCCGCCGGCTTTTTTGTGGAATTTGCAAGACGCTGTATCGACGCGGGCGCTTCCGCTTTCGTCGGGCACGGCCCTCATCTCATCCGCCCGATTGAGATCTATCGCGGAAAGCCCATCTTCTACTGCCTCGGCAATTTTGTCTTTCAGGACGAGGTGGCGGCAGATTCGCCGGAAGACCAGTACTCGGAACTAGGGCTTACGTCAGATGCGATGATGACCGAGATCTACGTCAGACGAACGAAGGACCATACCGCCGGTCTTTGCACCGACCGCCGCGTTTATGAGGCGTTTCTGCCATATGTGGAACTCCAAAACGACCGTGTGACGGAGATCACGCTCATGCCCATATCCCTGGGCTTCGGGCTGGAGCGGTGGCGCACCGGATACCCGGAGCCCGGCTTTGGCCTGGGGATCTTGGAACGTCTGCAGACCATGTCTGCACAATACGGCACACAGGTCTTGATAGACGGAGAAGGGTACGGGCACGTTGTGCTTTGAATGCCGCGGGGAAAAGACTGCGGAATGCATCGAAGACCGATTCAATGTGGAACATGATGACCCGTTGCGGCGGGGTCTATGAGGAGGATTGAAATGCTCAAGGATCTTGTGCGAAAAAGCCGAAGCTACCGCGGCTACGACCGGTCTTACCGTTTTACGCGGGAGCAGCTGGAGGATCTGGCGGACTGCGCGAGGCTCTGCCCGTCCAGCGTAAACAAACAGCCCTTGCGGTATTTTCTCGCCTGGGAGGAAAAGACGGTATCCCGCATTCAAGCGGAGACCCGCTGGGCCAGAGCCCTGCAGCCCACGGTGCTGCCCCGGCCCGGGAAGGAGCCCACGGCCTTCATTGTCATCTGTCAGGACGAGACTCTGGATCCGAATCTCAACCGCTATATGAAGGATGTCGGCATCGTGGCCCAGACCATGCTCTTGGCCGCAGCGGAACAGGGACTTGGAGGCTGCATGATAGGGAATTTTACTGCCGGCTCTGTCCAGCGGGTCCTGGAGCTTCCGGAGACGATTCACCCGCTGCTGATCCTCGCCCTGGGAAAGCCGGACGAGGAAATCGTCCTTGTGGACGTGAAGGACGGAGACACGAACTATTATCGGGATGAAAACGATGTGCACTATGTGCCAAAGCGCTCCTTGAAGGACGAACTCCTCAACTAAAGAAGGCGCGGATGCGAATCAACTGAATGCAGAAACACGACGGTGGGAGCATGTCATATGCCTCACCGCCGTGTTCGCTTAGCCAACAAGCGTGGAAAGGAAGGAATCACCATACAGTACTATAGAAACGGCATAGGCAAAGAAAAGATTCCACAAGCCGCAGGCGAAAACCGCGAAGCGGCGTTTCAGTTGCACTCTGCAGTGAGCGGACCAGCCAGTTCCTGAAGGAAGAAAAGCCGCCCGGGAAGCGTGGGCATGAAAGTGGACGGCAGCCAGATCGACGGTCCGTGCCGCAGCGTTACCCAGAGCTCCAGCCCCTGCCACATCATGCCCCGCCCCAGTGCACCGTCACAGCCGCCGATGCAGTAGTCAGACTGGAGGAACAGACCTGGTCCGATGGTGTTTGCCCGGCAGGGGACCAGAGTCGTCCGGGACTTGAAGGATGTGACCGCATTCTGCTCGATGGTGAGAGGGTGAAGTTTGGCGCCGAGGCGGTACTTCTCGGCTTTCCACGCCTCGACAGAGTCGAATTCCGCTGCGAAGTGGGGTTCCCAGAATGCAATGTGGAACATCCGGCCAATCCCGTACACCGTCACGAGCTTGGCACCCTCCGCCTTCAGCGCGGAGATCTTCGCCGGATACGTAGGGAGATTCTCCCGGGTGGCGAAATTCCGATGTTCCGGAGGGACCGTGAGTTCGCCCAGAGGTTCATAGAAAGCCTGGGTCATGGCGTTCTGGAAGGCGCCGGGATCTTCTGCAGGAAGCGTCGTGCCGTCCCCGTCGGACCACTCGTCCATATTGAATGCCCAGACATGGGAGCAGGGGACGTTCCATTCCCGGAGGAAGTAGACCGCCCAGCGATACATTCCCATAGGGCCGACAGGAAGGATCAGAGCCAGTTTCCGCCCCTCTTCCCGGGTCGTACGGATCTGCATGGCGATCTCGTGCCCCATTTTGACGTTGAAGTCGGCAAGATCTCCGCAGTTCACGGCCTCAAAGCCCACATTCCAGAACGGTTGGCGTTCCGTAATCGACTCCGGGGGGCTCGAACAGCAGGCGTCCATTTTCGCTAGATCCCATCCGGCGGGGAAGAAGTCCTCCAGCAGGGAGCCCTTAAGTGTTGACAGCAGATCCATGAGCGTTTCTCCTTCTTTCTTGTATTACGGTAGCATCCGTTTCGTGGGGATCCGCGGCCAGACCATACAGCCCCGGAAGCCCTCCGCATAGGCGGCGCCGCACTGAAAGCCCCGGAATTTCGCGCAGGTGCGGACAAAGTCGACGAAGTCGATCCCGTCGTGTTCCAGCATCCATTTGATCTGGCTCTCGTGGCAGCGCAGGGCATCGAGTTTGCGCTCGATCGTATCAGAAATATCCACATACTCCGTGGGCAGGAAATTCACCCCGCCCAGATTGTCCATATAGTAGATCGGGCAGGCGTTGCCGGGGAACGCCGGAGAGTCCGTTATATAGTACACCACAGAGGCAGAAAAAGAGCCGTTGAACACAGCCTTCCCCGTCTCCACGTGGTCTCGCATGTAGTCGTTGGGATCGTGGGTCAAGATTACGTCCGGCCGCACGCTTCGCACGACCTCACAGATTTCCGCGGCAAGTTTCTCGTCGTGTGAGGAGACAAAGAGATCTCCAACGTCAAGAGAGATCACCTCGCGGGCGCCCAGCACCTTTCCGGCCGTTTCCGCCTCTTTCGTACGGATTGCCCCCAGTTCCTCCGGGGGGATGACCACATGTCCCAGATTCCCGTTGGCAACATGGCAGAGAACGACTTCGTCGCCGCGGTCGGCGTATTTCGCGATGGTGCCGCCGGCGCCGATCTCCAGATCGTCCGGGTGGCATGTTACGGCAAGGATCCTCATGTTTCTCCCTCCTGTGATAGATCTTTGTCCGGCGCCCATGCCGAGACGATCTCGCAGATGCGGGCGCAGACCTGATCTGGATCGTAAACGCTTTGGAACGTGACCTCATTCTGCATGAGAAAATCCGTCAGCGCCGAGATTTTTCCTTCCGCGGCGGCTGGCCCCTCCAGAATGCGGGTCTCTGTACAAGACGCAAGGCCGACGATGTACTTGGCGTGGAGAGCAAGGATCTCCCAGGAGCGGCGTCGGGTAGAGTCGGACTCCGTTTTGGCGAGAAGCTGCGCCTCCGGGCCGAACGCGGCAGCTGCGGCTCCGGCCTCGCGCACCCGTGCAAGCCGCTCCGCCTCCGGGTAGGGCGCAGGCGGCTCCATACGGGTATACCGGGGATCCAGAAGCTCCGTCATCCGGGAAAGATACCCTGCTGCCGTTTCCCAGGAGGACCCGAAGGCTTCCTGGTAATACCGGCGGCGCACATCCTCATAGGGCTTCGTGCCGTCCCAGAGCGCTTCGGCCATGGCGCGCATGGGAAGGCCGGTGGGGAACGAGCACCGGGTGAGCTGACAGGAAACCATCCCGTTGAGGTCCAGCCGGTCCAGTGAATTCATGTCGCGGTACAACAGCAGAGCGGAGTCCTCGTATCCGGGATCCTTTAGATGATCCCACATCAGGTGATAGTCGAACAAGAAACTGTCCTTTGCCCCGAGCTTCTGCCAGGCCCGGAGGAACGCCAGACACGTGCCGAGTTCCTTGGGCTGTTCGTTCCGGTTCCGGCGGTACGGAGGGATCCCGCACGTCTCCGCGGCCGGATCCATATCGGCGTAGCTCCGGTTGTAATCCCGGGAGATCGGGGCGAACATCAAAACAAACCGGTCCGGGTTTTTGAGGGTCTGGCTGCACGGCGGCCAGAGCAGGTCGCAGTAGACGAGGAACACGATGCGGGTGGGGAGCCCCCTCGCGGAGAGCTTCTCGTCCAGTTCATTGAGCATCTGCACGTAGTAATCGGACGGACGCTCAATACAGGCGGGGCACTCGCAGGTGTTGTTGAAGCCGTCCGCCAGCCAGAAGTGGAGGAACCGTACCGCGGGGTGTGCGGCACACCAGTCCGCAATGGTTCCTGTCACAAGCTCCCGCACATCCTTTGAGGAGGTGCAGAGATTCGTGTTTAGAGGGATGTTTCCGAAGAACCCCCGCCGTCCGCCGACTTCTGCCAGCGCCCGGCGCGCCTGCTCCCCGATGGCCTCGTCAGGCAGTTCCTGCCAGCCGTCCGCCGGGAATCCCAGAGGCGCGCATGTCCAGCCATGGCCCACCTGATGGAACAGCAGATCCCGTTGTGAGATCTCCTCCGTCAGCGCCGCTGTTATGGCATCCACGTCCTCCCTTGTGACGGGTTGCGCCTCAAGATATGGATTGCTCTCGTGCCGATACCACCGGTCGAAGAAATAGAACGGACGAGAGAACTGGATGAAATAGCCGTTCATCGCAGCCCGGGGAAGCCAGTGGATCATATCTCTCACATGCTGGAGGGAACAGGCGCCCTCGATACAGACTGCCCGGTGCCGGACGCGCGCCTTCTCCCGAACGGCGACGTTCAGCGCCCGAATGGGATACGAAGGAACGAGCTCTCCGTCGTCACCCGGTCGGATCCATGCACAGCCCAGTTCCCGCAGAAACCGATAGGCGGAGATGAGCACGGCACGGGGGTTCGTTCCGGTAATGAAACCGGCTCCATCCTCCACACGGATGCAGATCGCGTCGTCCAGCTCCGGGTCAGAGACCTCTGGAAGGTTCTGACCCAGCTCCGGGCACCGTCCCACCCATATGACGCGCGTCGCGGTCCGGTCGAACGCGGAATACACGCGGATCTCCACGGAGAGATCCGGATCGATTCGCTGAAGATACTGAGAAAGCTCATCCGCCGCAAGGCGGACCGCAGGCTCCACACCGATTCTCGCCAGAACGACCTGCATGAAAACGCCCCCTTGCCGGGAATCCCTTTTGGACCCCTTTGCCGCCATGATAGCATCCCGGCAGATCCTCGTCAAGGAACCCGGGGCGTCAACGCCCATAAAAAGCGGCGCAGTCCGAAAAGACTGCGCCGTTGTGCACAAAGGGTATCGATCAGCCGGGGAAACTGGGGCCGCCGGGCTGAGTGGGCTGAGCCGGCTGAGCGGGTTGCGTGGGCTGGGCCGGCTGGGCGGGATAGGCGGGAGCCGCAGGAGCCGTGGGACGCGGAGCATACGCGCTCTGCGCGGGCTGAACCGGGCGAACAGGCTGAGCCGGCTGAGCAGGTTGTGCGGACTGAGCCGGACGGGCCGCATAAGAGGGTGCGGTATAAGTCTGTGCGGCGGGTGCAGCGGGTGCAGCGGGCTGAGCCTCCAGCTTTTTCTTCAGTTCGGCGGTGTTCTTCTCTACGTCGGCGGTCTTGTCGACGAGCTCGCCAAAGCCGTAGAGCAGGAACTGGCCGAGCCATGCGAAGAGAATGCCAAGGCCGGCGATCAGCAGGCCGGCGATGATACCGAGCACGATGGCGATGCCGCCTCTGATTCCCAACTGGCTCAGCATATCTCCACCGATGATGGAGAAGATGATGATGCCGATGCCGGTGAGGATGTACAGAACCGCCTGGATCCAGAAGAGGACGCTTGCCAGGCCTTTGATCTTCTTGCCGATGTTGCGGAACATTTGTGTTTCCTCTCTTTCCTTGATTTGCAGCGGAAGCTGCCTGGGCGCCTCCCTCGACGTCCTTTGGTTTCATTATAGCCGTTTTGGACGCAAAGTAAATAGGAAAGCGAACATTTTCAAAGTTCCTTTGTGCTCTTACGCACTTGACGGTGGAATCCTTGTCCTGTATAATGGAAAAAACCGCGAAGGCGGAAAAACAGAGGAGGGGTTTCCATGAATGAAGCCACCGCGCCGGCGAACGCCCTGCGCACGAACCGCAGTCTGATCAAGACCATTCTGCTTTCCATCATCACCTTTGGCATCTACAGCATCTGCGTCATGTCCAATGTTGGCGAGGACGTGAACACCGTCTGCAGCCGACATGACGGCAAGCACACCATGCATTACTGCCTTGTGCTCTTCATCTTCTCCTGGCTGACCCTGGGCATCGTGCCGCTGGTTTGGCAGCATCGCATCTGCAACCGTATGGGTGACGAGCTTAAGCGCCGCGGCCTGAACTATGAGTTCAGTGCCAGCACCTTCTGGCTCTGGGGCATCCTGGGCGCCCTGATCATAGTCGGCCCCTTCGTTTTTGGCCACAAGTTCTTCAAGGCGATGAACATCATCAACGCCGACTACAACGCGAAGGGCTGAGGAAACGGAGAGTGTCATGAAATACGTCTGCAACATCTGCGGTTGGGTCTATGACGAAGACGAGGCCGGCATAAAGTGGGAGGACCTTCCGGAGGACTTCGCCTGTGAGCTCTGCGGCGCAGGCAAAGAGGACTTCTCTCCGGAGGAGTGAACCGCATTTCTGGGCGCGGGGGCGTTTCGCCCCCGCGCTTTTTCCATGCAGGCCTGACGGGATGAAATGTGTCCGGGAACCTATGCGGTTCGGTGCTGACCGAAACTGGAAAGTCACAGAAAAATTCTACCGAACCCCGATGTTTGATTATTGTTTTTTTTTGACAAGCAGTATAATTATATTACAAATCTATAAAGGAGGAATCCCAGCATGAAGAAACTCATTGCGCTTCTGCTCGTGGTGGTCCTCGTCCTGGCCCTGGCGGCCTGCGGCGAGAAGCCCGCGGACACTGGTGACGACGCCGCCACTGGCGACGACGCTGCCACCGGCGACGACGCCGCTTCCGGCGGCGACGACGCTGCTGCCGGCGACGATGCCGCTGGGGAGTATGACTACTCCAAGCCCTACACCATCGTATGGTATCAGGGCGGCACCGCGCAGTCCGACGCGACGATGGTGTATGAGTATCTTGCCGACTACATCAACGAAAAGTACGGCATGAACCTCACCATCGACATCCTGCAGTTCCCGTTCGGCGATCTCGGCCAGAAGATGAACGGCGTGTTCACCGCTAATGAGAAGTGGGATCTGTGCTATACGGCGAACTGGTCTAACGACTTCGTTTCTGCCCGCGGCAACGGCGCTTACATGGCCATTGAGGACCTGCTTCCCGTCCATGCGCCCAACCTCTACGCATTCGTAAATCAGTACTGGGCTGCCGTGACCACGGACGGTCACATATGGGCAGTTCCGAATATCCAGGTCGAGTTTACCTGGAACTACATGGGCACCCCCACCTACTGGGTCGACATGTATAACGAGGCCAATCCGGACAACCCGCTGACCCAGGAGAACATCCACATTGCCCGCGATGTCAACGATTACTTCACCTGGTGCAAGGAGAGCGTCATTGACGCCGGCGTTTCGTATAACGGCGTCGTTCCGAAGTATGTCACCCGCGGCCTTGTGGAGTCTCTGCCTGCTGCATACATGATCGAAGGCATCGCCAACAACGTCTATATGCGGTATGACGACCCCTCCTGCACCATGGTCGACACCTTCTCCTTCACCGATTACTGGGACGATATCGCGCTCCAGAACCGCTGGTTCAATGACGGCCTGATCCAGTCCGACATTGCCCAGAGCGGCGACACCTTCTCCAATGCCGACTATGCTTCCCTGATGTGGATGAGCATGAGCCATCCGACCTTCAAGCCCGGCGACGACGCCAACACTGCGACCAACTGGGGCCTCGCCACCGAAGAGATGACCTACTTCACCTTTGGTGACAGATGGTCCTCCACCGGCCAGATCATCGCGACACTGACCGCTCTGAACGCGCAGTGCGAGGATCCCGGCATCGTCCTGAAGTTCCTTGACATCATCAACACCGATGCCGAGGCCTTCAACATCCTCTGCTTCGGCATCCCCGGCTATCACTACACTCTGGACGATGACGGCTGCGTGGTTCCCTCCGAGGAGAACACCGGCTACGACCCGAACATCGACTGGGCGTTCGGCAACCAGTTCCTGGCGCATCCGCGGCAGGGTCAGGCCGCCGACATGTGGGATGTGACCATGGAGATGAACTCCTCCGCCAACGCCTCTCCCGCTATGGGCTGGCTGGCCAACTCCGAGAACGTCTCCACACAGGCCGCGAACGTCTCCGGCGTCAATGAAGAGTACCAGTACATCTGGGCTTATATGGGCACCGCCGAGGACTTCCAGGCCCGCGTCCAGGCGTATCACGATGCGCTGTACGCTGCCGGCCTGCAGGACATCATCGACGAGTATCAGGGACAGATCGACGCTTTCCTGGCCGCCAACGCCGGTTAAGTTGTCCAGGACCCACATTCGTTTTTCAAGGTCTTCTATTCTATTACAGACTGCGGCGCCCCTCCATTCAGAGGGGCGCCGTGGTTTTTGCTGTTTTCGCTGCGGGAAAGGGCTGCGGTTCAGCGCGGGGAAGACTTCCTGGTGCTCGCGCCGCGCACCGCAAAAAGGTACAGGAACAGCACCATGAACAGTTCACCGAACATGCTGATGAAAAAGATCAGGTCCGAATTTCCTGTAGCGGGGCCGAGAGCGGAAAAGACGAACATCAGGAACCCGGACAGGAACAGAAGGGGAGTCTTCTCCCGGATCCAGACGATCACGCCGGCGATCATGAGCGGGATGACCGTGCCGAAGGACAGCACGCGGCTCACAGCAGCCGCCCAGCCGGGCGTCGCCTCTGACGCCGCATACCGGACCACGCCGGCGATCTCCCTGGGCTCCAGCACCGTGACGAGCGCCTGGGCTGCGCCGGCGGCCATCAGCAGGACCGTCACGATCCAGACAACGGTCATGGCTTTCTTCTTCCAGCGAAGACCATATCCGCAGATAGGCAGGAGCAGCGGGATCAGAAGACCGTGGGCAATGAAACGGATCGGACTTACGGTGCGCAGCACGTCTGCGGACAGGACCGTTCCCAGGCCGATGAGGGCCGCGTCCAGGATGAGACCCAGCGTCACAACGCCGGCCAGAAGGGAAAAGTTCTGCCGTTTTCTTGCGGTGAGCAGGAAAAGCAGCACGGCCAGCAGGGCCTCTGCGGCGACGATGCCCCAGATCGCTGCGGGGCAGATGGAAATCAGAAAATCTCTCATCACGTTCTCTCCTCAGAAGAGCGGCAGCCGCGCCGGTCAATCCGTTCCGAAGAGCACCGTGCGGAACAGGCGCTCCGTCTTCTCCTGACCAAGTGCCTTAAGGAACACGTCTGTGGAGGGACCGCCGTGAGTCAGCAGGCCGTTCACATAGGCGGCGGTCTTTTCCCGTTTTGCGGCTGCGTCCGTCAGCGGCTGGCAGTCGGCGCTCAGCCAGGCGGAGAAATGCGCCTGCGCCAGGGCGTCAAAAGCCTCGTGCTCTGCTTTTTTTCCTTTTTTGGAGATGCTCTGGGCCAGCCGGATGTCGTCGTACCAGTGGGTCCCGGGATCGCGGTCAGGGAGATCAGCGCTGCGCGCGAGCAGAGCGTCCAGCTCCGGGGAGGCGAAACCGCCCACCGTGGTATCGTACAGCTCCGCGATCAGCGTGTCGTTCCCCATGGCCAGAATGCGGTCGTAGGAATAGAGAGGGAGATCCCTCTGCGTGGGATTGACGATGAGGGTGTCCATCCGCATCAGGCCGAAAAAGCCTGCGGCCCGCATAACGGATACGTGACCGAGGCCCTCGGCCTCCCAGGCTTCCACCATGAAGCGCATGCCGGTTGCCTTGAGGGAAGAGAACTCCCCGGCATCGCTCGCGCGCAGAGGATACTGTGCCTTGAGCAGAGAAAGCAGTTTTTCTGTCATGCCGATTCACCTCCGTGTTTCAGCTGCAGTGCGGCAAGGCCGTGCCTGTGCAGCAGCAGCACGCCGGCCAGCAGCGCGCCTTCACCGACAACGTTCATGCCCTCAGCGATCCAGTTCATGGACGCCTGGGCGAAGTCCTTTGCGGACAGATATCCCATGCCAAGGGAGCAGAAGAAGGAGAGCAGGAAGAGGACGATCAGACCCGGCTTTTTCAGTTTTTTGGAGAGGATGCAGAGCACGGCGTCCAGCATGCCCTGCCCCAGGACCATCATCGCGACGAAAAGGAAAGTGCCCCGGAACACCGGCGGTGCGGCGGCGAGGACGGCCGTCTTCCCCTGGCGGTGCAGAAGCATGGCAAGGATGCCGAGTCCCGCGAGCAGAAGGCCGATGGACTGAACGGGGAAGAACATGTCGCTCAGGGGCGTGAAGTCGCAGATGCCAAGAGCGTACAGCAGCTTGTAGGCGGCCTTGAGCGCTCCGGCACAGGCGACGTCGATAAATCCCGCGGCGAAGAGGGCAAAGGCGCCTTTGCTCATCTTGTTGTACAGGTCCCGCATCAAAATAATGCCGGCCGCGATGAACAGGAGCACGGGGACGAAGTCCACGAGCGACATGGCCACGGAAAACTCTTTCACGGGCTCAGTTCTCCTTCCTGTTCAGGTGATAGATGGGCAGGAAGGGCAGGATGATGGGCGTCCTGTCGGCGTATTCACGGTACTCCTCCAGGTGGCCGTACTGCTTCATCTGCCGTTTCTCCATGCGCTGAGCGCCGTTGAACATGATGAAGACGATGGAAACATAGGCCGCGACGGCGAAGATCCACTGGCCGGCGCCCCGGTAGGTGCTCAGTCCGGACACGAATACGCCGGTCCAGAAAAGGATCTCTCCCAGGTAGTTGGGGCAGCGCACCAGCCGGTACAGGCCCCGGGTGGCGACCATTCCGGGATTCTCTTTCTTCTGGGAGGATTTCTGCCGGTCCGCAACGGACTCCAGCAGCAGGCCGAACACGGAGATCCCGATGCCGACAAGAGGCACGACCAGGTCCTCGGAGGCGTTCCGCCAGCGGAAGAGCTCCGGACTGACCTGCATCACGTACAGAGCCGCCACGATGAGCCAGATGAAGATCATCACGAAGACGGGCATCTTCTTCTCGTCGTTTTTGGCCAGAGACGCCTTGGCGACCTCTGTCTTGCGGAAGGACGCGTTTTTGAACTCCCGGATCAGAAGGAAGCCGGAGAGCCGCGCGCCGTAGGCCACAAACAGCAGCGTCTGGACCAGAAGCAGCCACAGGGGCGTGGCGGTAGGGGCCAGCAGATACATGACGAAAACGGCGATGCCTCCGCCGGCCACGGCCAGCCCGTATCCCACAGAGAGGAAGTATACGAATTTCCAGAAGCCGACGGCGCACAGCACGGCGCACACGATGAAGAGGATCCCCAGAAGCCCCCAGTCCATTCAGTCCGCCTCCCTGCCGAAGTAGTCCCGGATATAGGCGGCGAAGCTCTTCCCGCCCACCTCGGTGTCGCCGACCAGATCGTGGCTCAGGGTCCAGCGGGAGAAGAGGATGATGTCGTGCTTGCCGGCCTTTTTGATCTTGGGCAGATTGGCCAGGACGCCGAAGAGCCAGATGGGCGCCCACTTGATCCTGAGGGGCTTGCCCGCCGCGTCGAAGCACATCTTTGCCATTTCCTCGTAGGTGTAGGTCTCCGTGCCGCCCACGTTGTAGGTGACATTGGCGTCGCACATGTGCTCCACGATGAACCGGGCGAAGTCGGGGCAGTCCACCACGTTGGCCCGGACCTTGCCGTAGCCCTTGAGCAGCTGCATCTCGCCCTTGTCCACATAGGGCTTGAACACCTTGCAGATGTCGTAGAAATACCCCGTGGGACGGTAGATGATCCAGTCCATGGGCTGCTTTTTCAGCTCCTGCTCCACCAGGTATTTGGCGTGGAGCATGGGCACCTCCTCGGCGCCCGGTTCGTCGCAGGAGATGACGGAGATGTAGTTGAACTTCTTCACGCCGGCGCGCTTCGCCTCGTCATAGAGGTTCAGGTTGCCCTTCAGATCGATGTCGTAGGACGTGAAACGCGTGGAGGCCCCCGTGAGGCCCATGGTCGTGATGACCACCTCGGCGCCGTCGCAGAGCCCTTTGAGGGTCTCGGGATCGGTGGCGTCGATACTTCGGAAGGCATATTTCCCTTCGGTGCCCTCCACGGGCCGCTCCTTTAGATCGGCGGCCACAACTTCGTGGCCAGCCTCGCACAGGACCTTCAGGATCTCGGCGCCCAGATTGCCGAACGCGCCTGCCAGTACGATTTTCATGGTGCTCACTCCTCTACTTTTTGTTCTTTTCCTTGGAACGCTTGTCGTTGATGATCTTCATGTGCTCCGCGGTGATGAGTTCCACGCCGTTCTCCTTTGCCCAGGACACGCAGCCCTTCAGCACCACCGACAGAAAGACCCGGGGCACGTTGAGGATGGTCTCCAGGGCGTCGTCGGTGAACTTGACCTTGTCGTCGACCCGGTCGGCGGCGTAGCGCACCGATTCCAGAGACGCCTTGCGCATGGGCAGCAACTCGGCGCGCATCCGCCTTTTGCGGTGGAACCAGAAGTTTTTGCTGTCCCGGTAGCCGTAATCCACCGGCAGCGGCGGGAAGTCCTGGGAACGGACGCCGTTGATGATGGCGTCGGAGTATTTCTTTTTCATGAGGATCCGGTCCACCCGCAGGATGAAGTGGGCGCCGAAGAGGGACGTGATGCCGTTGAAGTCATGGTACGGGGGCGGATAGCCGTCCAGCACGCCGGGCTGATCGTTCCCGGCGCCGTCCAGCTCGCGCATCCAGGTGCACTCGATGACCTGGATGGCGTCCGTCAGCACCATGGGCCGCGTCTCACCGGTCTCCTCCTCGATCTGGCTCCGCTCCAGCCGGAACCGGCAGTTGGGCATCTTGTCCTCCGGTTTGTCGCCCGGCCAGGACAGCTTCACGCACTCCTTGAAGGTCGCGGGATCGTCGTCCACGAAATTGATGGCGCATCTGCCGTCCCGCAGGATGTTCTGCGCGGTGTTGGAGGAATTGCGGCAGCACAGCAGCATGGCGTAGTATCCCTTGCCCGCCACATAATACGGCTGACACAGGGAATAGGGGCCGAGCGTGGTGGAGCCGTCTTCGCACAGGGTGCTGATCACCACCGTGGGCATGGGGAAGAACAGGGACGTCTGATAGAAATTGTCGACGACGCGAAGGTTTTCAAAGCTGCTCATGGGAGTCCTCCTTTTCGTTTTTGATCAGCGGCTGCAGTTCCCTGCAGATCCGCTCGAACGGAATGTCTGAGATCGTCCAGGTCAGAAGCGCCTCGGCGACGAACCTGGCGCGGAACCCGTCCTCCGAAGGGGCGAAGGGCTCGATCAGCCCCGCCAGCTGCTCCCGCAGCTGCAGGTGCCGGGAGAGGAACGCACCGGAAGCCGCCCTGGCGGCATCGGGGTCCGCGAAGAGCGCGCGGTGTCTGCACGTGAAGGAGAGAAGCTCGTCGTGGATCGCCCGCAGGCAGGTCTCCGCGTTGCCGCGGCTCCCCGCCGCCATGGCGGCGAGGGCCTGGCGCCAGTCCTCCGCCAGGAAGGAGGCGACCAGATCCTCCTTGGACGGGAAGTAGTTGTACACGGTCCCCACGGCGATGCCGCAGGCGGCGGCCACGGAACGGACGGTGGTCCTGGCGTAGCCCCTGCCGGCAACCTGCCGGCGCGCCTCCTCCAGGAGCTGCGTCCGGAGATTCTCGATCTGTTTCGGCATGGTTCAGCCCTCCCCCCGGTAGACGAGCGAGAGGATCGCCTCCACCGTATCCAGGATCTGTTCCCGCGAGGAGACCGCGGGCGTGCCGTCTCCCCGCTGGGGACCGTACATCCCGAATCCCGCGTGGCAGCCGCCCTCGATCACGAGCTCCCAGGCCCCGGCGGGCAGATTGGAGCGGCTGCGCGCATAGGCGCCGCGGTCCAGGACGCCGTCCTCGCTGCCGTATACGGACAGGACCGCCAGGCCGCCGCGGTCCGAAAGATCCGCGGAGGAGTATGCCCCCAGCAGGATCAGCCCGGCGAACCCGTCGTGCTTTTCCAGATACGACGCCGCCATGACGCCGCCCAGGGAGTGCCCGCCCAGATACCAGCGCCCCACCTGCGGGAAGGCCTCCCGGATCCCGTCGGCGGCGTTCCCGTCGAGGACCGCAAGGTGGCACGGCATCCTGCAGATCACACAGAACACGCCGTTCTCCGCCAGCACCCGCATCAGAGGATCGTAGGCGGTCTCGTCCACCCTGCCGCCGGGGTAGAAGATCAGCCCGACGTCCTCGTCCCCGTTTCCGAAGACGAGATCCCCGTTCTCCAGGACGCGCACCTGCACGTCGTGATCCGCGGCGAACGCCGCGACCGCCGATTCCTCCGCGTGGGAATACGTCCCCAGATACCATCCGCAGGCCCCCGCCAGCAGCGCGAGCGCCAGGAGCGGGACCAGGATGCAAAGGAAACGGCTTCGTCTCCCCGCAACGCCCGGCGGGCGGCCGGGCCTCGTCTCTGCCATGCGCGATCCCTCCTGCCGCGGACGGACCCGCCGCGGCCGCCGGCAGGCCGTTTTCAGCCTGCGGCGAAAGTATTATGAACATGTTCATTCTATGCCGTCCGCCGGGGATTGTCAAGGCGCGCGCCCTTGTTTCGCCCGGTCCGCGCCCCGGCCTTCCCGAAAGACCGAAGACAGTGGACACGGCACCGCGGCATCCTGTATAATACACACAGGGATCCGGCACAGGGAGCGGATGGCTGCCGGATCCGGACCGCGAAGAGAATGGAGGGAGATCGCATGATCAAAGGTCTCGGACACATGGCCGTTACCGTCAGGGACATGCCGGAATCCGTCCGGTTCTACACCCGGGCACTCGGACTGAAGAAGGCGTTCGAGTTTTCCCATCCGGAGACCGGCAGGCCGTGGATCGTCTATCTCAACGCCGCCCCCGGCCAGTTCATCGAACTGTTCTACGGCGGCAGCGAGGAACAGGCCCGGAACGACCGTCAGATCGGGTTCAGCCATCTGTGTCTCCATGTGGACGACATCGGCGGCGCGGTCCGGGCGGTCCGGGACGCCGGGTACGCCGTCGATTCGGAGCCGAAGCAGGGGCTCGACCGCAACTGGCAGGCCTGGGTCACCGATCCCAACGGGATCCGGATCGAACTGATGCAGATCATGCCGGATTCGCCCCAGAGCAGGTTCTTCTGACCCGGCCGCGCCGGCGGGAAACATCGTTTGAAAGAGAAACGGAGGAGAGCACCATGGCGGTCCCCAACGGGAAAAACGTTCTCATCACGGGCGCCGGCCGCGGCATCGGCCGCGGCATCGCCCTGTATCTGGCGGGGCTCGGATACAATATCGGAGTCCACTACAACTCCAGCGCGGAGGGCGCGCTGTCTGCGGTCGAGGAGATCCGCGCGGAGGGCGTCGAGGCAGCCGCCATCCGGGCCGACCTGAGAGATCTTGACCAGATCGACGCCATGTTCGACGCGTTCCTGGAGAAGTTCGGCCGGCTGGACGTCCTGGTCAACAATTCCGGCATCACCCAGTACATGCCGCTCCTGGAGGCCACGCCCGAGCATTTCGACCTGCTGACCGGCGTGGACTGGCGCGCGACATTCTTCTGCACGCAGCGGGCCGCCCGGCTGATGATCCGGGACGATGTTCACGGGAGCATCATCAACACTTCCAGCGTGCAGACCCAGACCAACCATCTGAACGCGGCCGTGTATTCCGCCTCCAAAGCCGCTATCTCGAAGTTCACCAAGGTCGCCGCCCTGGAACTGGCGGAGCACAGGATCCGGGTCAACTGCGTCGCCCCGGGGCACATCAAAGTGCTGGATCCGGACGTGGTCCTGCCGAGGGAACAGGAACAGGTCGCCAGGATCCCCTGGCACCGGGTGGGGCAGGCCTGGGAGATCGGCCGGCTCGTCGGGTTCCTCATCGACGAGAAGTCCGACTACATCACGGGATCCGAGTTTAGCTGCGACGGCGGCCTGCCGCTGCCCGCGATGATCGACAACTTCCGCTTCCCGCTGCCGCCCCCCTCCGCCGCAAATCTCGGGAAATGAGAAGGCCGGCGGGACCGGAAACGGGACGCGGCGGCCCGGGGATGAAGAAACAGCGGTCACGGGACGTGCGTCCCGTGACCGCTGTTTTCGGACCGGCCGGCGTTCTCATCCGCCGCGGTCCCCCCGCAGGCGCTCCCGGCGGTAGGCCCGGGGCGGGAGACCGGTCTGACGGGCGAATTCCCTGGAGAACTGACACGGCTCGCGGAAGCCGCACATCTCCGAGACCTCCCGGACGGGGAACTGGCCGCTCGAGAGCAGCGTCTTCGCGTACCGGATCCTCTGCCGGAGGATCTCCTCTTTCGGCGAAGTCCCGAACTGCCTGCGGAACAGGCGCCTGAGATAGCTCTCGCTGATCCCGCAGGCCGCTGCGAGCCCCGCCACGGAGAGGTCCGGATCCGCGAAATGCCGGTACACATACTCCGCCGCGGGGCGGATCAGAAGGGACTCCCTGCCCGGGACGTATCCCTTCTCGGCTTCGCTCCGCATCCTCAGAAGGATCTCGTAGAGGTTCCTGCGGAGGATCAGGTCCCGGCCCCCGGCGGGATCCCGGAAGGCCTCCACGCACTGGCGGAAGAGCTCCAGGACCGGATCGCCGCTGCGGAACTGGACGAGCTCCGGCCTGCCGCCCACGCCGAGCAGATCGAAATTGACGGCCCAGCAGCCGCAGGGGGCCCGGGATTCCACCCGGTAGGTGGAATGCTTCGGAAGGTAGTAGACGCTCCAGCCTTTCGTCCGGAGCACGGTCCCGTCGGAAAAGACGTAGTCTGCGCAGCAGTTCTCGTCGTTGATCACGAGGCCGTGGGAAGCCCGGTCCGCATGCTGCTTCTTCCCCATCCCGGGCTCGACCCGGATCGCCAGGAGGATCTCCGTGATCACGGCCCGTTCCAGCTGTTCCTGCATCTGCATCACCCACCGGTTATTCTACGCTTCTGTGCCGATTTCATCAAGTCGTGGCGCTTTTCCTATTTACAAAACGCGGCGGGTTCCGTATGATGACCGTAGAAACCGGGCTTTTGAAGGGAAAAGGCGGGATTTCCGCCGGCGGGGCGGATCCCGGCGTGTACCGAAAAGCGCAAGAAATGCGGACCTGAAAGACGGACGCGGGACCCGAGAGGAGGATACGGCGATGATCCGGGACCTGGATCTTGACATGCACTACCTTGAGAACAAGTATCACAGGACGGACGAGCCCTTCGACCCGTACGACCGGATGGCCTATCACGGCGGCGAGTACGAGGAAGCGACCGGCCTGGACGACGAGGAGATGCGCGCAGGGCTCCGCAGCCTCCTCCCGGAGTGCGGGGAGCTGCCCCATCCGGTGGCGAAGGCGAAGCTCTTCGGATACGTTCTGGACCACGCCAGGATCGACGTGAACGGACACGACTGGTTCGTCGGCTTCTACAACTGGGGCCGGCTCCTGTGGGACGACACCGTGAAGCGGTGGTCCGACGAGGTCTTCTCCGGGCTTCCGGAAATCCGGGAGACGACGGAACGGTTCAACGCCACCGGCACAGCGGCGATGTGGCCGGACTTCGATCACGTGATCCCCGACTGGGACGCGCTGCTGGAGCTCGGCTTCCCGGGGCTGCTGGACCGGGCGAGGCGCTTCCACGCGGAACAGAAGGCCGCCGGGATCACGCCGGAACAGGAGGCGTTCTTCCAGGGGATCGAGCTTTCCTACGAGGCGGTCCTGCGGCTGCTGGACCGGTACTGGCGGTACGCGTCCACGCGCTGCGGCGAAAAGGCGGATCTGCAGACGGAATGCCTCCGGCACCTCCGGGACGGAAGACCGGGCACGCTCTACGAGGCGCTCCAGGCGATCTATCTCTTTTTCGTCCTCTGCGAATGCGTGGACAACTACCAGACCAGGAGCCTGGGGAACGGCATCGATTCCACGCTCCTCCCGTTTTTCCGGCAGGATCTCGGCTCGGGGCGGTTCACCAGGGACGAGGAGAAGGAGTTCCTGGCGTATTTCCTCCTCCAGTTCTCGGCGATCGGGAACTACTGGGGCCATCCCATGTACATGGGCGGGACCAACGCGGACGGCAGCACGAAGTTCAACGAGCTCTCCCTTCTGATCCTGGAGCTGTACGGGGAGCTGAGGATCTACAACCCCAAGGTCCAGATCAAGGTCGCCGAGAACACCCCGCGGGAGGTCCTGTACCGGGTGTTCGATCTGATCCGCGGCGGCGTCTCCAGCTTCGTGTTCTGCTGCGAGCCGGCGCACATGCGGGCCGTGATGGCGTACGGCGCCACGCCGGACGAGGCGAGGGAGTTCGAGCTCAGCGGCTGCTATGAGACGAGGGTCCGGAGCAACGAGTCGTCCACGTCCGTCGCCTACATCAACGCCGCCAAGGCGGTGGAGTTCGTGTTCTCCGACGGGATCGACGTCATGACAGGCCGGCAGGCCGGGCTGAAGACGGGAGACGCGGCGGCGTTCGGGAGCTTCGAGGAGTTCTATCACGCGTTCCTCCGGCAGTGGGAGCACCTGATCGAGGAGTCCGTCCGGGTCGGGAACTCCTATGAGGGCGCCCTTGCGTACATCAACCCCTCCAACCTGTATTCCGCCACGATCGAGAACGCGCTGCGGCAGGGCGTGGACGGGTATTCCTTCGGCGTGAAGTTCAACAACTCCTCCATCCTGAACTGCGCGTTCGCCAGCGCAGTCGACTCCCTGATGGCGGTGAAGCGGCTGTGTTATGACGGGAAGACCGCGACCCCTGCGGAGATGAAGGCCGCCGTCCTGAACGACTGGGCCGGGCACGAACGGCTGCGCGCGCAGGCGCTGGCGCTCCCCTGCAAATACGGGAACGCGGATCCGGAGACGGATACGCTGGCTTCCGCCATGGCGGACTATTTCAGCTCCAAAGTCAACAACCGCCCGAACGCGAGAGGCGGCGTGTACAAGGCGATCATGCACTCCGCCATGCAGTTCGTGCGGCAGGGGGAAAAGACCTGGGCGCTCCCGGACGGGCGGAAGGCCGGGACGGAACTGTCGAAGAACGCGTCCCCTGTCAGCGGCGCGGACCGGAACGGCGTCACCGCCCTGATCCGCTCCGCGGTCCGGCTGGATCCCCACAACTATCACGAGTCGTTCTGCCTGGACGTGATGCTGCACCCCTCCGCGGCGGAGGGGGACGAGGGCCTCGAGGCGATGTACGGGCTGCTGATGACCTATCTGAAGCTGGGCGGGATGTCCCTGCAGTTCAACGTCTTCCGCGCGGAGACCCTGCGGGACGCGCAGGAGCATCCCGAGAAATACCGGAACCTGCAGGTCCGGGTCTGCGGATGGAACGTGCTGTGGAACAACCTCTCCCGGGCGGAGCAGGAGTCGTACATCCTCCGGTGCGAGACCGTCCGGTGACCGGAGCCGCTCGCCCCGCCGGGCGGACGCCGCCCGTCACGATCCTTCACGATCCAGAGGAGGGATCCCATGAGAAAGATGATCAACGGAATCTACTGGTTCTTCCGCCCCGAGGAGCTCCGCGGCCGGAAGTATCTGAGGGAGATCGACTACGTCAGCGAGAACACCGAGTACAATCTGATGGTCCCCGCCATGATGCAGGGCGTGATCCGGGAGGACCGGGATCAGTGCCACGACGCCATGGCCGAGATCGTGGAATACGCCCACGAAAAGGGGATCGGGATTGCGCTGCACATCAGCGCCATCAAAGGGTTCCTCAATCCCAGCATGGACCCGAACGTGGATCCCGTGGAGGGGACCCGGGAGGTGTACACCATCGACGACATCTCCCGCGCCCAGGCCCTGGCGCAGGAATACGAGATGACCGCCGACGGGAACGGATACGCCTGCCTGCGGCACGAGGCGTGCGGCATGCGGTCCAAGCTCCGGCCGCTCTGCTGCCGCCTCATCCGGGTCTATGCCTTTGACAAGGCGGGGGACGGGTTCTATGTACCCGGCACGCTGGAGGACGTGACCGCGAAGACGCGGATCATCGAGTGCCGCACCCACGCGCTGGAAGCGGACGTCTGCCTGGGCCCGGCGTATGCCGGGAAGACGGTCTACGCGCTCGTCGCGCAGTACGGCAACTGGTACGAGCTCTTCGGCGGCAGGGACTGGCCCGCCCGGAAGGCGCTGATGGACATGTACGCCGACATCCCCTTCGACGGCGTGTGCATGGACGAATACGGATACATGCTCCTGAACGTGGACGGCGTGCGCAGGGGGGAGCTCCCTCCGTTCCATTCGCGGTTCTACGGGGAGGGGCAGAAGGAGCACTACCGGAAGAAATTCGGCCTGGATCTGGACCGGGAGCTGTTCGATATGCGCTACGCGCCCCTGGGGAGCGACGGCGTACGAATCCGCGCGGTCAACCGCTATTTCGAGGAGCTGCGCGTCCCCGTCCTGGAGGAGGAGCGCCGGGTCGCGGACTACGCGAGGAAGCTCTTCGGGGAGAACGTCTATCTCGGGGTGCACAACACCTTCCACAACCGCCTCTCGGAGGATGAGGTCTGGCACACGACGTGCGCCTGGTGGGACCTGCCCCGGCAGCACGGGCATACGGACGAGACCCTCACGTTCCCGGCGCGGATGGGCATCCTTCTGTCGGAGCCGGACCCCCTCATGCTCCACATGTACTACTATCCGGATTACCTGCGGGAGATGGTCCGCATCGCCCCGTTCAACGCCCGGCTCTTCCACCACGCCCTGAACGACACCTACTGGGGGAAAAACCACTCGGATCCGGAGTTCGCGGCGCAGGTCCGGGTCCTGGACCGGAAGATCGCGATGCTCAACGACTTCCAGAGCGCCCCGCCGCGGCTGGACCTGCTCATCCTCTTCGGCGAATCCGCGCTGTTCAACTGGTATCCCGACGCGGACGCCCGGAATCTGTGGGACATCGACGGCTCGCTGGAGATCGAGCCCATCTGCGACACGATCTGGGACGCCGGGTACCGGGCCGCCCTGGTGCCGGACCACGCCGTGACGGACGGCCGCGTCCGGCTCACAGAGACGGGTTTTTCCTTCAACGGACATCCCTTTACCCACTGCCTGTTCCTCTACCCGAAATATGCGAAAAAGGCCGTGTACGGGTTTTTGAACGAGGCGCACCGCCGCGGGCTCCCCGTCGCTGCCGTCGGCCGGGGGGAGATCGACTTCGACGCCGAGCCCGCGCATCTGGACTTCGATACGCATCCGGTGTTCTCCCCGGACATCCTGGAGGAGATGGGCTGCCCGAAGTCCGCGGTCCCGGAGGGGTGCCTCTGCTCCAACGGAGGCTTCGTCCTGGCCAATTACGAGGGCCTCGTGAACGGCGCGCCGACGGAGTTCGACTTCTCCGCGGACGGCGTCCGGTACAGCGGCGTCAGCACGGGCATCCTCTCGTACCGGGAGGGGGAGGCGCCGGTCTCCACCCCGGGCGGCATGCTCCGGATCGACGGCAGGGAGATCCCGCTCCCCTGACCGGCGGGAGAAACGGAAAACAGGAAGGGGGAACGGATCTGTGCCCATGGGAGCGAAAGGGATCCTCTTTGACGTGAAGCGGTTCGCCGTGCACGACGGCCCGGGGATCCGGACCACCGTGTTTTTAAAGGGCTGCCCGCTGAAATGTGTCTGGTGCCATAACCCGGAGGGGATCAGCCGGGATCCGCAGATCGCCTTCTACCTGGAAAAATGCACGCTCTGCGGCATGTGTGCCGGGGCGTGCCCCCGAGGGGCGCACCGGGTGCAGGAAGGCTCGCACGTCTTCGACCGCGCGCTCTGCGCGCTCTGCGGGGCGTGCGCGGAGCAGTGCCTGAGCGGGGCCCTGTACCTCTGCGGGAAGGAGACGACGGCGGAGGAGCTCCTGCCGTCGCTGCTGGAGGACCGGGACTTCTATGAAACGTCCGGCGGGGGCGTCACCCTGTCCGGAGGAGAGTGCCTCTGCCAGGCGGAGTTCTGCGCCGAACTCCTGCGGGAACTGAAGCGCAGCGGCGTCTCCACTGCGGTCGACACCTGCGGCGCCGTTCCCCGGAGCGCCTTCGACAGGGTCCTGCCCTATACGGACCTGTTCCTCTACGACGTCAAGGCGGCGGATGACGACGTCCATCGGCGATATACCGGTCATTCCAACCGGCAGATCCTGGAGAACCTCCGGTACCTGGACGCCTGCGGCGCGGCGGTCGAGGTCCGGGTCCCGTATGTGCCCGGCTGCAACGACGGCCAGATGGAGAAGATCGCGGATTTTCTCCGGCCGCTCCGCCAGGTCCGGTCGGTGAAGGTCCTGGCGTATCACAATTACGCGGGTTCGAAATACGCGGCGCTGGACATGGCGGATACGCTGCCTCCCCGTCTGCCGGATCCCTCGGAGATCCGGGCGGCGCAGGCCCTGTTCCGCAGGGGCGGGGACTGACGTGCCGGAAGACGTTCCCGGGCACTTGCCCGCAGGCTCCGCCGTTTTGCCGTGACCGGCGCCGTCCGCACTGCCGCGAACGGCAGGACGGTGACCGAAGGAGCGGCAGCGGATCGCATGTTGAATGCGATCCGCTGCCGCTCTGCGTTTCTGGTGTCGGGATCACTCCGCAAACACCTGCTCGGTCTCCGAGACCGCGAAGATCGTAAGGAACAGGGTCTCAAAGTCCTCGGAATCTGTCCAGACGCGGTAATAATACCGTCCGACGGGGATGTTGAGGGCGTGCTCGGCGGCGTCATCCTCATGGACGTACTGTCCGCTGGTCTCGATCCGCGCGAAGGCCTTCCCGTTCCGGCTGACCTCGTAGATCACGTTCGGGAACTTGCTGAGAGCGTTGGTGGAAAGCCGGAGCCCCCGGTTATGCAGAACGTCCCAGATGTTTTCGCCGTCGAATTTGAACCAGGACCTGGCGGAGAAGAACTCGTCGTTGTAGGTCTGGGTCATGGTGTGCCCGACCTCGTGCGTCTCCGTGCGGCCGGTCAGGTGGTCGATGAACTCAAAGGTCCGCGCACCGACCAGAGCCTGCTTGGCCATCCTGCCCTCGAAGAGGACCGTGCGGTCGTCCCGCTCAAGGATGTAGCCGGGCTTGAGCGCCTTTCCGTCATGGCGGCAGTAGTATTCCGTCACGCCGGCGGCGTTTTTGAAGCCGTCAAAGTCCACTGCGGGCGCGCCCCTGCCGGGCGCGGTCTCCTCCAGTTCTCTGCTTTGCTTGAAGGCCTTGGCAGTCTTGTAGACGCCGAAGACCGCCGCGAGCGCACCGGCGAGGATTATGACCGGCGGGAGGAACCCCGGGGTCTTGCTGTTGGTGTACTGCCCCGGGTTTTCGGGGTTGTAGAACACCTTGATCTCCGATCCGTTCTCGTACGGCTTGGGGAGGTCCTCAAACGTGCCGCTGTAATCCTTCCCGTCGACACGGTACGTGAATCCGACGTCATATACCGTCTGATTCTCCGTATTGGTCTCCTCGGCCACAGCGGTGACCGTTCCCGTGGTCTCCAGATAGTCGTTGGAGTTGAACAGCATCAGGATGATCCCGAAAACGATCAGGATGATGCCGACCGGCACGAAGAACCGCGCGGGACCTGTGTTCCGCATGAGTTTTGCAAATCTGTTTCCCATGTCTGAAAGACCTCCTTTTGCGTCGATGGAATGCTCTGGTGACATTATACTCCGGGCACGCCTCCAAGTCCACTGGAAATCCCCGAGGTGCATCCCGGGGCGGTATTGATCTGTTCCCGGTGAATCCCGGGTCAGGCCCCCCGGACCGGCAGAGGCGGAGAAGGACGCAACGGCCCGTTGCTTTTCAAACGCCCGGGGCCGTGTTATGATACGGTCAGGAGGTGATCCCATGGAAACGAAAGACGTGCTTCTGGATCTGCGGACGAAGAACGGGCTCTCCCAGGACGAGCTGGCCGAGAAGGTCTTCGTGACACGGCAGGCGGTGTCCCGCTGGGAGAACGGGGACACCGTTCCCAGCACCGAGACGCTCAAGCTGCTCTCGAAGCTCTACGACGTCTCCATCAACACGCTGCTCGGCGCGCCCCGCAGGCTCGTCTGCCAGTGCTGCGGCATGCCGATGGACGACGCGATCCTGGGGAAGGACCGGGACGGGACGATCAACGAGGACTACTGCAAGTGGTGCTACGCCGACGGGACCTATACCTACCATGACATGGACGATCTCATCGACGTCAGCGTCAGGCACATGGCGGACGAGGGATTCACCGAGGAGCAGGCCCGGGCGTATCTGAAGAAGAGACTGCCGGAACTGGATTACTGGAAGCGGTACCGGGAACTGAGCGACGGCGGCGAGTTCGAGGCGTTCAAGGCAAAACTCATAGACGAACTGAACGCCCTCGGGATCGAGGGGATGCCGAAGGTGGAAAAGCTCAACGCGCTGGTGGGAAAGTACGTGAACCTCCCCTACAGGCTGCCCAGCGGCGAGAGCGTGCGGTTCCTGAACGATCAGACGACGTACTTGGGCACGCAGCTGGAGCCGGAGTTCGGCGGGACCCGCTGCTTCGGGGTCCTGGCGAACATGGATTTCCTCATGGTGTGCACCTATGAGGCGGAAGGAAAGGATCCGGAACTTCTGGTCTACCGGAAGAGATAGCGGAGGGGACCGCGGAAAAACGGGAACAGGACCGGCGCGTCGCGCCGGTCCTGTTCCCGTATGTATGTGGCGCGGGGCTGAGCCCGGAAGCGCCGCAGGACGTTTACAGGAAGAAATCCCTGTCCTCGGGCCGCAGGTATTTCTCCGCCTTCGGGATGTTGAAGGTCACCCCGATGCCCGGCGTATCCCAGACTTTGACGTGGCCGTCCTCCAGGAGCGTTCCGGGCAGGCCGTCCACGATGTCGTACCACCATTCGGGGGAGGCCTGCGGATACTCGTAGGCGATGTAGTTCTGAGGCAGGGTGCAGCTGACCTGCGTGAGCGCGGCCATCCCGAACACCCCGTCGATCACGCCGTGGGGTGCTATGAGGATCCCGTGCATGTTCGCGTATTCCGCGATCCATTTCAGCTCCGCGATGCCGCCCACGTCCGCGGGATCCGGTCCGATGACGTTGACCGCCTGGGTCTCGATCAGCTCGCGGAAGTTCTGGCGCAGATAGGTCTGCTCGCCGGTATGGATGTTGGTGGTCGTCTGGGAGGTGATGTCCCGGTAGACCTGGGCCAGGTGGTAGGGGGAGTAGTCGCCGGTCACCATGTCCTCCAGCCACAGCACATGGCAGTCCTCCACGCCCTTCGCGAACTTGAGGGCGTCCGGCGCCATGAGGCCGGGGCCGCAGTCGAACGCCAGACCGACCCTGTCGCCGATGTCCTCCTTGAGGACGTGCACGTAGTCGATGAGGAACCGGAGGCCCCGCTCGGTGAGCAGGCTGCCGTTGGCGTTTTCGTAGGTGTGCACCTCGCCTCCGACGGGATAGGAGTTGTAGGCGCAGTCTTCCTCCTCCGCCATTTTGTGGAACATGGTGGAGTGGAACCCGAGCGCCGTCTTGACGATGGTGAAGCCGGCGGCGTCGTGGATCTTCAGGATCTGTTCGGCCCGCTTGTGCGGGTCCCGGGGCTGCGTCATGTCGACGCCGGGGATCATGTACCGGGTGCAGTACACGCGCACCCGGTCGCGCACCTTGCCGCCGAGGAGCCTGTATACGGGAACGCCCAGTTCCTTTCCGGCGATGTCCCACAGCGCCATCTCGATGGAGCTGACGATCTTGCCCCAGGGCTTGAACGCCCCGAGCCTGCGGATGCGGCGCATGACGGATTCCACGTTGGTGGGATCGCACCCGAGGATCTTCTGTTCGAAGTACGGGACGTTCACGTTGAGGAACTCCTTGCGTTCCTCCAGCTGGGCGTAGCCGTCGATGCCCTTGTCCGTGACGACGCGCAGGACGACGTGGCTGCCGATGATCGCGCTTTTCAGAGCCGTGATTTTCACAGTATCCCTCCTTGTGCGTTTGCCGGCGGAGGCGCGGAACCGGCGCCTCCGCGGGCATGTTCCTTCGGACCGGTCACTCCTTTTTTCTCGTCCGCTTGAGCTGTCCGCTTGCCCAGCGGAAGAAGTACGGCACGGAGCCGTACAGGAAATCGTTGTACTCAAGACAGAAAATCAGCTCGCCCATGGAGTCGGGGCGGTGCCCGTCGGCAAGGAGGTCCTCCTCGCCGAAGACGTCGTAAACGCGGTCTTTCGCCGCCGCGTCCACGAACTTTTCCGTTCTCCTGCTCATGCCGCTGCACCTCATGCCTGTAGCAGAAGGAAAGTCGGAATGCCGGTCGTTCGTGATCCGCTCCCGGTCCTGTCCGGAGGGATCGGGGGAAGCGTTTCAGGCCGGTTCCGCTGGCCCGCGGCAGTCCAGCCGCAGGGACCGGATCTCCCGGTCCCCGGCGTCCAGCGCCGCCTGGATGGCGGCGGAGCATTCCGTACGGCCGTCTCCGGCCGCCCCGAACTCCAGGATGTCGATCATAGAGCGTTCCTCCTTCCGGCGTTTGAACCGTTCCGCGTCCGCGGGCGTCACGCCAGCATCAGGATCAGCGGGACGGTGATGAGGCCCAGGACGTTCGCGATCACCGCCATGGACGCGCCGGGATTCACGTTCAGGCCGTAGGCGGCGGGGAAGACGATGGTGTTGAGCCCCAGAGGCATGGCCGTCGCGAACAGGACGAGGACGCGGACGTCCTCCGGGACATCCAGCAGGAGGCACAGGCCGTAGAACGCCAGCGGCATGACCACCATCCGCACCGCCGCGAGGATATAGACCTTCCATTCCTTCAGGAGCTTTCCGATCTTGAACTGGGCGATGACGAAGCCGGCAAGGATCATGGCAATGGGGGAGAAGCAGGCCGAGCACCCGTCCAGGATCTTGCCCACGAACGTCGGGATGGGGATCTGCGTCAGGCCCAGGACGATGCCGATCACCACGGAGAGAATCTTGGGGCTGAGAAGGTCCCGCCAGGTGAACTTCTGGGCGCCGGCGGTGAGCCAGTAGATCCCGAGGGTATAGACGAAGAGGCTCATGGGCAGGGTGAAGACCAGATAGCGGAACAGTCCTTCCTCACCGAGGAGCCCCAGCGCCATGGCGTTCCCCACGAAGCCGAAGTTGGTCACGGCGATGGAATACCGGTAGAGCCCGACCTCTTCTTTGTTCTTCGTGAAGAGCCCCCCGAAAAGGAAGGCCGCCGCGATGGAGATCCCAAGGACCAGAAGGCTCACCAGGACGGAGATCCTGTTCGAGGAGAGGTTCTCCAGGGTGCAGTTGGCCTGGAAGGAGGAGATCACCAGCGCCGGCATGAGGACATAGGCCTCCAGCTTGGAGAGGACGGTGCCGGTGTTCTCGGGAAGGACTTTCGTCCTGTTCAGGAGAAAGCCAATCAGGATGCACCCGAAGAGGAACAGCATCTGATTCAGGGTGGATGTAAACAGCTGCATGGAGCCCGCCTCCCGGAACTGGTTGATGAGAGTTTCGCGGACCGTCCGCCTGCCCCGACGCGGGACGGCGGATCGGCGGTCCGGCACGCAGACAGTGTAGCACAGGCGTCCGAAGGATGCAACCAGACGGCCGACCGCTGCGGCGCATGCGCGTGCAGGGTCCCGCGCGGTCCTGTCGGGGAAAGAGGAACGCCGCCCCCGTCCGGGAGCGGCGCTGTCACGGTTCAGATCTTGATCACATAGCCGGCCTTGCGCGGCTTGGGCTCCGCGGCGGGCGATGCTGCGTAGCCAAGGATGAGGTGGCCGATGCCCTCATAGTCCCCGGTGACGCCCAGGTCTCTGAGGATCGCCTTGCCCTCCTCGCTGTCGAACTCCTCCTTCGCCCGGTGGATCCAGCAGCTGGCCACGCCCAGGTCGGCGGCCGCGTTCATCATGTTGCCCAGGACGAGGCTGCCGTCGTACACGTACGTGAGGATGGAGCGGTCCGCCAGCACCACCAGCACCGTGGGGGCGCCGTAGAAGGGATCGCCGTCCATGCCCATCACCGCGGCGTTCATCCGGGAGAGGCGGTCGCGGAGCTCCCGGTCCTTCACCGCGAGGATGATGGGGGACTGTTTCCCCATCCCGGTGGCGGCCCAGGTGCCCGCTTCCAGGATCTTGTCCAGCGTTTCGTCGTCTACGGGATCCGGCTTGTAGGCACGGCAGCTGCGGCGGGTCTTCAAAGTGATCAGGGTCTCTGCCATAATGATCTCCTCCTGTCAATGATCGGGTCCTGCATCTTCGGCCGGTCCGCACCGGCCCTTCCATGGTCTGTGGACAGTGTATCACACGCCTCCGGGGGATGCAACAGGATCGCGCGGGCCGGACCCCGCGTCTTCCTTGACACGGCCGCCCAGCGCCGCCTATAATGAGGCGGAGAACGGCGGCGCCGTCCGGGAGGAAAGAACATGAAACAGTGGGAACTTCGCGGCTTTGAGGCCATGGCGCGGGGCACTTTCGAGAACGGGGGCCAGAACCTCTACGTTTCCAGAAACGGGGTGCTCCAGCGGATCTGGCGGTTCGACGTCAACGGGGACGGCTACGTGGATATCCCCGTGGCGAACAGCCACGACTACAACGAGCATCCTCCGCTCATGATCATCCGGGACCCTGCGGGCCGCGCGGAGATCCAGGAAGTGCTTACCCAGGGCTCCCAGTGCGCGGCGGCGGGGGATCTGAACGGGAACGGCTATGACGATCTCGTGATCTGCTCCACCAACGACGGACACCACGGGGACCTGCCGTCCTACGTGTATTTCGGCGGACCGGACGGCATCACGGAGAACAGGAAGATCGACCTCGCGGCTCCCGTGGGAAGCTGCTGCGCCATCGGCGACTTCGACGGGGACGGACGCAGGGAGATCTGCTATCAGGTCGCGACGTTCCGGGAGGAAAGAGCGCCCGAGGATCCCCGCCTGCGGGTCTACCGGCAGCGGGAGACCGGGTTCCGGATGAGCGACTTCACGGACCTGCCCTCGGACGTCACGTATTTTACCGCCGGGGATATCGACGGCGACGGCTGCGACGACCTCTACTGCCGCACGTCCGACGGCCGCTGGCTCGTCCTCTGGGGCGGCCCGGGGGGCATCTCCACAGATCGGAAAACGGAGATCGGGTCCCCCACGGACGACAGGGCCCGCTTCGACCTCCTCCCCTTCGGAGGCGGCAACACCCGCTATGAGGAGTTCGCCCGGCCGAAGATCCTGCGCCTGCGGGGGGAGACGTACCTCTTCTATGCAGATGCTGAGAAAGTCACCCTCGTCCACATGGACGGCAAGACGCCGGACGGCCGGGATCTGACGCTGCCGATGAGAAACGCCGTCTCCGCCGCCGCGGGACACGTTTTCGGCACGGATGACGGGGATCTGGTCATCCTCACCATGGACGGACCGGACGCACAGCGCGTTCTGGCGTTTTCCGGAGCAAAGGGATATGACGCGCCGGCGCTGGAGTTTCCCGCGGTGACGCCCCGGGACGTGCTGCTGTGCGATTTCACGGGGAACGGCCGGGACGACATCGCCGTGGCCCAGGGGCGGGACACGGTCCGCCACACTACGGAGTCCCTCCTCTTCCTCACGGGGGCGGACGGCGCGGTGGATCCGGAGCCCCGGCGTTTCGTGACCCACAACTGCGTGGAGGTCCTTGCCGCCCGTTTCGACGGGGACGGCCTTCCCGCGCTGGTGTTCGTGAACCAGCAGGAGTCCTCCGCCTACGGACACATCCCGGTCTACATCTATCTCGGCTCCGAAAACGGCTTCTCGCCGGACCGGCGGCTGGAGTTCCCGGGCCACTCGGCAGGCACGATCCTTCCCGCCGACTTCAACGACGACGGCTACACGGACATCCTGGTCCTGCACAACGCGGAGGACCAGCCGTTCCTGTCGCCGAAAGCGGATCTGTACTGGGGCGGTCCCGAGGGGTTCTCGCTCGACCGCAGGGCGCAGCTGGACGCGCCTCTGGCCTGGGGCGGCTGCTGCGCGGATCTCAATCGGGACGGTTATCTGGACGTGGTCTCCTGCGGCGGCGGGGAGATGCGGATCCTCTACGGCGGACCCGACGGATACACGCCGGAGCGCACGCAGATCCTGGACCTCAACGAGGGGGAGCCGGAGGGGACGCCGGGCTACGGCCTCTGGCCCGTCGCGGCGGATCTCAACGGGGACGGGTGGCTGGAGATCATCGTCCCCATCTCCGGAACGTCTTCCAGCAGGATCTACTGGGGCGGCCCCGAAGGGTATTCCTATGACCGCTGCACGAAGCTTCCCGTGGACAACGGCGGGACCGTGCGCGTGGCGGATCTCACGAAGAACGGCTATCCGGACCTGATCTTCGGGTCGCTCCTCAGCCGTTACCGCAACGCGTTTCATGAGGGCGCGCTGACGATCTTCTGGGGCGGTCCGGAAGGCTACTCCGGGTTCAACAGCTGCGTGCTCCCCGCCCATCAGGCCAACAGCGTGACGATCGCCGATTTCAACGGGGACGGCTGGCTGGACATCTTCGTCTCCTCCTATATCAACAAGCGGGAGCGGGACATCAACTCCTATATCTACTGGAACGACCACGGGCGGTTCTCCCTGACGAACCGCAGGCGGATGTTCGCGCACTCCTCCTCCGCGGCCTGGGCCGGGGACTTCAACGAGGACGGGTATGTGGATCTCTTCGTCAGCCACCACCGGGCTTATGGCAACCACCGGACCGAGTCCGCCATCTGGTGGAACGGGCCGGAGGGCTTCCGGGAGGAGGACCGAACCTGGCTGCCGACCATCGGGCCTCACGACATGACGCCCAACGACATCGGGAATGTCATGACCCGAGGCCCGGAGGAGTATTACGTCGCGCCCCCCGCCGAAGCGGAGGGCTGGAGCGGGATCGCCTGGGAGGGTACGATCCCGGCCAAGACCTGGGTGAACTGCCAGATCCGCACCGCCCCCGCCCGGGAGGAACTGGAGACCGTGCCTTTTGCAGGGCCGGACGGCACGGAGAAGACCCGCTTCGGCTGCGGCGAGGCCGTGCCGCAGAGCCTCCGCCGGGGGCCCTGGTTCCAAGTGAAGCTCTATCTGGGCGCGGTGAACTCCGGGGATACCCCGCGCATCACGGCCGTGCGGGCGGAGTGACGGGAAACGGAGCATACGGAGGCCGGGGACCGGGTCCCCGGCCTTTTCGCACGTCTCCGGCGGGGCGGCGTCCCTGCGGCGGTTCGCCGTACCGGCGCGGTTGACACGGCGGGAGGCTGTGATATACAATAATGGAAGCAAAGACGGCCGGCGGACCGGCTCCTGCGGGAGCGGTCCGGCCCGAAAGGAGGACACCATGGCAAAGAAGCATCTGTTTACCGGCGCCGGCACGGCGCTCGTGACTCCCATGACGGAGACCGGGGTGGACTACGAGAGCCTGGGACGGCTCATCGACTGGCAGATCGCCTCCGGCGTGCAGGCGCTCATCGTCTGCGCCACCACCGGCGAGGCGCCCACCCTTTCGGACGAGGAGCATCTGAAGACGCTGGAGTTCGCCGTGCAGAGGGCCGCCGGGCGGGTCACGGTGATCGCGGGGACCGGCTCCAACGACACGAACCACGCCATCCGCTTCAGCCGCCACGCCGATTCCATCGGCGCGGACGCGGTGCTGTGCGTCACGCCCTATTACAACAAGCCCACCCAGACGGGACTGGTGGCCAGCTTCTCGGCCATCGCGGACGCCATCGACATCCCCGTGGTGGTCTACAACGTCCCCTCCCGGACGAGCGTGAACATCGAACCCGAGACCTACGGCATCCTGGCGGACCATCCCAACATCGCCGCCGTGAAGGAGGCCAACGGCAATCTCTCCAAGATCGTGGACACCTTCCGGATCGTGGGCGACCGGCTGGACATCTACTCCGGCAACGACGACCAGATCGTGCCCATCCTGGCCATGGGCGGAAAGGGCGTCATATCTGTGCTCTCCAACGTGATGCCGAAGGAGACCCAGGAGATGTGCGACCGCTTCTTCGCGGGAGACCTGCAGGGGAGCGTCCGCATGCAGACGGAGCTCCTGCCGCTCATCCACGCGCTTTTCAGCCAGACGAACCCCATCCCCGCAAAGGCGGCCATGGCCCGGATGGGCCTGTGCCGGGACCAGCTGCGCCTGCCCCTCACCCCCATGGAGGAGCCGTTCCGCAGCCGGCTGTACGCCGAGATGGACCGTCTGGGTCTCTGAGGCGCGGCCATGCGGTACGTGATCCACGGCGCCTGCGGGCGCATGGGACAGGTCCTCACGAAGCTTCTGCGGGAAAAGGAACCGGGGGCGGAGCTCGTTTTCGCGGACGCCGCCGGGGGCGAAGGCGTATACCAAAGCCTTGACGGGATCCCCGGGACGGCCGACCTGATGTTCGACTTCTCCCACCATGCCGCCACGGCGGCGGTGACGGAGTACGCCTCCCGGACGGGGACTCCGCTGGTCCTGGCCACCACAGGTCAGACGCCCGAAGAGATGGAACTGATCCGCAAAGCCGCGGAAAAGGTCCCGGTGTTCTTCTCGAGCAATTTCTCCGTCGGCATCGCCGTGCTGGCCCGGATCGCCTGTCAGGCCGCGGCCGCCCTGCCGGACGCGGAGATTGAGATCGTGGAGATCCACCACGACAGGAAAGTGGACGTGCCCAGCGGCACGGCCCTCACCCTGGCGAAAGCCCTGCAGAAGAAGCGGGAGGGGGCGGATCTCGTGATCGGCCGCCACGAGAACGGAAAGCGGACGAAGCGGGAGATCGGGATCCACTCGCTGCGCATGGGGAACATCGTAGGCGTGCATGAGATCCACATCGCCACGGACACCCAGACGCTCACCCTGCGTCACGAGGCCCACGACAGGGCGCTCTTCGCTGAGGGCGCGCTTGCTGCCGCGGGGTATCTCCTGGGGAAGGGACCGGGGCTCTACGGTATGGAAGACCTGTTATCCGAGGAGGCGTGACGATATGAAGACCAAGATCGGGATCCTGGGCTACGGAAATCTCGCCCGCGGCGTGGAGGCGGCGGTGGGCCGCAGCGGCGACATGGAGCTGCGCGCGGTGTTCACGCGGCGCGACCCCGCGGCGGTGAAGATCGCCTCGGAGGGCGTGCCGGTCCTGCCCGTTTCGGCGGCGGAAGAGATGACCGGGGACATTGACGTCCTCATCCTGTGCGGCGGGAGCGCCACGGATCTGCCGGTACAGACGAAGAAGTACGCCGCCCTCTACAACGTGGTGGACAGCTTCGACACCCACAGGGACATCCCCGTCCACTTCGCCGAGGCCGACGAGGCCTCCCGGGCAGCGGGGAAGATCAGCGTCATCTCCTGCGGTTGGGATCCGGGCCTCTTCAGTCTCGCGCGGACCTACGGCGACGCGGTCCTGCCGGACGGGACGGACTACACCTTCTGGGGCCGGGGCGTGAGCCAGGGCCATTCCGACGCCATCCGGCGGATCCGGGGCGTCGTGGACGCGCGGCAGTACACCGTGCCGGTGCCGGAAGCGCTGGAGGCGGTCCGCGCCGGGAAATGCCCGGAGCTCACCGTGCGCCAGAAGCACACCAGGGAATGCTACGTCGTAGCCGAGGAGGGCGCGGATCTCGCGCGGATCGAGCGGGAGATCAAGACCATGCCCAAGTACTTCGACGAATACGATACGACCGTCACCTTCGTATCGCTGGACGAACTGAGGAAGGACCACGCCGGGATCCCCCACGGCGGCTTCGTGATCCGCAACGGAGAGACCGGGAGCGGGAACCGCCACACCGTGGAGTTCCGTCTGCAGCTGGATTCCAACCCGGAGTTCACCGGGAGCGTGCTCCTGGCCTGCGCCAGGGCCGCCTTCCGGCTCAACCGGGAGGGCCAGACCGGCTGCCGCACCATGCTGGACATCCCTCCGGCCTATCTCTCCGAGAAGACCAGGGAGGAACTGCTCGCGCATCTGGTGTGATCCAGGAATAAACAACGATCCCCCGTCCGGCAGGACGGGGGATCGCGCTGTACAGGGGGCGTCAACAGATCCATCCCGCCGCATCTCCTTCCGGGATAGACGTTTTTCCGCGTACGTCGGACAGCCCGGGAAAAGGATGCCGCGAAGCCGTTTGCAAATGCAGGGGCGAAATGATACAATCAGGACAGAATCCGACGAGGAGGGACCCGAATGACGGAGAGAGCCGCCTGTCCGGGAAGAGAGGCCGCGCCTTCGATCCTGCCGGACAGGCTCCGGATGCACGGAGAGATCGGACGCCTGGCAGAACGGATCGCGGAGCACTGGCTCCTTGGCCTCGACCGGACGAATCCCGCCATGCTCGGCATGTTCCGGGAACGCGACCGGAAGCCCTACCGGGATCTTCTGCCGTGGTCCGGGGAATTCGCGGGAAAACACGCCACCGGCGCGTATTATATCTATCTGCTCACCCGGTCGCAGGCGCTGTATGACGATATCACGGGCTTTCTGGACCGGCTCGCTGCCTGTCAGGCCGAGGACGGGTACCTCGGCTGCTTCTCCAGGGACTGCCGGCTCACGGGAGCGTTCTCCCAGGCGCCGGAGGTGACCGGGAAGACCTGGGACGCCTGGAGCCACTACCATGTCATGACGGGGCTCCTGCTCTGGCTTCGGCTCACGGGCCGCGAGACATACCGCACGGCTCTGCTCCGGATCGCGGAACTGTTCCTCCGCACGTTCTACGGGGGACGTCCGGGGCTCGCCTCCATCGGGAGCACGGAAATGAACCTCGCTCCGTTCCACGTGTTTCTGCAGATCTATGAGATGACGGGAGACCGGCGGTATCTGGATTTCGCCGGGGAGATCCAGGCGGAGTTCGCCCGGGAGGACGCCGGGGACTACCTGGAAGTCTCCCGGAGAGGACTGGAGTTCTATCAGGGCCCGAAGCCCCGGTGGGAGAGCCTCCATACGATCCTGGGGCTCGCGGAGAAATATGCGGCGGCCGGGGACGAGGCATGTCTCGCCGCAGCGCGGCAGATCACGGAAAGTATCCTGCGCACGGACGTGCACAACACGGGGGCCTTCTCCACCAACGAACAGGCGGTGGGCGACCCGTTCGCCGACGGCGCGATCGAGACCTGCTGCGCGGTCGCCTTCGACGCGCTGGCGGCCCGCGTGGCGCAGATCACCGGCGACGCGGACCTGTTCGACCATCTGGAACGCTCCCTGTACAACGCCCAGATGGGGGCGTGGCACCCGTCCGGCGCTTGGTCCACCTACCACACGCCCATGGACGGGGTGCGGTGCGCCAACATACAGTCCATCAACTTCCAGTGCAGACCGGGCTCCCCCATGCTCAACTGCTGTTCCGTGAACGCCCCGAGAGGCGTGGGCCAGGCGGCGGAATGGATGTTCACGGAGCGGGACGGCGGCATCTGCGTGAACTGCTTTGAGCCCATGGAAGCGGAATTCGCCGGGATAACGCTCAGGGTGGAAGGGGCGTACCCCGCGCCGGGCGACGTGCGCATCACCGTCTCCGGGGCAGAGCGGCCGGTGCTGATCCGGATCCCCGGCTGGTCCCGCCGGACGACGGTCGCCGCGGACGGCGCCGTTTCCGAACCGGAGGCGGGGACGTTTTTCCCCGTGCCGCTCCGCGGGGGGTGTGCGGAAGCGACAGTGTCCTTTGACTTCACGCCGCGGCTGGAGCGGGGCGGCGGAAGATGCGCGGGGCTGAGCAGCGTGTACTGCGGACCGGTCCTGTACGGCGCGGACGCGACGGGGAATCCGGACCTGGAGACAGACCGGCTGCCCGCCGTCTCCGAGGAAGACCTTCTGGCATCCCGCCCGGCGGCCGGCACGGATGAGGCCATCCTGTGGCGGGCGGGGGCCCTGACGCTCACGGACTTTGCCCATCTGGGGCAGAACGGAGCGGCGTACCGCACCTGGCTCAGGACAGAGTAGGATCCGGGGGATACCAGATCCCCGGACGGGACATCACATGAGAGGGAGGCGCCGGAAATGATCTCCTGTACAGAATTCATCCCATGCTACAGCGAACTGTTCACCTGGCTGGAGGAACAGGGCGGCCCGGAAGAGGTGCGCCGGTTCTGGAAGTATCTCTTCGAGCCGGACGGAAAGGGGATCCCCCTTGTGAATTTCGTGGAGCGGGAGGGGATCCGGGGCTGCTTCACCTACTGGTCCGGCACCCTCAACGAGGAAGCGGCCGACTTCACCATGTATCTGAACGAAAAAGCCGGATGGTTTCTTCTGGAGATGCACCGCTGTCCCTCCAAGGGGCGGCTCCTGGCGCTGCGGGAGGAGATCGGGCTGGAGCCCTACCACGACTACTGCCTCCACTGCGACAACTACCGCGCCGCCGTGGAGAAGGCCGGGCTCAGATACGTCTACAATTTCGCCGGGATCGACCGGGCGGCCTGCTCCATCCTCATCTGGGACCCCGCCGTCTTCGACGGCCGGGTGATCGTGGACGCGGACACGGAGATCATGGACCGGAAAGCGGCGGAGAACGAATACTTCCACCGGGATTTTCACAGCAGCATGAACATGGGGGCGGAGTATCTGGGGACGCACTACGGCCGGGAGGGCATAGAAGCGTTCTTCCGTCGGTACGCCGACCGGGTGTACGCCCGCCGGATCGGGAAGATCCGGGAAACGGGGATCCCCGCGCTGCGGGAGATGATCGCGGATACGTACAGGCGGGAAAAGGCGCAGGATGCCGTCTCCTTCGACGAGACGGAAGACTCCCTGGCCGTCACCGTAGCGTACTGCCCGGCGGTGGCGCATCTCCGCGCCACAGGGCGGGAGGTCTCCCGGTGGTACGTCTATTCCACCAGCGCCGTGATGGAGCGCATCGCGGAAGCCTGCGGCCTCCGGTTCCGGATGGAGGCCTATGACGGGGCGACGGGCGCGGCGCGGTACCGGTTCGAGAGGTGACGGACGTGACATGCTTTGAAAACGCGCGGCTCGTTCTGGAGGACGGGATCCTGGAGGACGGAGCGCTCCTCGTACGCGGGGACCGGATCGCGGCCCTGGGGCCGGCGGGCAGTTTCGCCGTGCCGGCAGGGACGGAGCGGATCGACGCCGGAGGGCGGTATCTGGGGCCGGGCTTCGTGGATCTCCACGTCCACGGGGGCGGCGGCCGCATGTTCTTCCAGGAGCCCGAGGCGGCTGCGGCCCATTTCCTGGCCCGGGGTGAGACCTCGGTGCTGGCCACGTTCTATTACAACATGTCCCGGGAGGAGATGCTGGAAGGCTTCGACCGGGTCAGGGCCGCCATGGCGGCGGGAGGCGCCGGGAGCGCCATCCGGGGCGTCTACATGGAAGGACCGTACATGAACCCGAAATACGGCGCGAGCCCGGAGCAGAATCTCTGGCGCGGGCCCATCCGGCGGGAGGATTACGCGTCCGTGGTCGACCGGGCGGGAGCGCTCGTCCGGATCTGGGCCGTGGCGCCGGAGCGGGAGGGCCTGGAGCCTTTCCTGCGGGACGCGAAAGCGGCGGATCAGGACGCCGTCTTTGCCGTGGGGCACAGCGAGGCGTCGCCGGAACAGATCGAGGCGCTGCGGGGATACGGCATCTCGATCCAGACCCACTGCATGGACGCCACGGGACGCGTCCCCCGGTGGAGAGGGACGCGGGGCTGCGGGCCGGACGAATGGTGCCTCACGCAGAAGGAGGTCTACGCGGAGCTCATCTCAGACTCTCTCGGCGTCCACGTGGATCCCACCCTGCAGAAGCTCATCCGGGCGGTGAAGGGCCCGGAGCGGGTGATCCTCATCACGGACAGTTTCGTGAGCGACCGGCCGTCGCCGGAACGGCTGCGGCACGTGACGGACCTGTGCTTCGACGAGAACGGCGATCTCTCCGGGAGCCGCCTCACCATGGACGCGGCGGCCCGGAACTACATGCGGCACACCGGCGCGTCGATGCGGGAGGCGTTCCTCGCCGCGTCGACGAATCCCGCCAGGGCGGCGGGGCTCTGCGGAGAACTGGGATCCCTCGCGCCGGGAAAGCGCGCGGATCTCGTTCTCGTGAACGACGAGATGGAGGTCGGCGGCGTCTGGCTGGGCGGCAGCCGGATCTCATAAAGGAGGCAGCGAAATGGAATTTCCCGATACGTTTTCCCACGAGTTTTACCCCTTCAAGGACCAGGCGGAGATCGACCGGGTGCGGAAGATCGGACTGGAGGACATCCGGGCCATGAACGGCCGCCATCCCTCGAATCCGAACATCCGGCTGGAAGTCATCCGGGACGACGAGTTCGAGACCGTCATGATCGCGGACATGCTCTCCCGGATCATCGACTCCGACCGGTACGACAAAAAGGTCGTCATGATTATGTGCAACCCCAACCCCACCTACCGGAAGGTGGCGTATCTGCTCCACGCCCTAAAGGTGAACTGCCGGAACGTGAAGTTCTACATGATGGACGAATGGGCGGACGAGGACGGGAACATCGCGCCGCTGAGTTATCCCGCGGGGTTCGGCAACGCCTTCGAGCGGTTCATGGTTTCCCAGATCATGGATCTGGGCTTCCGGCGGGAGAACTTCATCTACCACTCCGACAAGGTCACTCCCGCCTATTCCAGGATGCTGGAGGACGACGGCGAGGCGGACATCGTGTACTCCGGGCCGGGCTGGCCGGGGCATCTGGCCTTCATCGATCCGGTCGAGGACTGGTTCAAGCCCACCATGGAGGAGTATCTTCAGCAGGGGGCGAAGGTGGCGCGGCTGCATCCGCTGACCATCGCCCAGAATTCCCTCCACGGAGGATTCGGCTGCTCGGGCGACATCTCCAAAGTCCCGCCCAAGGGCGCCATGATGGGCCCGCGGGACGCGATGAAGGCGAAAAACGTGCTGGACATGCACGGCATCACTACGGCGGGCTCCCGGGTGGCGTGGCAGCGGCTCACCTCCAGGCTCTGCATCTTCGGAAAGCCGTCACAGCAGTGTCCCGCCTCCATCCTCCAGCTTCGCGACAAGCCCACCCACATGATCCTCAGCGAGAACATCGCCTCGGACATCCGGGATGACGAGTTCTTCCAGTATTGATCCGTGAACAGTTCCCGGTCCGCCGCGGACCGGGAACTTTTGCGCCCGGCGCCCTCCGCGGGTGATTGACAGGCCGCCGGGGGAAATGGTATGATGAGTTCACAGAAAATTCACATGGAAGGAGCGATCTCTATGAGTGGTGTCCCGCTGATCATTGCATTCGCAGTTGCCGTCGTAGTCATGATCCTGATGATCTCCAAGCTCAAGGTCCATCCGTTTCTTTCCATCATGTTCGTGTCCCTGGTCCTGGCGCTGGTGGCCGGGATCCCCCTGACCGATATCCCGGGGATCATCGGAGCCGGCTTCTCCAGCACCTTCACGTCCATCGGCATCGTCATCATCCTCGGCGCCTTCATCGGTGTCGTGCTGGAGAAGACCGGCGCGGCGCTGAAGCTGGCGGATATGGTCATCGCCCTGGTGGGCGAGAAGAACCCGGGCCTGGCCATAGAGCTCATGGGCTGGGTCGTTTCCATCCCGGTGTTCTGCGACAGCGGATTCGTCATCCTGAACCCCATCCGCAAGGCGATGGTCAGACGCACCGGCGCGTCCAGCGTGGCCATGACGGTGTGTCTCTCCTGCGGCCTGTATATCGCCCACGTGTTCATCCCGCCCACGCCGGGTCCCATCCTCGCGGCGCAGACCCTGGGCGTCGGCGAGAACCTGCTGCTGGTCATGGGCTTCGGCGCCCTGTGCTCCATCTTCCCCCTGGCCGCCGGGTATTTCTACGCGAAGTTCATCGGCAGAAAGATCAAGAGCGCGGACGAGACTTCCGAATCCGAAGAGGTGGTCAAGTCCTACGAGGAGCTCAAGGCCGAATACGGCAAGCTCCCCAACGGCGTCAATGCCCTGGCTCCCCTGGTCGTCCCGATCCTCCTCATGGCCATCGGCTCCGTCTCCTCCATGCTCAAGTGGGAAGGCACCGTCGCCGACCTCCTCGCCTTCTTCGGCACCCCGATCATGGCTCTCGCCGTGGGCACCGTGCTGGCCATCCTGCAGCTGCTCATCGCGAAGCAGGGCAAGACCTTCTATGAGCTGACGAACGAGACCCTGAAGACCGTCGGCCCCATCCTCTTCGTCACCGCCGCAGGCGGCGTCCTGGGCAAGGTCATCTCCGCTTCCGGGCTGGTCGAATTCATCGAGGAGCACGGCAAAGTCCTGCAGGCCATCGGGATCTTCCTCCCGTTCCTGCTCTCCGCCGTTCTCAAGAGCGCGCAGGGCTCCTCCACCGTGGCCATCACCACCACCGCGGGCATCATGCTCCCGCTGCTGGGCGTGCTGAACTATTCGACGCCCGTGGAGATCACCCTGGTCGTCATGGCCATCGGCGCGGGCGCCATGACCGTGTCCCACGCAAACGACTCCTACTTCTGGGTGGTCACTAACTTCGGCGACATGAAACCGGAGCAGGGCTACAAGACGCAGACGCTCATGACCCTTGTCATCGGCCTTGCGGCAATGCTGGAGATCTTCATCCTCAGCCTTATCTTCTGATCTTTCAAACGGAGCGGGCGCGCTGTTCTATGAGCGGCGCGCCCGTTTTCAAAACAGGAGGGCATTATGAATCAAATCTTAAGAGATCACGCCGACCGGATCATCCGGGACGCCATCTCCGCCGTGCAGCCCGACGCCGCTGTGGCCCGGGCCCTGAAGGGACGGGAGTTTCCCGGCCGCGTGCTGCTGGTCGCGGCGGGGAAGGCCGCTTGGCAGATGGCGAAGGCTGCGTCCGACGTGATGGGCGGCCGGATCGAAACGGGCGTGGTGGTGACGAAATACGGCCACGTCATGGGGCCGATCGCGAACTTCGCCTGCTATGAGGCGGGACATCCCGTGCCGGACGAGAACTCCTTCCGGGGCACCCAGGCGGCGCTGGACCTGGTGGATGACCTCACGGAAAAGGACACGGTGCTGTTCCTCCTGTCCGGGGGCGGCAGCGCCCTCTTCGAAAAGCCCCTGGTCTCCGGCGCCCAGCTGCAGGACGTGACCGGCCAGATGCTGGCCTGCGGGGCGGACATCGTGGAGATCAACACCATCCGGAAGCGCCTTTCCCAGGTGAAGGGCGGCCGGTTCGCCCAGATCTGCGCCCCGGCCCGGGTGCTGGCGGTGATCCTCTCCGATATCCTCGGGGACCCTCTGGACATGATCGCGTCGGGACCCGCGTGCCCCGACTCCGCCACCGCGGAGGATGCGAAACGCATCGTCGCGAAATACGGGCTGAAGCTCAGCGCGGAGGCCACGGCGTTCCTGGATCTGGAGACGCCGAAACATCTGGACAACGTGGAGACCATGGTGAACGGCAGCGTCCGGGAGCTCTGCGCCGCCGCGGCGGCCGCCGCCCGGGGCCTCGGCTATGAACCGGTATTGCTCACCGACCAGCTCTGCTGCCAGGCGAAGGAGGCCGGGAGCTTCCTGGCGTCCATCCTCAAGACCCACGCCGGGAGCGGGAAGGCGATGGCCTTCCTGGCCGGAGGGGAGACGGTGGTGAAGCTCACGGGACACGGAAAGGGCGGACGGAACCAGGAGATCGCCCTGGCGGCCGCCGCGGGCATCGACGGGATCCAGAACGCCGCTGTCTTCTCCGTGGGGAGCGACGGCACCGACGGACCGACCGACGCGGCCGGCGGCTACGCCGACGGGGACACCGCCCGGGAGCTCCTGGCGAAGGGGCTGCGGGTGGACGAGGTCCTTGCGGAGAACGACGCCTATCACGCCCTGGAAAAAACGGGCGGTCTGATCTTCACGGGCCCCACCGGCACAAACGTGAACGACGTGGCCGTGGCGCTCATCCGGGACTGAGGAGGTCTTCTTCTGATGGCAAATGAACTGAGGCTCTATGAGGGACCGTATTTTGCCCCGGAGTCCAAAGACTATCTGGTGGAGATCGAAGGCAGACGCGTTTTCGTCCACGCGGTGACCGTGTCTTCCAAACCCACGAACGAGCTGTGGCGGGGCGTGCAGCGGGCCGCGTCCGAGACGGAACAGGCGTCGCTGGTGAACTTTGATTTCTCCGGTCCGGTCCGCCTGCGTGTGATCTGCGCCTGGGAGATCTTCTGCGCGCGGGTCCTTCCCGAGGCGAAGGGCGTGATCCCGGAGCGCGGCAGCGCCAACAAGGGAGACGAGGTCTCCTTTACGATCACGGAGCCCGGCCAGTACGTTCTGGAAGTGAACGGCCTCCACTGCCCCCTCCACATCTTCGCGAACCCGATGGAAAAGGACGCCCCCGATCCGTCGGATCCCCGGGTGGAATACGTCGCGGCCTCCGAGAAGCAGGACTTTCCCGGGAACTACAGCGGGACGCCGAAAACGCTCCCGGAGGGAAAGGAGATCCTGTACTTCGGGCCTGGCATCCATCACACGGACCGGATCGTGCTCCAAAGCGGCCAGTCCGTCTACATCCACGGGGGCGCCGTGGTCTACGGGACGATCTTCGCGCAGGACGCCAGGGACGTCCGGGTCTGGGGACGGGGCATCCTGGACGGCTCCCGCTTCCACCGGGACATGACCCTGACGGGCCTTACGACGCTCATGCACTTCGACCAGTGCGAGAACGTCCGGGTGGAGGGCGTGATCCTGCGGGACTCCGTGATCTACCAGCTGGCCACGACCGGCGGCCGCGGCTTTGAGATCTCCAACGTGAAGATCCTCTCCTGGCGCCGCAATTCCGACGGCATGGACTTCCACAACACCAGCGACATCCACGTGCACGACTGCTTCCTGCGCTGCTTCGACGACGCGGTGGTGCTCAAGGGTCAGCACGTCTACCACGGATGCTCCACCCGAGATCTGCCCATGGAGAACGTGCTGGTGGAGAGATGCACCATCTGGGGCGACTGGGGGAGGGCGCTGGAGTTCGGCGCCGAGACTTCCGCGCCCGCCATCCGGCACGTGGTGCTGCGGAACTGCGACGTGATCCACTTCGCATTCGTCGCCTGCGACATCCAGGCCTGCGGCAGCGCGCCGATCTCCGACGTCCTCTTCGAGGACATCCGCGTCGGGGATCCCATCGACCCGCTCATCGGGCCGAGGATCCTCGAGATCTTCATCCGGAACATGCTCTGGATGGCGGGGGAGCCTCTGGGGAACGTGAGAGACGTCACCTTCCGGAACATCACGTACAAGGGCCTCGTGATCTGCCCCATCCGGTTCATCGGGCAGAGTCCGGAGCACGACATCCGGGACATCCGTCTGGAGAACATCGTCTCCGGCGGCGTGCCGGTGAAGGACGGCGGCCACATGCTCTCCCCCGTGATCTACAACGAGTTCGCCGACGGGATCAGGATCGACGGCGTTCCGCTGGACAAAGCCACGGCCCATCTGGAGACCGAAGAGGAGACGCGGCAAAGGTTCCTCGTGGGGAACGGCGCTTTCCTCGTCCTGTAGGCTGGAGAAACGAAAAACGACGCTCCGGGCATGTCGCCGGAGCGTCGTTTTTCCGTTCTGCGTCAGTCCGGTTCGGCGGTGAGCCGGCAGACGGATACGGCGGTGGCGCCGCCGTTCGCATGCCAGAAAGTGACGAGGGCGCTTCGGGGAGACAGGCGCGTGAGGGTGGAGTAGCCGAAGGTATAGGCCTCGTCGTTCCCGCTGTCGAAGGCGTTTTCGGATCTCGGCGCGCTGCCCTTTACGAAAATGCCCAGGGCGTGCTCCTCATCCCAGGTCCTGCCGCCGTCCATGCTCAGGGCGGCGTAGAGGCCGGGCCGGTCGGAGAACCGCTCCTGATAGATGCACATGCACGCTCCGTTCTCCAGAAGGAACGGGGAGGTGATCTGCTTCTTCAGTTCGATGGGCTCAACGGGGGACCAGGAGAGACCGCCGTCCCGGGAGAAGGAGCGGTAGATGGCCAGATCCTTCATGGTCCTGAGGTCGAAGCCCCAGAAGAAACTCATGAGGTTGCCTTCGGCATCCGCCGTGGGACGGGCGTCTCCCGCGAGGAAGTCCGCCGGATGGGGGATGAACGATGCCCGGTCGAAGGAGCGGCCGCCGTCTGCGGAATAGACGAACCGGGCCTGCACGGGCTCAACGTAATCCTGCTCCCAGTGGTTGTGCATTTCCGCGTGGAAGCCCCAGATCCCGTCCCTGGTGTGGAAGATCCTGCTCGGGATCATGATGTCCGGGGTCTGATACGCCAGATCCTCCGGGGCCTCCCATGTTTTGCCGCCGTCGTGGGAGCGGGAGATGCGCAGGGTCGTGCGGCACATGCCGTAGGTCTTCTCGTCGAAGACGGTGCTGCGGCCCTCGGGCTCCATGATGCCGTAGAGCGCGATGAACTCCCCGGGGGAGAGCTCCGAGACATAGCAGGAGTATGCGGTCCGGCGGCCGTCCGGGTCAAGGTCCCGGGCGGTGGGAGAGGGCATGGGGATCACCGCGTCCGTTTCCGGCAGCCAGCGTACCGCCTCGGTGACGCCGTAGGGGTCGTTCATGCCCCTGTCCCGGCGGGCGCAGATGTAGACGGAGCCGTCGGACAGGAGGCACGCCCCGGGGAAATGGTAGCCGGCCTCGCCCGGAGCCGCCGTTTCAGGGCCCAGGACGCGTTTGAGGGGAGAGACGGTGAGATGCATGGAAGTTCCTCCAGTCAGATCTCGATGCTGTAGACGTCGGCGTCCCGGAAGCGGAGCCGGACGCGAAGCGTCTGCTCCGGCGGAAGGCGGGTGCCGCCGCGCCAGGAGACGGGGACGAGGCAGTCGGGGTGGGAGGCGCTGTCGGCGCGGACGGGATCGCAGTCGGAGAACGCGTATCCGGGCAGGACGTTCCCGTCCGTGCCGCAGAGCTCGGCGGTGAGTTCGCCGCCCTCGCTGTCCGTGTTCACGCGCAGAGCGTCCGACGTTACGGGCAGAGGCACGGACTCCAGATATCCCGGGACCGCTCCCCTCGCGCGGCGGGCGGCGAAGCCTTCGCGACGCATCACGGCCCGCCCGATCCCGATGGCGCCCGCGGAGGAATCCGCGTGACCCCCGGCGTAGCCGCCGTAATACAGGAGCATCTGGTGCTCCATGAGGACGGGGGGCTGCATGCCGCCCGCCATGCCGGAATCGAACTGCCCCGGCGCGCCTACGCTGAGGAGATTCCCCCGCCAGGGACGCTTGAAGAGGATGCCGTCGCCGCTGAAGGCCAACTGCTGGTCGAAATGGCCCCGTTCGTCGTGGACGTTGAGGAAGGCCAGATAATACCCGCCCATGGGGAAGACCTCGGCCAGCTGGATGTTGGCGGAGAGGCGGTCCCGTTCATCCGTATCCAGGATTTCCCGCTCGTGCTCCCAGTGAACGAAGTCCCGGCTCTCGGCGTAATGGACCACCCGGCGGAAATAATAGGCGCCGGTGAGATTGCCCCCGCCACCGTCGTCGGCGCCGAGCTCGCCGGAGCGGACGAGGACCGTCCGGCGCTCCACCGTCGCGTGGGACTCGGGGTGCAGGTCGATCCATTCGCCGGTGACCGCGGTGAGACCGTCCTCCCGTTTCTCCGCGGAAAAGCCGCCCCAGGAGAGGAACGACGCGGGACGGAACCCGCCGGGAGCCGTGTCGTCCGGCACCTGGGCGAAGAGCTTCCAGAGTTTGAAATAGCAGACGAACCTGCCCTTCTTCTCATCCCAGAAGGGATGGATGATGTCGCTGCAGGCCCACCAGACGGGATCGGGCCGAAGTTTCCGCCAGCGAAGCCCGTCTCCGGAGCAGAGGACGCACACGCCGCCGATGCGTCGGCGGCACTGTAGAGCCTTGTACCGTTCTTCCGGCGGGCACTCCGGGCGGGGGTCGTATACCGCCTCGAAGGAGCGGGGGCCGGCGGGATCCAGGACCGTGCAGTCCTCATCGTCCAGCCAGCAGCCGCACACGGAAGGGATGCCCCGGAATTCAAAGGGAAAGGTCTCCGGCTTCTCCCAGACGAGGCCGTCGGAGGATTCGGCGACGCCGCCCAGATAGAGACTGGGATGGCCAGGGCCTTCGTCCTCGAAGGTGCTGTAGTAAAAGCGGTACCGGCCGGACTCCGGGTCCCGGAGGATGGTGCCGCCCCACGCGCTCACACCATTGCCCTCCCAGGCGAACGTCCTGCGGATTACGGGATTGGCGGGATCCTTCACGGCGGAGAAGAAGACGAGAGGGCAGTCTGCCGCGGCGGCGACTGTCGTCTCGTCCAGAAGAAGGTAGCGGTTCTTGGGGTAGAAATGAAAATTCGAGTCGAACATGGTCGGAGCTCCTTTCAGAGGCTGCCGTCAGCTGCGGCGGGATCCGGAGGACCGCCGGGCGGCCTCGCATTTCCCGCAGCCGGGACAGGTGCCCGGGCATCCGCAGGAGCTCCCGGTCCGGCGGCGCCGGAGGGCGAGCAGAACGGCGAAGACCGCCACCGCGGCCACCGCGGCAAGAAGGATCCAGTCGATGAGATGCATGATGCTCCTTTCTTCACCGCAGCGTCATGACACCGCGGCGGTACGGGTTCGTTTAGAACAGGCCTCCGATGAGATGTACGAGGAGGGCGGCGGCCCAGGCCAGCACGCACTGCCAGATCACCACGCCGGCGGCCCACTTCCGGCCCAGCTCCCGGCGGATGGAGGCGATGGCGGCGACGCAGGGGGTATAGATGAGGGAGAAGACCAGGAGAGATGCCGCGGACAGGGCGGTCAGGGCCGTCTCGGCGCCGCCGGAGAAAAGCAGCTCCATGGTGGAGACCACGCTCTCCTTGGCGATGAAGCCGGAGATGAGGGAAGTGCAGATCCGCCAGTCCCCCAGTCCCACCGGACGCATCACCGGCACGAGCCAGCCGGAGATCAGGGAGAGGATGCTGTCCCGGGAATCGGCGGCCAGGTTGAACTTAAGATCGAAGGTCTGCAGGAACCAGATCACGAGCGTCGCGAT
>JAEEGL013819956.1_pt1 | contig 50569 bp, 43 predicted proteins | sample 9134231 | NCBI WGS metagenome assembly JAEEGL01 (sample SAMN16246548, study PRJNA631951) | gut metagenome | biome: gut microbiome; feature: rumen; material: fiber-attached | host: Bos | place: Iran: Karaj | collected 2018-10 | reverse complement strand
TTGTGAAAATCAACGAAGAAGACAAGAAGGCACTCCGCGCTGAAGGCTTCATCACACGTGATGCACGTGCTGTTGAACGTAAGAAGCCAGGTCAGCCAAAGGCACGCCGTCGCTTCCAGTTCTCTAAGCGTTAATATTACTTGGAAGACCAGAGAAACCAAGATTATTGGGAAAATCAGGTCGACCAGCATATCATATCATCGTTTAGTATCTAAACTTGCAGGCTCTCTCACACAAAGGGCGACCTGCGGGTTGGTTAAACAAACATTAACTCAAAAAGAAAGTAAACAAACAAAACAATTATGGCAAGAACAGATTTTGATTCTCTTCTCGCAGCAGGTGCACACTTCGGTCACCTCAAGCGTAAGTGGAACCCCGCTATGGCTCCTTACATCTTCATGGAGCGCAATGGCATTCACATCATCGACCTTCACAAGACAGTCGCAAAGCTCGATCAGGCTGCTGACGCTCTCAAGCAGGTGGCAAAGAGCGGCAAGCGCATCCTTTTCGTCGGCACTAAGAAGCAGGCACAGGAAATCATCGCAGAGAAGGCACAGTCAGTAGGCATGCCTTACGTGACTGAGCGCTGGCCAGGAGGTATGTTGACCAACTTCCCAACTATCCGCAAGGCTGTGAAGAAGATGGCTAACATCGACAAGCTCTTGAGCGACGGTACATACGACAAGCTTTCTAAGCGTGAGAACCTCCAGATTCGCCGCAAGCGCGCCAAGTTGGAGAAGAACCTCGGTTCTATCGCCGACTTGACCCGTCTTCCTTCAGCCCTTTTCGTGGTTGACGTGATGAAGGAGCACATCGCCGTGAGCGAGGCTAACCGTCTGGGTATTCCTGTGTTCGCTATCGTCGACACAAACTCTGACCCACGTGATATCGACTTCGTGATTCCTGCAAACGACGATGCAACAAAGTCTATCGAACTCATCCTGAGCGTTGTCTGCGAGGCCATCAACGAGGGTATCGAAGAGCGCAAGGTAGAGAAAGCAGACCAGGAAGCTAACGCCGAAAAGAAAGAAGGTAAGGTTCCTGCTGTTGAGCCTGAGGAGGAAGAAGTTGCAGAAGAAGAGGAACCAGCCGTAGAGGAGGCTGAAGCTCCTGCAGCAGAGTAAATAGTTAAAATTGAAAAAATCAAAAAACATTATGGCAATTACCATACAGGAAATCAATGAGCTTCGCAAGAAGACTCAAGCAGGTCTCATGGACTGCAAAAAGGCTCTCACTGAGGCTAACGGCGATATGGAGGCTGCTATGGAAATCCTTCGCAAGAAGGGGCAGCTCGTGGCTGCCAAGCGCTCTGACCGCGATGCAGCCGAGGGTTGTGTGCTTGCAAAAGTGGACGGCAACTACGGTGCAATGATTGCACTCAAGTGCGAAACAGACTTCGTAGCCAAGAATGCTGACTTCGTAGCACTCGCCAACAAGATCATCGACGCAGTTGTAGCCAACAAGTGCAAGAGCATGGATGAGGTGAACAACCTCACCATTGACGGTGAGAACATCAAGGATGCCATCACCAACCGTTCTGGCGTGACTGGCGAGAAGATGGAGCTCGACGGCTTCAACTTCGTGGAAGGCGAAGATATCGTTGCTTACAACCACATGAGCCAAAACTTCCTCTGTGCCCTCGTTGTGCTGAACAAGAAGGGATTCGAAGAGGCTGGTAAGGGTGTGGCTATGCAGGTGGCTGCTATGTCACCCGTTGCACTCGACGCAGAATCAGTTCCTCAGTCAGTGAAGGACACTGAGATGCGCAACGCTATCGACAAGGCTAAGCAGAACCAAATTGGCAAGGCTGTTGAGAACGCCCTCAAGAAGGCTGGCATCAACCCTGCTCACGTTGACTCCGAGGATCACATCGAATCTAACACTGCTAAGGGCTGGATTACTCCAGAAGAAGCTGCCAAGGCTCGTGAGATCAAGGAAACTGTTGCCAAGGAGGCTGAAGCTAACCTGAAGGAGCAGATGATTGAGAACATCGCCAAGGGTATGGTGGCTAAGTTCTACAAAGAGAACTGTCTCCTTGAGCAGGCTTACATCGATGACAACAAGATTTCTGTTGCTCAGTATCTCAAGGGTATCGACAAAGAGCTGACCGTTACAGACTTCAAGCGTTTCACTCTCCGCGCTGAGTAAGAAACAGCTTCACATAAGAAAGCGGGATGCACTCAACTGAATGCATCCCGCTTTTCTTTTTTACACATGTAACACCCTCCACTGTTACATGTGTAACACACCTACTGTTACAAGTGTAACACATGCGCTGTTACAAGTGTAACACTGAAAGTATTACAATTGTTACACTTTTTACAACGGACTAGACTTTTTTCTTTTCTCTTCATAGAAGCGGACTTTCAGTTCCATCTTCTCCTTCTGTTTCAGAGCATCGGCGAGGTCGTACATCGTCTTTGCCAACAGGTGGCACTTTGCCACATCTTTCTTTTGGGCTTCAGAAAGTCCTTTAGGCAACTGTGCGGTGTAGTCCTCCTTCTCTAAATCCACTTCCACAAAGGAATATCGACGCTTCTGGTCAATCGACACCAAGAGCAACTTGCCTCCTTCCTCCACCTCGGGAAAGAACGTGAACCGCTCCTTGCTGCCCTTGTATGCCTGTAGCACATAGTAACCTGTGGTTTGATACTTCGCTTGCTTCTCGAAGACAAACTGCTTCTTCAAGTCCTCCAGTTCAAGCGCCTTGAAGGTGGCCACACTATCAGCAGCCTTCCAATCTTTCTGGGCTTGAGCCAACTCCAAACAGTCATTTCGCCGAATTTCTTCCTTCCGCTGTTCCACCTTCGATGGACGCTCTTTGCACGATGGCAAACACAGGACTGAAACCAACGTAACAAAGACAAAAAATGAATAAAAAAACCTTTTCATATGTCAATCTTTTGCACAAAGATAGGACTTTCCGACCATAAATTGACGAAAAAGATGAAAAAATATGGAAAAATTCAGTCGGATTCCCTATCTTTGTGGCATCAACCATGAAGTTTGACCTAACCCATCATGAAACTACTTACACAAGAAGACATATTCAAACAACTTGACCACCCCTTCTTCTTTCTCATCTCAGAGACGGCTGAAGAGTTGGCTCTGGAGTGTTATGTCATCGGTGGATGGGTGAGGGACCTCTATTTGGAGCGTCCGTCAAGCGACATAGACATTGTGGTGGTAGACCCCAAGGGAGAGACGAAAAGGCCTGGCATCGCCATTGCCGAAGCACTTCGCCACAAACTGGGCAAGAAGGCACACATCGCCATCTACAAAAACTTCGGCACAGCGCAGTTGAAGCATAAGAATCTGGAAATAGAGTTTGTGGGGGCCAGAAAGGAAAGTTATGACCGCGACTCTCGCAAACCTGTGACCGAGGACGGAACGCTGGAAGAAGATCAGAACCGCCGCGACTTCACCATCAACGCGATGGCACTCTGTTTGAACAAGAATCGATTCGGAGAGTTGGTTGATCCTTTCGACGGATTGACCGACTTGGAAGAAAAGACCATCTCCACCCCACTCGACCCTGACATCACCTTCAGCGATGACCCGTTGCGCATGATGCGTTGCATCCGATTCGCCACCCAACTTGATTTTCACATCGAAGAAAGCACTTTCGAGGCGTTAAGCCGCAACAAAGAGCGCATCAAAATCATCTCAGCCGAGCGCATTGCCGACGAACTGAACAAGATACTCCTCTCCCCCACTCCCTCCAAGGGCTTTGTGGAACTGGAACGATGCGGGCTGTTGCCACTCATTTTTCCAGAACTGGCCTTGTTGCAAGGAACGGATTCGAAGAATGGAAAGACGCACAAGGACAACTTCTATCACACACTCGAAGTGCTGGACAACGTGGCCAAGGCAACAGCCAATTTCAACAGCATCTCAGAAGGCAACGGCACCTGGAGTTCGCCGAAAGAGCATGTGCTTTGGGTGCGTTGGGCAGCCTTGATGCACGACATAGGAAAACCCAAGTCAAAACGTTTTGATCCCCTATTGGGATGGACTTTCCACAACCACAATGAGATTGGCGAACGAATGATACCCGGCATCTTCCGACGCATGAAACTGCCCATGAACGAAAAGATGAAGTTCGTGCAGAAACTCGTACAGATGCACATGCGTCCCATCGCTATCGCAGCCTCTGAAGTGACCGACAGTGCCGTGAGAAGACTGCTCTTCGATGCAGGCAACGACATCGAAGACCTGATGATGCTTTGTACCGCCGATATCACCTCAAAGAACGACTTGAAGAAGAAGAAGTTTCTTGACAACTACCTCACAGTACGTAAAAAACTGGTGGAGATTGAGGAGAAAGATCGCATCCGCAACTTCCAGCCCCCCGTCAGTGGAGAGGACATCATGGAAATGTTCGACCTGAAGCCCAGCCGAGAAGTGGGAGTGTTGAAGACACTCATCAAAGATGCCATTCTCGACGGGAAGATACCCAACGAGTATGAATCAGCCGAAGCATTGCTCATCGAAGAAGCAAAGAAGCTGGGCTTGACACCTCGAATCACAAAATGAACAACTAACTATTAAACGATACTCTGTATCACTAAAAAACGACCCAGATATGAAAATACTAACCACCCTCATGCTCAGTGCAACGCTGATGGCACAGACAGCCATCGCACAAACGAAGCAAGATGTCCTCGGACAGATTGAGAAAGTGAACGACTACTGGCAAAGCCACAACTCGGCCAAGTGCCGTGGTTTCTGGGACAATGCGGCCTACTTCACAGGTAATCAGGAAGTGTATAACCTAACGGGTAAGCAGCAATATCTCAACTATGCCATCACCTGGGCAGAATACAACCATTGGAAAGGCGCCACTCAGAAAGACAAAAGCCAATGGCAATACAAGACTTACGGCGAAGGCATGAACCACGTGCTATTTGCCGACTGGCAAATCTGTTTCCAGGTCTACATCGACCTCTACAAACTGGAGCATCGTGCCGAACGCATCGAACGTGCCCTCGAAGTGATGTGCTACCAAGCATCGACCCCAGAAACCGACTACTGGTGGTGGGCTGATGCGCTCTACATGGGCTTGCCCATCTTCACAAAACTCTACACGGTCACCCACGACCAGAAACTACTTGACAAGCAATATGAGTGCTTCAAGTGGACAGACGAGATGCTCTTCGACAAGGAGGCACAATTATATTACCGCGATGGCAAGTATGTCTATCCGAAGGTGAAGACAGCCTGCAACGACGGCAAGTCCTTTTGGGCACGAGGTGCCGGTTGGGTGTTGGCAGGTTTGGCCAAAGTGCTACAAGACCTGCCCAAAGACAGCAAGTACCGTCCCCTCTATCTCGACCGTTTCAAGCAATTGGCCGCAGGTGTGGCCCGCTGCCAGCAACCCGAAGGCTATTGGACTCGTTCCATGCTCTGCCCCGACGACGCACCAGGCTATGAGACATCGGGCACAGCCTTCTTCACGTATGGCATCCTTTGGGGAGTGAACAACGGCATCCTGCCAGCCAAGCAATATCAGCCCACCATCGACAAGGCCTGGAAGTACTTGTCTGAAACAGCTCTCCAACCCGACGGCAGCATTGGTTATGTACAACCAATCGGCGAAAAACCAGACCCCACACGCACGGTGAATGCCCAGTCGCAAGCTCCATTTGGCACTGGCGCCTGGCTCCTGGCTGCATGTGAATATTACAAATATGTAAAAAATTGAAGTTTTATCACACAGCCACTTCAATTCTGCTGAAAGATGGAAGGCGACCATATCAAAATCAACTACTGGCTCCTGCCACTCTCATGGCTATACGGGCTTGGGGTAAGCATCAGAAACCTGATGTTTGATATGGGTATGCTCAAATCCCAAAAGTTCGACATTCCAATCATCAATGTGGGCAACATCACTGTAGGAGGAACAGGTAAGACCCCCCACACAGAGTACCTCATCAGGCTCTTGGAAAAAGACAACCAAGTGGCAGTGCTCAGCCGTGGATACAAAAGGAAATCAGAAGGTTACGTTTTAGCCGCCGACAACACGGCCATGCAGGAAATCGGTGATGAGCCGTATCAGATGAAACATAAATTTCCACACATACACATGGCGGTGGACAAAGACCGCTGCAACGGAGTCCGGCAACTGATGAAAGATGACTTGCAACCACCCACCGATGTCATCATCCTTGACGATGCCTACCAGCATCGATATGTCCAGGCTGGCATTAACATACTGCTCATGGATTACCACCGCCTCATCTATTTCGACAAATTGTTACCAGCTGGACGATTGCGTGAACCCATCTCTGGGCGCATACGTGCCGATATCGTCATCATCACAAAGTGCCCACGCTATATCACCCCGATGGATCGTCGCGGCATCGTGCAATCGCTGGACCTAGGGAAGTGGCAGGAAGTATTCTTCACCACCTACAAATATCCAGAAAAACTGGAAGGTCTGGGCGAAAACCCGTTGCTTGTTACAGGCATCGCATCGCCCGAACAGATGGAGTACGACCTCAGGAAAATCATCCCGACATTCGAGATGATGAGTTTTCCCGACCACCATAACTTCACGGAACAAGATATCGAGAACATTCAGAAGAAAGCGGCAGGCCGTACCATCCTCACCACCGAGAAAGACGCCACCCGTCTGCATGGTCTCGACGGTGTGAAGGTCATTCCCATTGAAGTGGAATTCCTCGAAAACAAAAGTAAAGAGTTTAATCAAATCATCATCAATTACGTGAAGCAGAAACGCTCACACGCTCATATTTTTACCCCTCATTTACATGGCAACAGAAATAGCGACACTGGGAGAGTTCGGTCTCATCAAGCATCTCACCGAAAGCATTGAAATTAAAAACCCGGAAACCACATACGGGGTAGGCGATGATTGTGCCGTGCTGAAATACAGCGACGACAAAGACATTCTCGTCACCACCGATCTGTTGATGGAAGGTGTACACTTCGACCTCACCTATATGCCTATGAAGCATCTGGGTTACAAGTCAGCCATGGTCAATCTATCCGACATCTACGCCATGGGCGGCATGCCCAAACAAATCACCGTCAGCCTCGCTGTAAGTAAGCGGTTCAGTGTAGAGGACATGGAAGACTTTTATGCAGGGCTACGTCTGGCTTGCGAGGAGCATCAAGTCGACATCGTGGGTGGCGACACCACCTCCTCACGCACGGGATTTGCCATCTCCATCACTGCCATCGGTGAAGCAGAAAAAGGCAAAGCCATCTACCGTAACGGAGCCAAGGAAACCGACCTCATTTGTGTGAGCGGTGACCTAGGAGCCGCCTACATGGGTTTCCAACTGCTGGAACGTGAGAAAGAAGTCTACTACAAACAAATAGAGACCGCCAAGACCGACACCGAGCGCATGGCCATCTCGCAACCTGACTTTAGTGGACGTGAGTACCTGCTTGAACGGCAGATGAAACCCGAAGCACGGCGCGATATCATCCTCCGACTCCGCGAGGCAGGCATCCAACCCACCGCTATGATGGACATTAGCGATGGACTCTCATCCGAACTCATCCACATCTGTACTCAAAGCCACTGCGGATGCCGTATCTACGAAGAACGTATCCCTATCGACTATCAGACAGCCGTCATGGCCGAGGAACTGAACATGAACCTCACCACTGCGGCTCTCAACGGAGGCGAAGACTACGAATTGCTATTCACCATTCCCATCGCTGATCATGAGAAAATGGAACAGATGAAAGACGTGAAAATTATTGGTCACATCACCAAGGAAGACCTCGGTTGTGCCCTCATCACAAGAGACGGTGCAGAGTTCGAACTGAAAGCACAAGGTTTTAATCCATTAAAATAACAAACATAAACACTCATTCAAAACTTAAAAACTAAAGCATTATGAGAGTAATTATTGAACCCGATTACGAAGCCCTCTCAAAATGGGCAGCTAATTACGTAGCAAACCGCATCATTCAGGCCAACCCAACCCCTGAAAAGCCATTCGTGCTAGGATGTCCAACTGGCTCATCGCCACTTGGCCTCTACCGCAATCTGATTGACATGTATAGCGCTGGCAAGATCTCGTTCCAGAATGTCATTACATTCAACATGGACGAGTATGTGAAACTGCCTGAAGACCACCCCGAAAGCTACCACTCTTTCATGTGGAACAATTTCTTCAAGCACATCGACATCAAGCCAGAGAACGTACACATCCTCAACGGTAACGCACCTGACCTTGTAGCAGAGTGCAATCACTACGAGGAACTCATTGCCCAAGCAGGTGGTGTTGACCTCTTCATGGGCGGTATCGGTCCTGACGGACACCTTGCCTTCAACGAGCCAGGTTCATCCTTGTCTTCTCGCACCCGTATCAAGACCTTAACCACCGACACCATCCATGCCAACAGCCGCTTCTTCGATAACGACCTCAGCCTCGTTCCTAAGCAAGCACTCACAGTCGGCATCGGCACCGTGATGGACGCCAAGGAAGTGCTCCTCGTGTGCAGTGGTCACAACAAAGCACGTGCCCTCAAGCACTGCATCGATGGTGACATTAGCCACAAGTGGACATCCTCCATGCTCCAAATGCACCCACACGCCATCGTAGTGTGCGACGAAGCCGCTTGTGACGAACTTACTGTTGGCACCTACAAATACTATCTTGACAAAGAGCGCGGTAATCTCTAACACATTGACATAGAATAAATAAAAAAGTGGCCACTTCTTCCACAATGGCAGAAGTGACCACTTTTTTATTCATATCTTTTGTGCAATCCGACCAGTTTATGAGGAGAGGGGATTCTTGGCAACAGTGGCTTGAAATTCTTTGAGATAGTTGGGTTCGAAGTAAGCCACATCGGCAAACTCTTCACGAAAAAACTTCTTCTCAGCCAATGGTGACATGTATTTGGCAAGCAACGGAACTCCATCTAAGAAGTGGGCGTTGGGGTGTTGAATCACCGCTTTGCATTTCTCGGCTCCATTGCCAAAGAAATAAACAGGATGTTCCTTCAGGAATGCCTCAAACGAGTGTTCGTCCACTACGACTGGCTGTGTAGGCATCATCGTCCTGAGTGCACGAGTATAAAGTGCTGCATATACTTCCATACGCCGTGCATCAAGCATAGGGCAAAGCAGGGCATCTTCAGGCAGGTCGTCATGCACCAGTAACACAGGTACACACTGTATCTCCAGTGTAGGCAAGGCTATGAGTTTCAAGTCTCTACCATAGGCAACACCCTTTGCCATTGACACACCGATACGCAAACCTGTATAACTGCCCGGACCAGCACTCACCGCCACCGCATCGAAAGGAATAGCGTGGTTGTCAGTAAAGGATAGGGCTTCGTCCACCATCACACCCAGTGCCGACGCATGGTTGGTGCCTTTCTCGCTCTTCGGTGAGTCTTCCTCTTTCGGAAGATTGTCCGTTTGGAAGATGATGGCGCTATCCTGGCTCACTGCCACACTGCACAGATCAGTGGCCGTCTCTATATGTAGAATTACAGACATTATTGCTATACTTTGAATACAAAATGTGTGCAAAGGTAATGATTTCAAGTGAAAAGTGAAGAGTGAAAAGTGAAAAATTAGAGTTACATGCCAACCGTGTGGCGGGAAATATAGATTTTTCACTTTTCACTCTTCACTTTTCACTTTTTTTGCCTACTTTTGCACAAAATTTACGTATTCGACTATGATACAATCAATGACAGGCTACGGCAAGTGCGTCGTAGAATACAATGGGAAGAAAATTCATGCCGAGGTGAAATCGCTGAACAGCAAGGCGCTTGACCTCACGGCACGCATTGCTCCGATTTATCGTGAGAAAGAAATGGAGATGCGCCAGATCATACAGCAGAAACTGGAACGTGGAAAGGTGGACTTCATGCTGTGGGTGGAAAAGGACGAGGCTTCGTCTGCATCCCCAATCAACATGCCGCTCGTCCGTGCATATAAGCAGCAGGTGGAGCAGATGCAACAAGAACTGGGCTTGCCCACCCCCGAAGATTGGTATGCCACTCTCCTGCGTATGCCTGATGTGTTCACCCACACAGAGGTGGAAGAACTCTCTGAGGAAGAGTGGACAGAGGCACGTCGTGCCGTCGAAGGAGCTGTCAATGATTTGGTTGCCTTCCGCAAGCAAGAGGGTCTTGCTTTGGCCAAGAAGTTTCAGGAAAAGATAGACAATATCGCTGCCCTTCTGGCATCCATCGAACCCTACGAGAAGGAACGCACCGATAAGATACGTCAGCGCATCCTCGACGCACTGGAGCAGAACATCGGAGTGGACTATGACAAGAATCGCCTCGAACAGGAGATGATCTACTACATCGAGAAACTCGACATCTCAGAAGAAAAGCAGCGTCTCACCAACCATCTCCGTTACTTCATTGAGACCATGCAAGATGGCCACGGGCAGGGCAAGAAGCTCGGCTTCATCGCCCAAGAGATGGGGCGTGAAATCAACACCACCGGTTCGAAGTCCAACCAAGCAGAAATGCAGAATATCGTAGTGAAGATGAAGGACGAACTTGAACAAATCAAAGAGCAAGTGCTCAATGTAATGTAATATGGAAGGAAGGCTCATTATCTTTGCTGCCCCATCAGGGTCAGGCAAATCGACCATCATCAACAGCATCATGGCTGACGGAGGTGACGAACGGCTCAACCTCCACTTTTCTATTAGCGCCACCTCTCGTGCCCCTCGTGGGACAGAGAAGAATGGTGTGGAGTATTTCTTTTACACTCCTGAGGAGTTTCGGCAAAAGATTGCTAATGAGGAATTCATTGAATACGAAGAGGTCTATCCCGACAAGTTCTATGGAACGCTCAAGTCTCAGGTGGACAAGCAGTTGGCAGAAGGAGAGAATGTTGTTTTCGACGTAGATGTGAATGGTGCATTGCGTATCAAGAAACTCTATGGCAATCGTGCCCTCAGCATCTTTATTCAGCCTCCCAGCATCGAGGAACTTCGTCGTCGGCTGGAATCACGAGGCACCGATGCGCCCGAGGTCATCAACCAACGCATCGAACGTGCCCAATACGAGCTCTCCCAAGCCGAGCATTTCGACGAAGTGGTCATCAATGACAACCTCGAAGTTGCTCAAATCGAAGCCCTAGCCCTCGTTGAGGATTTCTTAATTGAGAATTGAAAGTTGATAATTATGGATTATAATACGAAGAGAGAGAAACTCATCATGCCCGAATATGGGCGTGGCATTCAGCAGATGGTGGCACACTGTAAGAGCATTGCCGACCGCAACGAACGTATGCGTTGTGCCAACACCATCATCGACGCCATGGCCAATATGGCAGAACAAACGGCTGACAAAGAAGACTTTCAGAAAAAACTCTGGAACCACCTGGCAGCCATGGCTCAGTATGAACTGGATCTGGACTACCCTGTAGAGATTGAACGCATGGACGACGATGAGGCACATCCCGACCAACTCCCCTACCCTCAGCACCGCATCAAACAGCGCAACTACGGCACCATTGTGGAGCAGTTCACCGAGCATCTGGCTACAATGGAGGAAAGTCAACAACGCGATGACTTAGCACTGATGGTGGCTAACCACATGAAACGTGACCTCTCCAATTGGAGCACAGACTCGATGAGCGACGAGAAAGTGGTGGAAGACATGGCACGCTACACCGACGGAAGAGTGCGCCTCGACCTCAACCAACAACATCTCATCAGTGACGGCGAACTGCTCAGCACCCGCGTGTCGACCAGTGTGAAAAAGAAGAAGAAAAAATAGAGAAGGTAAAAGAGTAAGCACATGGCATCATTCATCATAGAAGGCGGACACCAACTGCACGGAGAAATCACCCCTCAAGGCGCGAAGAACGAAGCACTGGAGGTTATCTCGGCCATCTTGTTGACCGCAGAACCTGTCATCATCCGCAACGTCCCCAACATTCTCGATGTGAACAACCTCATCAGTTTGCTCAGCAAAATGGGTGTGCGTATCACCGACTTGGGCGATCACGCTTGGCAATTCCAAGCCAACCAACTCGACATGGAATACTTGGGCAGCCAGGAGTTCGTACAACGCTGTTCTGCCCTGCGCGGCAGCATCCTCGTGCTTGGTCCATTGCTTGCCCGTTTCCATAAAGCATGCGTAGCCAAACCTGGCGGTGACCAGATTGGCCGTCGACGCCTCGACACACACTTCCTGGGCATTCAAGAGTTGGGCGCCAAGTTCAATTACAGCGTGGAGCGTGGTGTATATGAGATTGACGCCAACGAACTGAAAGGCACCTATATGCTGCTGGACGAAGCCAGTGTGACTGGTACCGCCAACATCATTATGACCGCTGTGCTGGCTCAGGGAACCACTACCATCTACAATGCTGCATGCGAACCATATATCCAACAGTTGTGCCGCATGCTCAACCAGATGGGTGCCAAGATTTCGGGCATCAGTTCCAACCTCCTCACCATCGAGGGAGTCACCAAACTGCATGGCACCGACCACACCATCCTGCCCGACATGATTGAGGTAGGTTCTTTCATCGGCATGGCCGCTATGACTGGCAGCGACATCACCGTCAAAAACGTCAGTTATGAAAACCTCGGCATCATCCCTCAAGCCTTCCGCCGTCTTGGCATCACCATTGAGCGTGTGGGCGACGATATCCACATTCCCGAGCATCAGCACTACGAAGTGATGTCTTTCATGGACGGCAGCACCATGGCGATAGCCGATGCCCCTTGGCCAGGACTCACGCCCGACCTGCTCAGCATCATGCTCGTTGTGGCCACACAGGCAAAGGGTTCGGTACTCATCCATCAGAAGATGTTTGAAAGTCGCCTCTTCTTTGTTGATAAACTCATCGATATGGGTGCACAAATCATTCTCTGCGACCCCCATCGTGCCGTCGTGGTCGGACATGATAATCAGATGAAACTGCATGGCGCCAAGATGTCCAGTCCTGATATCCGTGCTGGCATTGCCCTGCTCATCGCCGCCCTCTCCGCCAATGGAGTCAGCATGATTAGCAACATTGAGCAGATTGACCGAGGCTACGAAGACATCGAAGGACGACTCACTGCATTAGGTGCTGCCATCAAGAGAATACAATGATTAGGCAAGAAGACGTATATCCAATCGGAAGAATGGGCAAGGCCCATGGTCTGAAGGGGGAAATCAACTTTCAGTTCACCGATGATGTGTGGGACAGAACCGACAGCGACTATATCATCTGCGAAACGGATGGCATTCTCGTTCCCTTCTTCATTGAGGAATACCGTTTCCGCAGTGACTCAACCGCCATTATGAAACTGGAAGACATCGACAGCATCGAAGCTGCTCAAATGTTGGTGAACTGCAACGTCTTTTTCGAAAAGAAACACCAAGAAGAACTGGGCGAGGACGAGGTTTCGCTCCATTATTTCATCGGTTTCAAGATGGTGGATGGTGACAACGGCCAAGAGATTGGCACCATAGTCGACATTGATGACAAGACCGACAACTGGCTCTTCATCGTGGAACGTACTGATGACAGCGAAGTGATGATACCTGCCCACGAGGAGTTCATCCAAGAAATTAAACAAGAAGAGAAAACAATGGTCATGGACCTACCTATAGGACTTTTAGACTTATGAAAAAAAGAATTTGCATTTTAGGTTCGACGGGAAGCATCGGCACGCAGGCGCTGGATGTGATTGGACAGCATAGCGACCTCTATGAAGCATATGTGCTGACAGCATACAATAATGCGGACTTGCTCATCGAACAGGCAAGAAAATACAACCCAGAGGCAGTGGTCATTGCCAAGGAGTCGAATTACGAGAAGGTGAAAGAGGGGCTTGAAGACTTACCTATCAAGGTCTATACAGGTGCTGATGCGCTCTGCCAAGTGGTGCAAAACGATAACGTGGACATCGTTCTCGCCTCGATGGTGGGGTTTGCCGGACTGGAACCAACCATTGCCGCCATCAAAGCGAAAAAGGTGATAGCACTGGCAAACAAGGAAACGCTGGTGGTGGCAGGCGATCTCATCACTCGGCTGGCCAATGAAAACCAAGTGCCCATTCTGCCTGTGGATTCTGAACATTCTGCCATCTTCCAATGTTTGGAGCCAGGCAACCGCATCGACAAGATTCTGCTCACGTGCAGTGGCGGCCCTTTCCGCAAGTTCTCGAAAGAACAACTGAAAGGGGTAACAAAAGCAGATGCTCTTGCCCACCCCACTTGGAATATGGGAGCCAAAATCACGATTGACTCAGCCACACTGATGAACAAAGGCTTTGAGGTGATTGAAGCCCGCTGGCTCTTCGGAGTGAAACCAGAACAGATTCAGGTGGTGGTGCATCCACAATCAGTCATCCATAGTGCGGTTCAGTTTGAAGACGGGGCTGTGAAAGCACAATTGGGTGTGCCCGACATGCGCCTACCCATCCAATATGCGTTCAGTTACCCCAAGCGGCTTCCTTTGAATGGTGAACGTCTAGACCTCTTCCAAATAAAGGATTTGACATTTGAGAAGCCCGACGTGGAGCGTTTCCGCTGTTTGGGATTGGCTTATGAAGCCCTGAAACAAGGCGGCAACATGCCTTGCATCTTGAATGCAGCCAACGAAGTGGTAAACCGTGCTTTTATCGAAGATAAGATTGATTTTGAACAGATGGCCGACATCATCGAACAGACAATGACGAAGATGACTTTCACCACCGATTCCACATTAGAAACTTATTTACAAACAGATAAGGAAGCCAGATTGTATGCTTCCACCTTATTATAAGAATAAAAAGATTGCAAAATTGAAGATTTGAAGTTTTATCACTAAATGGAAACGATATTGATTAAGGGGCTGCAACTCATCATTGCCCTTGCCCTGCTCATCATTCTGCACGAGGGCGGTCACTTCTTTGCAGCAAAGATTTTTAAGGTAAGAGTAGAAAAGTTTTATTTGTTCTTCGATTGGAAGTTCAGCCTGTTCAGCACCTACAGCAACTGGTGGCGCAAACTGACAGGTAAGGCTCCTGCCAAGAAGAAGGAGAACGGAGAGTATGAATACGAAGGTACAGAATATGGCATTGGCTGGATTCCCCTCGGTGGCTATGTGAAGATTTCAGGCATGGTGGACGAGTCATCCTTCAATGAGGACGACAGCCAGAAGACCTTTTGGAAACAGTTGCCACAACTGATGAAGAACATCATCATCAAGAACTCGGACGTGAAGGGCGAGAAGTGGGAGTTCCGTACGCATCCTGCATGGCAGCGTCTTATCATCATGCTGGGCGGTATCATCATGAACTTCATCACCGCCTTTGTCATCTATGCCATGGTGCTGTTCACATGGGGTGAAAGTTTCGTGAAAAGTGAAGACATGAACTATGGCATGAAGTTCTCGGAACAGGCAAAAGCTGATGGCTTCCGCGATGGCGACATCATCGTCAAGACCGACGACGAGGCTGTGGAGTCATGGAGCACCTCTGTGTTGCAAGACATGTCGAACGCCCAAACCGTGACCGTGCTTCGCGAAGGGAAGAAAGTGGTCATCAATATGCCCAAGAACCTTTCTTTGCTTGACATGATTGAGCAACCGCTCTATGCAACCATACGGGCACCGCTCGCCATCGACAGCATCCTGCCGGGCACACCTGCTGAGGAGATTGGTTTGAAAAAGACAGACAGAATCTGCTCGCTGAACGGCACCAAAGTGGAAGACTTTAATGATTTCCAAAATAGCCTCGTCGCGTTGCAGAAGGCTTTGCCTGAAAATGCAAACTTCGGCGACAGTCTCAAAGCACGGCAAATCACGCTGGTGCTCAACGACTCCGTGACCAAGCAGGTGACACTCACTCCCTCATTTACCTTAGGTTTTGCCAACGCCATGCCTTATCAGGACAAAATCACCACAAAGACGTACGGTTTCCTTGAGTCTTTCCCTGCAGGTTTCCAATACGGCATGCGAACCCTCACCAGTTATGCCGACCAGATGAAATATGTCTTCACAAAGAAGGGAGCCCGTCAGGTGGGTGGTTTCATCAGCATCGGCAACATTTTCCCCGATGTATGGGACTGGGAAAGATTCTGGCTGCTTACGGCCTTCCTTTCCATTGCACTTGGCTTTATCAACGTGCTGCCCATCCCTGCACTGGACGGCGGCCATGCCCTCTTCGCCACATTTGAACTCCTCACGAGCAAACGTCTCAACGACAATTTCCTCATGGTGGTTCAATACTTTGGCATGTACATTCTGCTGGGCTTGATGATTCTGGCACAACTCAACGATGTACTAAGAATATCTGGTTTATAACATTTAACCTCTCCTGTTTTGAAGATACTGGCTGTAGGCATGAACTATGCCAAACATATTGACGAGTTACACACTAAAGAGGAACAAAATTCGTTATTACATACAGAACCCGTTCTGTTCTCCAAGTTCGACTCGAGCATCATTCAGCCGGGCAAACCGTTTTTTGTCCCCGACTTTGCCAATCGTTTCGACTACGAGACAGAGATTGTGGTGAAGATTGCCCATGTGGGCAAGGACATCAGCGAACGCTTTGCCCACCGCTACTACAACGAGTTGACCGTTGGCATCGACTTCACGGCACGTGACCTTCAGAAGGAACTGCGCAACAAAGGCATGCCCTGGGAATGTTGCAAAGGATTTGATGGTAGTGCGGCGCTCGGCAAGTTCATTACTAAAGAAGAACTCGGCTGTGACGTGCAGGACATCCATTTCCACATGGATTTGAACGGAGAGCACCGACAGACAGGACACACGGCAGACATGATTCACACCATCGACCATATCATTGCCTATGCCTCCAAGTTCTTCACCCTCAAGACGGGTGACCTCATCTTCACAGGAACTCCCGTGGGTGTTGGTCCCGTGAAGGAGGGAGACAAGATTGAAGCCTACATCGGCAACCAGAAACTACTTGATTTGAGAATCAAATGATGAAAAAACCATACACCTTACTCATGCTGTTGACATTGGCACTCACCGTCAATGCCCAGTCACGCTATGCCGAACATTCCAAACTGGCCTCGGGCAAGTGGGTGAAGATTCGAGTAGCCGATGAAGGTGTGTACCAACTCACCAGCGCGACCCTAAAAAGCATGGGCTTCAGCAATCCCGACAAAGTGTGCCTCTATGGTTACAATCTTCCCATGCTCCCCGAGACGAACCTCGAGAATCTGGACGATGACCTCACAGAACTGCCACTCTTCCGCAAGACAGACGGCACCTTGCTTTTCTACTCTTGTGGCACCATACGATGGACACGCAAAAATGCCAGCAGCGCATTCACCCACAACAACAACCCCTACTCCAACTACGTTTACTACTTCTTGACTGAGACCAACGGTACACCCGCCACGTTCAAGCAGACTGGCACGGAAACTACGATGGAGGCCACACAAACCAGTTATCTGGCTCATGTGCTTTACGAGCAAGATGCCTTCTCCTTCATCAATGCGGGGCGTATGTTCTTCGACTCCTACGACTTTGCCAACGGAGCCACCAAGACCTACAAACTGAACTTTGGAGCAGCCACATCTGGTGATGTGACTCTTGATGTACAGTTCGCCGCCTCTTCCTCCTCATCCCTCAACGTGTCGGTGGGCAGCAATAATTTAGGGACTCTCAGCATCAGTGAACCAGCCAGTTACAGCACGATGACCTTGGCAAACCGTTCTTTCACGCTCTACGACCAAACGGCTTCATCGCTCGACGTGACTCTGAAGCACATCCGCACCACCAGCATAAAGGGACACCTCGACTACATCCGTGCCACCTACGAAACACCACTTTCCCTCGCAGGAAAGAATTACCTGGTCTTCACTGCCACCCAAGACAACATGGCGGCTTTTCAGTTGCAGGGAGTGGACAATGCCACCCGTGTATGGAACATCACCAACAACGTTCCCACCGAGCAGGTTGGCACCCGTTCTGGCACCACCTTCAAGGCTGTCGCTTATGACATCCATAGCAAATATGTGGCCGTGAACACCAACTCCACTTTCCCTTCTCCACAAGTGGTCGGCAACATAACGAACCAAGACCTTCATGCCCTTGACAATATCAATCTGATCATCATCGTGCCCGCCAATGGCAAACTCACAGCACAGGCACAACGACTGGCCGATGCCCACACGTCCATCGATGGTATCAAATGTGCAGTGGTCAGAGCAGATCAAGTCTACAACGAGTTCTCGTCGGGTGCACCCGACGCCACAGCCTATCGCCGACTGATGAAAATGCTCTACGATAAGCAGTACAAAGCATCTCCACTCACAGGAACGGAGAAAGGAAGCCTCAACCTCCTGCTCTTCGGCAACTGCCTGTGGGACAACCGTCTTGTCACCAGTGGACTATCCTCCAAATCACAAGACGACTACCTGCTGGCCTATGAATCCATGAACTCATGGTCACACACCGACTCCTACGTGGCAGAAGAATACTTCACGCTATTGGCCGACGGCAAGGGCGTCTCCCCTCTCAAGGAGAAGCCCGATTGTGGCGTGGGTCGCCTGCCCGTATCCACAGAGACAGAAGCCAAAAATGTGGTGGACAAAATCATCACCTACATGAAAAACCTCAACGCTGGTGCATGGAAGAACACCATCTGTCTCATGGCCGACGACGACAAGACCATTATCCACATGGAAGATGCCGAGAACGTGCTGTCCAACACCGAGAGCCTCTTCCCCGACTATCATTACAAACGCATCTACTGGGATGCCTACGAACGTACACAATCCGCCACAGGCAACAGTTATCCTGATGTGTACGCCGAAATCAACAAGGTGATGGAAGAAGGTGCCCTCATCATGGACTACACGGGACATGGAGCAGCCTACACCTTGTCACATGAGCAGGTTCTCACCACTCCCGACTTCCAGAACTGGACATCGCCACGCATCCCTGTATGGCTCACGGCAGCCTGCGACGTGACGCCCTTCGACATGAACACAGAGAACCTAGGATGCGAGGCCATTCTCAACAAGCAAGGAGGCGCCGTAGCCTTCATTGGCACGGCACGTACCGTATATTCATCTCCCAACCGCACCATCAACCGCAACTTCATGTCGCATGTGCTCGCCACGAAAAACAATGGCGAACACTTCACCATAGGTGAGGCATTGGCTCAAGCCAAAGCTGACATTATTGCTTCCAAGGCCTACTACTCCAAGTTGGACACCATCAACAAGGCGCACTTCGTTCTGTTGGGCGACCCAGCCCTCAAACTCATCACCCCAACCTACAAGGTGAAGATTGACAAGTTCAACGGAAAAAGCATTGACACAGACAACCCACCCACCATCTCTGCAGGTGAGACCATCACGGTGGAAGGGCATATTGTCGATGCTCAAGGTCAGGCAACAACGACCTTCAACGGCACAGTGTCACCCACCGTTTATGATAGCGAAGAGCATATCATCGGCAACAACAATATGGGCATTGAAGATGTGTTTGAATACGACGACCGCACCCGTGTCCTCTATGCAGGCACCGACTCCGTCAAGGCTGGCACCTTCAAGTTCACCTTCCCTGTACCCCTCGACATCAACTACTCCAATGAGTCAGGTCTCATTGTCCTGTATGCCATCAATAAAGAAAAGACCCTGGAAGCCAACGGAAAGTTTGACGACTTCCTCGTGGGTGGCACAGCGACCCATGAAATCACCGACAACGTTGGTCCAACCATCGTCACCTTCTCCAATGGGCAGAATGTGGCCAACATCAGTTACACCAGCGAAACACCGACCCTGCGCATCGAACTCTCCGACGAGAGCGGCATCAACACCACAGGCAATGGGCTTGGACACGACATCGTGGCCATCATCGACGGCAACGAAGCCACCACCTACAACCTGAACAGTTACTACTCGCAGTCAGTTGGCGACTACCGTTCCGGCACTGTCGTCTACACGTTACCAACGCTTGCTGCCGGCAAACACTCGCTGGTTGTACGTGCTTTCGACACCCTCAACAACTTGGGCGAACAGGCCTACTCCTTCGAAGTGGTGACAGGTCTCACCCAAATGTATGACATCTACGACACGGCAGGTCGGAAAGTGTACAGCAGCACCGAGCGTAAGCCGGTACTTCCCAAGGGTATCTACATCCGCCATACTCGCCTCACCTCTCCGAAAGGTGACATCACCACATCGACAGAAAAGTTCATCATCACACAATAAAGCACCTCTTCTCTCGTTTCTATAAGAGGCTGCCAAAAATCCTTGGAACATCCCGATTTTTCGGCATCCCTTAAAAACTCAACAATAAGATGAAGAAAACACTATTCATACTCACTCTCCTTGTCCTTGCCCTTTCGGCAAGCGCACAGGACGTGAAAAACCAACTGAACCCCGTCTATCACGGCGTCACCTCTTTGGCTATCGCACCCGATGCACGTGCAGGCGGTATGGGCGACATCGGTGCCGCCACCGACCCCGATGTGAACTCGCAGTATTGGAACCCCGCCAAGTACCCCTTCTGCATCAGCCGCTCAGGTGTGTCACTCAACTACACACCCTGGCTCCGTCAACTCGTCAACGACATTGACCTCGCCAATCTCACAGGCTACTACCGTTTGGGCGACTACGATGCCCTCTCCGGTTCTCTCCGCTACTTCTCACTGGGCGAAGTGTACACTGAGGATGAAACCACATCGTTCAAGCCCTACGAGATGGCTGTCGATTTGGCTTACTCGCGCATGCTCTCCGAAACATTCTCTGCAGGTGTGGCACTCCGTTACATCTACTCCGACTTGGCCTATCGTGGCGAAGGCGACGACGAGATGCGCCCCGGATCAGCCTTTGCGGCCGACATCGCCCTCTATCACAACGGCTACCTCAACCTCGGAGGTCATGAGAGCCAACTCGGCTGGGGTCTCAACATCTCCAACATCGGTTCCAAGATTTCATACAACGAGGGCAACACCTCCGAGTTCCTCCCCACCAACCTGCGTCTCGGTGCATCGCTGCTTGTGCCATTCGACGAATACAACACCCTGACCATCGCGGCTGATGCCAACAAACTGCTGGTGCCTACACGACCCACGATGGAGCAGTATCTGGCCACCCTGCCCGCAGACCAGCGCGAACTGGAGAAAGAGAACTATGGAGCCTACCGCACATGGCTCGAAGGTGAAGGCTACTACAATGTCTCCCCTATCTCCGGCATCTTCAAGTCCTTCCACGACGCGCCCAACGGAGCCAAGGAAGAGTTTCAGGAAATCCAGTGGAGCGTCGGTCTCGAATACTCTTACAACAACCAGTTCTTCCTCCGTGGCGGCTATCACTACGAGCACCCCAACAAGGGTAATCGCCAATACTACACGGTCGGTGCAGGCTTCAAGATGAACGTCTTTTCGCTCGACGCCTCCTACGTCATCTCCACCGCACAGAGCAACCCGCTCGACCAAACCCTCCGCTTCTCGCTTGCCTTCGATATGGACGGCATCGGCGACCTGCTGGGCAAGAAACGCAGAAGATGACCAGCCCACACAGAGTGAAACCATTCTACAATCACTACAGACAATGAAAATGCGAATCGGCTTTGGCTTTGATGTGCACCAACTCGTCGAGGGTCGTGACCTTTGGCTCGGAGGCATTAAGATTGACCACACCCTCGGTCTGCTCGGTCACTCTGATGCCGATGTGCTCATCCACGCCATCTGCGATGCCATTCTCGGTGCCGCCAACATGCGCGACATCGGCTATCATTTTCCCCCCAAGAAAGGCAACGAGTTTGAGGATATCGACTCCAAGATTCTCCTGAAGAAAACATTGGAGATTGTAGCCACGAAAGGCTATTCCATCGGCAACATCGACTGCACCGTCTGTGCCGAACGCCCCAAACTCAATCCCCACATTCCCCAGATGCAGCAAACCCTTGCCGAGGTGATGGGCATTGACCCCGACGACATCTCCATCAAGGCCACCACCACCGAAAAACTCGGCTTCACCGGTCGTGAAGAAGGCATCAGCGCCTATGCTGTGGTGCTGCTGCAGAAGAACAACTAACCAACAAGCCACACCACACATTATTATATTCACATCCTCAAGAAGGATCACGTATACCCCCAAAAATCGGTGTGAGTCACACCGGGGGTGTCGGTGTGAGTCAGACCGAGGGTGCCGGTGTGAGTCACACCGATTTAGAGGCTGTGGAGTAGAGGGAAAGACGGCTATGGAATAACATCCTACAGGAAGACGCTGACGGCGAGCAGGAGGCCGAAGAGGAAGATGTTGCGGGCGGTGGCGCCGAGCACCTGGTTGAGTGCCTTGCCGTCGAGGGATTTGAGTTGACGGAAGGTGCGGAAATGGAGGATGAGGTAGATGAGCATGAGCGGATAGCGGATGCTGGAGAAGGGGTAAAGAAAGAGGGCTACGAAGGCGAGAATGGTGGAGAAGACGCCTAGCCAGAGGTAGATGTCGGCGGCGTCTTGTTCGGTTTCCATGCGTCCTTTTTCTTCGCCGTATTTCTTGATGCGCGACTCCATCATGCGGACAACGATGGTGCGCTTACCACTCACGCGGTCTTGGTTGCGGTCGCGGTAGTTGTTGACCATGAGGAGATTGTCGGTCGCCATACCCATGGCGAATCCTGCTATGACAAGGGGAATGTTCCATCCGCCATCGGTCATGACGTAGTAGGTGAAGACGACGGGAATAAGTCCGAAGAAGATGAGCACCAGCAGGTCGCCCCATCCGAGATAGGAAAGGCGTGTGGTGTAGAGAAAGCAGAAGAGGACGCAGAGGATGCCCACAAGAAGGAGTTCCCACTGCATGTGGATGAGCAGGATGCCAATGCCCACGAGGCAGGAGAGCGCTGTCATGATGCCGATGCCCCATTGCATGGCGCGTGGCGTGATCCATCCTTGGGCACAGGCCCGTTCGGGTCCGAGGCGGTCTTCGCGGTCGGTGCCTTTGCGGAAGTCGAAGTAGTCGTTGATGAGGTTGGCATCAATCTGCATGAGGATGGCGAAGAGAAGACAGAGAAGGAGGGAAGAATTGGAGAATTGAAGAATTGAAGAATTGAAGAATTGAAGAATTGAAGAGTTGGGGGTGTAGTGGAGGATGCGGGCATAGGCAAAGGCACCACCCACAAGAACGGGCGCGATGGCGCCTGTGAGTGTCTTGGGACGGGCGGCGAGCACCCATGCTTTGAGGGAATTTGTCTTTACCATGTCAGGAAACGCCCTGCGCGTGGGCTGGTCATTCGTCTTCGCCCTTCCAGTACTGGATGGTCAGTGTGTTGTTGGTGAAGAACATGGCTCCGAAGCCACGACGGTCGTTGTTCTTGTACTTGCCGTAGTAATAATTACCATTATTATAATAGTAAAGTCCCAACCCGTCGCGCTTGCCATTCACCGTTTCGCCCACATATTTGTCGCCATTCTGATAGGTGAGCGACTCGAAGCGGTAGGTCTTGCCATAGTCGGCAGGAAGCAGGTATTTGTCACCGTCCTTCATGATGTAGAGCGGGTCGCCTGTGGTCAGGTCGTAGCAAATGTAATGGTCGTTGCTTCCCACTTTTGCCACTTGGGTACCCAGTTTGATGCCGAAGAGGAAATTGCCCAAACGGTATTGTCCATAGACAACCCCGTCGTTGTCGGTATAATATGCCCCGAATCCATAGACATTGCGAGTGCGGGTAATCTGTCCGAAATACTGCCCATAGGATGATTTGGCGACACCGCTGGCGAAATCCTTCACATAATCGACAAAAGCCGCATCGTACTGTGAGGGTATCTGAGGATATTTGTCGAGTCGGGCAAACTGAGCCCGTGCCGTCAACACGAAACAGGTTGGCAACATGATGGCCAGAAGTAGTATTTTTCGCATGAGTTGTATAATTTTACTTAAAAAACTGTGCAAAATTACATATAATTGCTGAATTTCACGACAAAGGATTAAACCTTTTCTTAACTTTGCAGTCGTTTTAGCTGTATTCTTGAAAAAAACTATAACATCAAATCACAATATGAAGAAATTTTTACTCACTCTGTCCCTCACTTTGGTGGGGCTAAGTGTTACGGCCCAGTCGAAATATAACGTGACAGGATACATCCTTGACGAAGAGACTGGCGAAGGCATCTTGGCTGCCTCTGTGCGCATTCTTTCGCTGCCTGACAGCACGATGAAAGGCGGTGCAGCAACCGATGCCAATGGTTCTTTCACGGTAAAGGACATTGAGAAGGGAAAGTATGTGGCAAAAATCACGTTTGTCGGCTACAAGGAGCGCTTGATGCCTTTCGACACGAGCAGCAAAAAGGGCAAGAGCGTGGACATTGGCTATATTCTCCTCACGCCCGACTCGAAACTGCTGAAGCAGGCAGAAGTGACGGCCAATGCCGCACAAGTGCAGGTGAGCGGAGACTCGCTGGTGTATAACGCTTCGGCTTTCCGCACGGCTGAAGGGTCGGTGCTGGAAGAACTGGTGAAGAAACTGCCTGGTGCCAAGGTGGACAGCGAGGGCAACATCACCATCAACGGAAAGACGGTAAAGAAGATTCTGGTGAACGGAAAGGAGTTCTTCCTGAACGACACAAAGGTGGCCATGCAGAACATCCCGACTGACATGATTGAAACGCTGAAGAGTTATGACAGGAAGAGCGACTTCAGCCGTGTGACCGGCATTGACGACGGCGAGGAGGAGACGGTGCTCGACCTCGGCGTAAAGAAGGGCATGAACAACGGCTGGTTTGGCAACTTCGATGCGGGTTACGGTACGGAGAAGCGCTATTCGGAGCGTTTGATGCTGAACAGATTCACGGAACAAGACCGCTACACCTTGCTAGGCGGTGCCAACAACACGGGAGAGCGTGGTTTTGGCGGCGGACGCGGCTGGGGCGGCAACAACAATGGTCTGAGAAGCATGAAGAACGCAGGCTTCGACTTCAGCACCAACAGGACAAAACTGGAATTGGGTGGAAGCTTCTTCTACCGCTACAATGGAACGGACACGTGGAACCAGTCGGCAGTGCAGAGCTTCGTCACCTCTCGCGGTGCCTTTAGCAACAGCGAAAGCCTGAGCCGCAGCAGTGCCCACAACTGGAACCTCAATTTCCGCATGGAATGGAAACCAGACTCGATGACAAACATCATTTTCCGTCCTTCGGGAAGTCTTTCACGCAACAAGGGCTACAACACAAACCAGTCGGCTACCTTCAACGAAGACCCCAACGACTACACGGATGACCCGCTCAAGTATGCAGCAGAGCAGTTTGATGCTGACGAGGCCTTGAACCTGATTGTCAACACCAACACGAGCCTGCAGCAAACTTACACTGACTCTCGCCGCATCGCTGGTGAACTGCAACTGAACCGTCGTCTGAACAACGAGGGGCGCAACATCACGCTACGCACCACGGGCAATGCGTCGGGCTCGGACAGCAAGCAACTGTCGGCTGCACAAATCCGCTATAAGGCCAACGACTCGGAGACCATCAACAACCGCTACTACACCACCCCTGGACGAAGCAGAGCCTTCAGCGCGCAACTGACTTATTCAGAACCCATTGCCAAGAAGACTTATCTGCAGTTCTCCTACCGATTCAACTACAGCTACAACAAGTCCGACCGTCAGGCGTTCACCTTAGACCCTGTTGCCTATACCGATTTGGCCTATGCTTTGGGCTCCTATCGCTACGACATCAATGGCGCTATCGACTATATGCTCTCTAACGGGCACAAACTGAATAGTGCCGAAGAGGATGAGGCTGCCAACAAATTGAGCCAATATTCTGTATATAAGAACTTTGACCACACCTTCAGCGTCAGTTTCCGCAAGGTGACAGATGCCTACAACTTCAGCGCCGGCATCGACCTTCTGCCACAGCGCAGCGTGCTCGACTATAAGTATATGGGCAAGCAATATCCGACCATCACGCGCAATGTGTTCAACTTCGCGCCCAACGTGGATTTGCGCTACAATTTCGATAAGCAAACGAACCTGCGCGTGTCTTATCGCGGACGTACTTCACAGCCCAGCATGACCAACTTGCTCGACATCACGGATGACTCCAACCCTCTCAACATCACCAAGGGTAACCCAGGATTGAAGCCTTCGTTCAGCCACAACATCAACTTCAACTACCACTCTTTCAAGATGGAGCACCAACGTGGCATCTTCGCATGGGGAGGAGTGAGCATGACACAGAACAGCATCGCCAACCGCACCAGTTACGATGCAACAACGGGTGTGAGCACAACACGCCCGGAAAACATCAACGGCAATTGGGACGGCAGGTTTGGTGGCGGCTTCAACACATCGCTCGACAAGAACAACTACTTCACGTTTGACAACTTCACCTCGCTGAACTACAACCACCGAGTGAGCTATCTTGACCCCAAGCAGTACACCCAGGAAAAGTCGAAGACCAACACATTCGGCATTAGCGAGGATATCAGCTTCGGCTTCCGCAAGGACTGGTTTGAAATCAGCCTGAACGGTGACGTGAACTACAATACATCGCGCAACTCAGTCCTCACAACAGGCAACCTGAACACATGGGATTTCAGCTATGGTGCTGACATGAACCTCAACTTCAACAACGGCATCTCCTTCTCGACGGACATCAGTGAGAACAGCCGTCGTGGTTATGCTTCGTCAAGCATGAACACGAACGAACTCATCTGGAATGCGCAAGTGAGCAAATCCTTCCTGAAGGGCAATGCCTTGACCGTCAGTCTCCAATGGAACGACATCTTGCAGAAGCGCAGCAATATCAGCCGTGCCATCGACTCATACCGTAGCAGTGACTCACGCTACAATGCCATATACTCCTACGGCATGGTGCATGTCATCTACAAACTGAACATCTTCGGCGGAAAGAACGCCCACGGCACCAATAACGGTATGCCACCTATGGGTGGTTGGGGCGGTGGCCGTCCTGGTGGTGGATGGAGATAATATCCACAACCCAAGTGAACACACAAAAGAAGGCTCGACTCACGAGATGGTGGGTCGAGCCTTCATTTTATGTTTTTTTCATACCGCTATCTGAAGAACGAAAAGTTCACGCTGCCATAGTTACGGTGGTCGATGAAACGGGGATGGTCAGAGAAGTCATAATCTTTGCCGTGTTCAAGAATGAGGATGCCTCCTTCGTTCAAAAGCGGTAAGGCGGCATCAGGTATCTCCTTCAAATTCTCCAAGGCATAGGGAGGATCGGCAAAAATCAAGTCGTACTGCTCCTTACACGCACGTACATATTTAAATACATCACCCTTCAGCGGCACCCATTCCTTCGCTTGGAGTTCTTTCTGAACACGCGCCAGAAACTGCCAGTGCCTAAAATCCTTCTCCACCGACACCACCTTTCCGCATCCACGAGACGCCAGTTCCAAGCCAATGGAGCCCGTTCCTGCAAAGAGGTCAAGCGCTGTCGGTGCCTCATCGAAGTCCACATAGACATTCTCCAAGATATTGAACAGCCCCTCCTTGGCAAAGTCGGTTGTGGGTCTTGCCTTAAAGCCTGTGGGTGTGGGGATGTGACGCCCCTTGTATTTTCCTCGGATGATTCTCATGAATAAGAATTGAAGGAAAGAGAATCAAAAGCCACAAATGAGCAGGGTCTGCATGTCGTAGGGAATGAAGCCATTGCCCATTGTCAGCCTTTCCTTAAAGTCCTCACTACGGTCTATCACGGAGACGTTCTGCAAGAAATATTTGATTTTCTTTGAGAGTTCCACCGTTCGCTGCTCCACGTCGCCCACAATGAAAAGCGAGTCATCCACTTGGTCGAAGCCCAATTCTTTCCACACATTGAGCGTGTAATACTGGATGTCCGCCACACTCGTGGCCACATAGGTGTTCACAAACAGCATTCGCCCTTGTTCAAAAGCATAGAGCGTCATTTCCTTTTCGTGGAGATAAACATACATTTTCCGACCGGGTCCGAAGAGGCTCTTTTCGCTGAAGAACTCAATCAGTGTACTGGCCGATGCATAGAAACGTGCACGTGGGAAATCATCAAGCAACAACTGATAGATGTTCTTGTCGAGTCCAAAGACAATAGCGATGCCTGAACGCCGCAGCACATTGTAACTCACGTGCCGCAGAGTGTCCTTCGGAAATGTGAACCTATACACATCTTTTATGTCTTCCTTATTGAAAGCGGCCACTGGCACCGTAGTGAAACACGATGTGGCAATGAGCACATTCACGCGCTGATATTGCTGCTGCAACATCGGTTCATGCATCAACGCATCCTTCAGATTCGCCGCCAACGAAACGGTGTGGTTCACATCCCACGCCTTATACTCGAAAGGTGTCTCTTGCCCAGGAGCGTAAGTGCAAAAAGAAAGTCCATTCGAGCAGACCCGAATGGACAAACTTTTATTCAAGACTTCATTCATCATTCCCAGTTACCTGCCATCTTGTTGTTAGCGTCTTCGAGGTCACCGATTCGGAGTCCGTACCATTCACCCTCCGTCTGGTCCTCATTGTCAAGCATCAACTCGGCGCGGTTTCTGTGACGCTTCTTCAAGTCTGCTTTCAAACTCTTGATTTTCTTCTCGCTCATGCCATCCATGTAGTCCTCCAGACGAGCACGGAACTCTACCATCATGTCAAACTCATTGGACTTCATGTTGAAGGCAGCCTTCTTGCGCAACTCTATCACACCTTGATAGACTGTGTCATACTTGGATGGGTCGAATGTGGAATGAACCACCATGAAGGAACCGTCAGCCTTGCGACCTACTGGCACATACTTCATGGAGTCAGGATTGGCAATACCCAACTTCTCGGCAGCCGTCATCCATACGGTGTCACGCTTGATGATGCCTTTGGCCACAGCTTCCCTCTCGGTCATGCCAGCTTCCAACTGATCATCAGTCAATTCACCCTCCTTGATGATTTTGTCCACGGTCTTGCCGTTCTTCACATAATCAATCAAAGAGTCAATCGTGCCGCAATACTCGCCAAATGTCATCTTGTACTGCTCTTCCGCATTGCGGATGTCCATCAAACGAGCAATAACGAGTTTCTCACGTGCTGCCTTCTCTTCATCGAAGGCAATGTCGTTGTAGATGCTGTAAAAGCATGCAGCAACGAGGCCCAATGTACAAAGTACCAGGATACCGTTTACAATACTTTTTTTCATGATATGTTTTGTTAATTTTTTATTGATTACACACCTTTTTACTGTCTTGAAAGCAAGTTTTTCTCCTGCACTTACAATCCAGTTCATAAATAATCGCTATATTCGTGGCAAAAATAAGCATAAAATTTTAATTGCAACCACAACTTTCGGCATTTTTTTGAAAAAAGATGATAAATGACTATCTAAAAGACCTCATTTTGCATCATTTCGGGCTAAAACCCACCAACGACCAAGCAAAAGTCATCGACTCTCTGTGTGATTTCATTCTCACACCCGACGCTGACTCCGTGTTCATCCTCCGAGGGTTTGCCGGCACGGGAAAAACAAGCCTGGTCAGTGCTCTTGTCAAGACGATGGAACAACTCGACCGCGAGTGTGTGCTCATGGCCCCCACAGGACGTGCCGCCAAAGTCCTCTCTCTCTATGCTGACCATCCTGCTTTCACCATCCATAAGCGCATCTATCGGCAAAAATCCATCGACAAGGACAGCATCTTCACCCTCAACTACAACATGCGGCAGAACCTCCTCTTCATTTGCGACGAGGCTTCGATGATTGCCAACGACGAATACCTCTCTGGTGGCCTCTACGGTACGGGGCGTTTGCTCGACGATCTCGTCCACTTTGTCTATGGGGGCAAAGGTTGTCGGCTCATCCTCATGGGAGACACGGCCCAGTTGCCTCCTGTCGGCGACACTGAAAGTCCAGCCCTGCAAGACGACTACATGAACGGTTACGGGCTCCATGTCGTCAGCCACACCCTCACTGAAGTGGTGCGCCAAGCCGAGGAGTCAGGTATCCTGTGGAACGCCACCCATCTGCGCATCCTTCTCGCCAATGAAGACATTCTCCAGATGCCACAGATACGCTTCAAGGGGTTCCCCGATGTACACAACATCCCCGGCAATGAACTCATCGAGGCGCTGGAAGAGTGTTATCATCGCGATGGAGAGGACGACACCATCGTCGTCACCCGCAGCAACAAACGCGCGAACATCTATAATAATGGCATACGTGCTCAAATTCTCTGGCGAGAAGAACCTCTCGAAGGAGGCGACATGCTGATGGTGGCCAAAAACAATTATTATTGGACGGAGAAACTGACACTCGAACTAATTGCCAACGCCAAAGCTGAGGGTAAAAAAGCGGAAGAGGCAGAGGGCGTACCTTTCGACTTCATAGCCAATGGTGATACTGCCATTGTTCGCCGTATCCGCAACGAGCGCAACTTCTACGGTTTCACATTCGCCGATGCCACCTTGGAGTTCCCTGACTATGACAACTTCACTATCGACTTGACCATTCTCACCGACACACTCCAAGCCGAGGCTCCTGCCCTCACCAAAGCACAGCAAGACACATTATATAATAATATTATGGAGGACTATAACGGCGACCCCACCCTACGCTCCAAACAGGAAAAACTCAAAGCCCTGCGCCAAGATCCTTACTACAACGCCCTACAAATCAAATATGCCTATGCCATCACTTGCCACAAAGCCCAAGGCGGCCAGTGGACCAACGTCTTCATTGACCAAGGTTACATGACCGATGAAATGTTCACTCCCGATTACTTCCGCTGGCTCTACACCGCCATCACACGTGCCACCAAGAGGGTGTTCTTCGTCAACTGGCCGAAAGAACAAAGTGATGAACAAGGTTAATGCTACATCAACATCGTCAAAATCCCTCATGGAATAACCCCGACGGGATTCAAATTAAACACAGCAGGTCGGAAAAATCGGCATTTGCTTGCTGTAGTCCGAATGTTTCTATAAATTTGCATGCTCAATAGAAACAACTTTTATTTTCACCTATTCGTATGAAGCGTTCATTGCTTATTTCCATCCTCTTTTTATTTACGGTGGTACAAATATCCGCCTATACACAACAGTCGATAAACATTACCGTCAATGGCAAGCAGAGAAACATGGTGGTCTTCACCCCTAACACGTTTCCTGCCAAGTCGCCACTATTCATCGTCACTCATGGCATGAACCAATCCCCTGAATACCAATACGATTCAGACAAGATGTATGAAATGATAGACACGGCTAAGTTCGTCATCGCCTATCTGCGTAGCGATGGTAACACATGGGATATAGGCGGAACAAACGACCAAACCTTCGTCATCAAAGCCATCGACAAGATGGTGGAACTTTATGATATAGACAGAGAACGCGTCTACTGGTCGGGATTCTCTATGGGCTCAATGCTCATCCACCATTGTATCGCCAATATGCAGGACAAGATTGCAGCCTTTGCCCCCACAAGCGGCATCCAATTTTCCGAGTCGCCCTGGAACAACTGCAAAAAGCCCGTCAATCTGCTGGAAGTCATTGCCTATGGTGACGGAACGTTTGGCTATGAAGAATATCATATTCATGACTACATAGAGAGCTATGCCACACACGACAAGCATACAACATACAGCAAGACGGTTGGCTACAAACCTATCAGCACCAGTCGGTTCGATGGCGACCTCGAAAAATGGACGGGTGGTACCAATGGTGGTGAAGTGTGGCTCTACTCCTACAATAACGGTGGACACTGGCCCATGGATTTGAACCGCCACCTCATCTGGAACTTCTGCAAGCGATTCTCTTTGAATATGCCTTTTGTAAGATTCACTGCACCTACAGGCGAAACGACCCATCTTTATATGGCACCGAAGGGAGAAGCCGTATTCCCTGACATCACCCTGAAAGCAGTAGCAAAGGCTCCTAATGGAAGTGTCACCAAGTTTGATTTTTATGATGGCAATACACTCATAGAATCTCAAACATCTGCTCCCCACATCACAACGCTGACAGCCCCATCAACTGGCAAGCACAACCTGCGTGTGGAAGTGACAGACAACATGGGCAAGACTGCACAAACCTCATGTCTGGTCAACAACGTCACGTCCAGTTCGAGTTACGACCTATTCAAAACGATCAAGAACGAGGGCATGGTGCCACAGAACTGGTACGTAAGCAACGGCATATCGAAACGTGTGGGCGGTGGTCTCCCATTCACCAGCGGTCCACGCATCCTGCGCTTCACCAACACCACGAAATCCTTTGAGTACGGTTTGCTCGTACAAAACAACACAACCAAAGAGAAAGCCGCATGGGCAAAATTCGGAGACACGAATGGTCGTTCCCTGTTGACGTTGCACGAAGGGCGTTATGCCATCAAGTACAAGGTGTGCAACTGGAATCAGCCCGAGTTTTCACCAGTCACCCTCTCCATACAGCATATGGACGGGGAAGAAATAGCGTCTGAGACGTACACTCCCACCGTCAACATCAATGGCGACACAGCCAACAGGTTCTTAGGAGTCAACCAACGGACCTTCATGTTCGATGTGCCAGAGACAGGCGACTATGTCATTGTCTTTTACACTGCTGCCGCAAGGAGTTCCGACTTTGTGCTGGGAGCAGTCAACATCCAAGCAGCGAACTTCAATCCTGTTAGCATCGCCCACGTCAAAGAGGACAAAAAGGCGACTTCTTCATACGCTTATGACCTCATCGGGCGAAAGTTCTCAACAGAAAACCTGAAGCCTGGCCTTTACATCATTGACGGCCGCAAGGTCATGATTAAATGAAAGAATCAAAGACATATCACACCACCCTAAAGAAGCATCATCATGGAAGTTATACAAAGTTTCACGATTGACCACACCCACCTGAAGCCTGGCATCTACATTTCGCGCGAGGATAAGGGCTTCACCACTTTCGATCTGCGCATCACAGAACCCAACCATGAACCAGCTGTAGCACCTGCTGCCATACACAGCATAGAGCACCTGATGGCCACATGGTTCCGCAATTCCGACGTAAAAGAAGATGTGGTGTATGTAGGCCCCATGGGGTGCCTCACAGGCATGTATATCATCATGACAGGAGCATACACCGTTGAAGACATGCGTCGGTTGACCATCGAGTGTCTCCAGTGGATGCTCAAACAAACAGAGATACCTGCCACACGTCCAGAAGCCTGTGGCAACTATCTGCTTCACGACCTCCCGATGTGCAAGTGGGAATGTGCTCGTTATCTCGACCGACTGGAACACGATTTCCACAGCGAGTACACCAAACTGCAAATCACCCTTAACGACGGAAAGGTTTTTGCTGACGCATAGAAAAAAAAGAAACTGCGGCCTTCAGCTGATGATCTGAAGGCCGCAGTTTCTTTTTTCAGTTAAGCCAGTGCTAATTCCACAATTTTATCAACAGCCGATTTCAGACCTTCGGGGTCTTTACCTCCAGCTGTCGCAAAGTGGGGCTGACCGCCACCGCCACCCTTGATGAGTTTGCCAGCCTCACGAACAAACTGACCTGCATTCTTGCCTTCTGCCACAAGGTCGTCAGAAACAGACACTGTAAGAGCAGGCTTGTTTTGAGCAACACTACCGATGACAACGAGCAGGCGTTCAGGGAACTGTGCACGAAGTTGGAACGCCATATCTTTGGCATTCTGCGGCTCAATCGGCAACACACCCGATATGACCTTCACGCCATTCACATCACGAGCCTTCTCTATGAGCATCTTCTTGAACTCACGCGCTTGCTGTGCCTTGAACTCTTCCACCTGTGCCTGCAAATCTTTGTTGTCAGCAATAGCCTTCTGGATGGTGGACATAAGGTCGGGAGCATTGTTGAACAGACCCTTCAAGTCAGTCATAAAGTCTTGCATACGGTCAAGCGTTTCTTCCACTGTCTTGCCCGTGATGGCCTCAATACGACGCACACCTGCAGCGATACTGCTCTCGCTCATAATCTTCATCATGCCCAGACGGCCAGTGCTCTGAGCGTGGCAACCGCCACAGAACTCGACGCTGGTGCCAAATCGCACTACGCGCACCTTATCACCATATTTTTCCCCGAAGAGGGCGATGGCACCGAGTTTCTTGGCCTCCTCAATAGGATAGTCACGGTACTCTTCGAGTGGGATGTCCTCACGAATCTTAGCATTAACGATGTGCTCCACCTCACGGATTTGTTCAGGAGTCACCTTCTCGAAGTGAGAGAAGTCAAAACGCAAGCCGTCAGCAGTGACGAGTGAACCTTTCTGCTCCACATGAGTGCCGAGCACCTCACGCAATGCCTCGTCAAGCAAGTGTGTACAAGTATGGTTGGCTTCAACTGCACGACGCATCTCCAAATCCACACAAGCCATAAACTCTGCCGTCGGATTCTCGGGCAATTTATCAACGATATGGATGGCCACACCGTTCTCCTTCTTCGTGTCGAGCACCTTAATTTCCTCGTTCTCGCTGACGAGCACACCTTGGTCGCCAACCTCACCACCCATCTCACCATAGAAGGGGGTCTTATCAAGGATGACCTCATAGGCCGTGCGCTTCTTCTGCTGCACCTCCCTATATTTAATAATGTGGGCAGGATATTCGGTGTAGTCGTAACCAACAAACTCGCTTTCAGCCTCGTTCACCATCACCCAGTCGCCCATCTTCACTTCGGCAGCGTTGCGAGCACGGTTCTTCTGTTCCTGCATACAAACATCGAAGCCCTTCTCATCCACCGTGAAACCTTGTTCGCGACAGATGAGTTCAGTCAAGTCGAGTGGGAAGCCAAAAGTATCGAAAAGTGTGAACGCCTTGTCACCGGCAATCTCAGTCTTGCCTGCAGCCTTTGTCTCATCGATGACACCCTGCAAGAGCTTGATACCGTTTTCGAGGGTACGGAGGAAAGAACTCTCCTCTTCCTGCATCACCTTCATCACGAGTTTCTGCTGAGCAGCAATCTCAGGGAAGGCATCGCCCATCTCTGCCACAAGCGTGGGCACGAGTTTATAAATAAACGCCTCTTTCTGACCGAGGAACGTGTAACCATAACGCACAGCACGACGCAGGATGCGACGAATCACATAACCCGCCTTCGCATTAGATGGCAACTGACCATCAGCAATGGCGAACGCGATAGCACGCAAATGGTCTACCACCACCCGCATGGCGATGTCCTTCTTCTCATCCTCACCATATTTGCAGCCAGCCATATCGCCCAGCACCTTGATGAGGGGTTGGAACACGTCTGTATCATAGTTCGAGGTCTTCCCTTGCAATGTGCGCACCAAACGTTCGAAACCCATACCCGTGTCAATCACCTTAGCAGGCAGGCCCTCGAGTGAGCCGTCAGCCTTGCGGTTGTACTGCATGAACACAAGATTCCATATTTCGATGACCTGAGGATGGTCTTTGTTCACCAACTCACGGCCAGGCACCTTTGCCTTCTCTTCCTCAGAACGGCTGTCAACGTGAATCTCTGAGCAAGGGCCACAAGGACCTGTATCACCCATTTCCCAGAAATTGTCGTGCTTGTTGCCGTTGATGATATGGTCTTTCGGCAAGAACTGCTCCCAGATGGCAGCAGCCTCATCGTCACGCGAAAGCCCCTCTTCAGGACTGCCCTCAAACACTGTGGCATAAAGGTCTTTCGGGTCAATCTTCAGCACATCCACAATGTACTCCCATGCCCACGAAATCGCCTCCTTCTTGAAGTAGTCGCCAAACGACCAGTTGCCCAACATCTCAAACATCGTATGGTGGTAAGTGTCGTGTCCCACCTCTTCGAGGTCGTTGTGCTTGCCGCTCACACGAAGGCACTTCTGAGAGTCAGCCTGACGGCGGCTCTTGGGTGTCACATTGCCCAGAATGATATCCTTAAACTGATTCATACCCGCATTGGTGAACATCAGTGTGGGGTCGTCCTTCACAACCATCGGAGCCGATGGTACAATCAGGTGTTCTTTGCTTTCAAAAAACTTCTTGAAAGACTCACGTATCTCTTTTGCTGTCATCATTATATTTACAATTTACAAATTTGGCTGCAAAGGTACGAGTTTTCCTCTTAAAAAACACTAAAATATCCCGAGATTTAAAGAAAAAACAATTGTTTGTAGTACCTTTGCAACAAATATCAACAATAAACCACTTAAAAACTATTATTTTATGTCTATCACTTTGATTATTATTCTTGTTGTCGTGGTGGTGCTCGTGTTGGCCATCATCGGCATCTACAACAATCTCGTAAAACTGCGCAACAACCGTGAGAACGCTTTTGCTGACATCGATGTACAACTGAAGCAGCGCTACGACCTCGTGCCCCAATTGGTGGCAACCGTGAAGGGTTATGCCGAGCATGAGAAGGGACTTCTGGAAAGCATTACCGCTGCCCGTTCTGCAGCCATGAGCGCCACCAGCATTGATGAGAAAATCAAGGCTGACCAGCAACTCACTTCAGCACTTGCCGGGCTCAAGGTACAAGTGGAAGCATATCCCGACCTGAAGGCCAACCAGAACTTCCTCCAGTTGCAAGGCGAACTCTCCGACATCGAAAACAAACTCGCTGCCGTGCGTCGCTACTTCAACTCAGCCACTCGCGAACTCAACAACGCTGTGCAGACCTTCCCCAACAACCTCCTGGCTGGCATGTTCGGTTTCCACAAAGAGGCCATGTACGAAATCGAGGCATCACAGCGTGCTGCTGTAGAAAAAGCACCAGAAATCAAGTTCTAAGAGAAGGCTATGCAGTACGTCGGCATCCACACTCAAATTGCAAGGAACAACTGGAACAGCATCATGCTGCTCCTGATGTTCCCTTGCATCATTCTGGGCATGTTGTGGGTGTTCTGCTGCATCTTCGGCATACAAAGCACCTACGACGAATACTATCAGGAGCACTACTATCTTGACACCAACATTGTCAATGAGGTGTGGCTCAGTTGGGCACCGTGGGCAGTCGTCATCGTGGGCATCTGGCTTCTGATTGCTTATCTGTTCAATGCCCAGATGATTCAGCATGCCACAGGTGCTAAGCCGTTGGAGAGAAAGGAGAACCCGCGTGTTTATAACCTGGTGGAGAATCTCTGCATGAGTTGTGGTATGCCCATGCCAAAGGTGAACATCATCGAAGACCCGCAACTTAATGCCTTCGCATCAGGTATCAACAAAAAATCCTACACGGTGACGCTGACACGCGGCATCATTGAATATCTGGACGATGCCGAATTGGAAGGTGTGATTGCACACGAACTCACCCACATCCGCAACCGCGACACCAAGGTGCTCATCATCAGCATCGTCTTTGTAGGCATCCTCTCCACCCTACTCACCATGCTTACCCGCGGTGTGTTGCGCATCTTCCTGTGGGGCGGGTTCGGTTCTTCCCGTCGTTCCAACAGCAAGGGAGGTGGTGGTGTTGCCGTTATCGTGGTCATCGTTGCCGCCATCATCTGTGCTGCCATCGCCTACTTCCTCACCATGCTCACCCGCTTTGCCATCTCACGCAAACGTGAGTTTATGGCAGATGCAGGTGGTGCCGAGTTGACCCGCAATCCGCGTGCTCTCGCCTCTGCTCTGCGTAAGATTTCTGCTTATCCAGGACTTGGACACATTGATCGGGAAGACATTGCCCAACTCTACATCATCCATCCGAAGAAACTCACGCAGGGCTTCTTCGACCGTCTGCAATCACTCTTCAGCACTCACCCGAGCACAGAGGAGAGAATCAGGATTCTGGAACAATTCTAAGCCAATCAACAAGACAACAAGAAAGGGATGCACAAAAATGCATCCCCTTTCTTGTGATTTCTATCTTCCTCATCATTTGTTCAAGTAGTTCTTGTAAATCTCCACCAACTGCTGGCGGCGTTCGGGTGTGACGGTGATGAGACGCGTGTTGGTCTCTTCACTCTTCACCACTGCCCTCTCCTTGTCGCTCCAATTGAAATTGGAAAGAATCTGTCCATGCAGGTCGTCATATACTTGGCCATCCTCGCCCAAGAACACCAATTTCTCATCGGGCACATCCGCCATCCAACCCATAAATGGATACTCCACGTTCCACATTCCCTTGGCAATGAGCACATATGGCTTACCGTCAATGATTACCTCCAACAATTTGTTTTCTGCAAACTGCTTATAATCCTCCATCACCTGTTCGTAGAGCATCGCCATCACCACATCGGTGTTTTCCGTACCTTGGAAATTTCGACGCACCAAATCCTTCCGGAGTTCGTTCAACCGGTCGGCAGCCTCCAAGTTGCGTTCCATCGTCATCTCCAGCACCACCGCCATCGTGTTGACCAGCATCGGGGCTGTGCTTTCCTCGTCGTTTGTCACACGAACATAACGATTCATTTCATCGCCATAGAACATCGCACGCTCAGGGTTCTGCTGATCCAATGCCACAAACATCAGCGAGATGAAAACCTCCTGGCACACCGAATCAGGCACCGCTTGATTGATATCTGCCACAAGGTGATAGATGCGCTCGTAATACTTCATGGCTGCAACCTGGTCATACATTCCCTCGTCCTTGTTCAGCAGAAAATGTCCTGCCTCCAACTGCTTTTTCCAGTTTGAAGGGTCTGCATCAGCAGCCTTTGCCAACTTCGCAAACTTTTTCTGTGCTGCTTCACTCACGTTTTGTGCGTTCACGCTGGCAGTAATGGTGCACATCACCATCAATGCTGCCCAAAAGATGTTCTTTGTTGTCATTGTCCTGTGCTATAAAAAGTAATAGTAAATACAAAAGGATGAATAAATTCCTGTCATTTCGTCCCCAAAGGTATAAAAAAACGAGGAAACCACCTTAATATCTAATAAAAAAGAGAGAATATCTAACAAAAAAGGTTAAACTTCACCTTGAACGTGCATTTTTTTCGTGTTATATTTGACATTATCTAAAACTTTAGATTACCTTTGCCGCAGAAAATCTAGAAAATTAAATAAAGATGAAACGAAACGACGAAGAAAGACAGTTGACAAGAGCGGAGATGGAAATCATGAACATCTTGTGGAGTGCTCCCACCGAAGGACTCACCACGCATCAAATCATTGAGCAGTATCCAGAGCCCAAACCCGCCTACTCCACCATCGCCACTTTTCTGAAGATTCTGACGAACAAGGTGTTCATTCAGTCGCACAAAATGGAAGGAGGTGGCAAGACCTTCGTGTTCGAGCCGCTCATCACGAGGGAGGAATACACCAACCGCGTGATGAAGGAAGTGAAGAGCACCTTCTTTGCCGGTTCCCTGAAATCTATGCTCTCCTTCTTTGCCAAGCAGGAAGAGGTGTCGGAAGAGGACTTGCAGGAAATTATGGCACTAATCAATAGTAGAAGTTAAAGAAGTCAGAGAAGTTAAAGAAGTTAGAGACGATACCAAAACCACCCGACCTATGTTATTCATCATCAAATCAGCCATCACGCTGGCACTCCTATACAGTTGTTTCTTTTTTCTTCTGAGCAAAGAAACATTCCATCGCCTCAACCGCATCATGCTGCTGAGCATCATGGTGGTATCCCTCATCGCACCGCTGTGCCATTTCACCACAGACAACCCGACGGTCATCAACGAGGAATTCTACCAGATGGGAACCATCATTGAAGGGGAAAGCATGCCCGTCTTCGTGAATGCAAGAGCGACCGAACAAGCCCCGCGCATCACATGGGTGCAGGTCATCACGTGGCTCTACCTCGCAGGGGTGGCGGTGATGCTGCTGCTGACAATCATACAGGCCATTTCCCTCATTCGGTTCATGCACGGAGGCTTGCGCCACACCGACTCGCAGGGCAACACTATCATTTTGCTGAAAGGCGAGCAACCTCCGTTCAGCATCTTCCGCTACATTGTGATGAGCGTGAAGGACTACGAAAACAACCGCCCCTACATCCTCACCCACGAGCAGGAGCACATCCGTCTGGGTCACACCTACGACCTCCTGCTGCTCGAAGCGATGAAGACCTTCCAGTGGTTCAATCCCTTCGTGTGGTTCATCAGCCGCGACCTCAAGGCGGTGCATGAATATGAGGCTGACCAAGCGGTCATCAACCAAGGCATCGATGCAAAATCATATCAACAACTGCTTGTGAAGAAGGTGGTCGGTGACCGTCTGCAGCCTTTCACCAACAACCTGAATCACGGCTCCCTAAAAAAGCGTATCTTTATGATGTACCAGAAACCTTCCAACCGATGGCTCATGCTCAAAGCACTCTGCGCCATCCCTGTGGCTGCACTCACCATCAGTGCCTTCGCCACCCCCTCTGAAACTGACCCCGTTGAAGATTTTGTAGCAACTCTCGAGAACAACGAAGTGCCTGTCTTCAATGCAACTCAAGAAGAAAGCCTGGCGGCAGCACTCTCTGAAATGCAAGAAGACCAGCATCCCTACACCATCCATCCTGTGAGAGACCGGTACGGCAGAATCGTCGGTTTCTCCCACGAAGGGGAACCTGCCGACTGCGACAAGGACTTCAACTGCACCTACGAATACATCTTCATCGATGACCGCCCAGCCACCGAAGAGGAAGTGAGAAATTACAACTCATTCGAATCTTTCTCCCTGCTCAAAACGCCCAATGGTACAGCCAAGTACAACTACAAAGACAAAAAGGGCATTATATGCTTCACAACGTACAAGATTTCCATTGACAAAGACGGCAAGGAGCCTCTCATCGTAGTAGATGGGAAAATCGTCGAAGTCGATGTCTCCAAACTCAGCAAGGAAGTCAACGTAATGGAAGATGAGGAGTTCTTCAAACTAATCAACGTCAATCCCGAGGATATTGAGTCCATCACCGTGCTGAAAGACGCTGCCGCCACAGCCATCTGGGGTTCGCGGGGTGCCAACGGTGTGATTGAAATCAAGACCAAAGCATTTCAAAGCAACGACGAAGAACCTGATGAAGTCTTCGAAGTATGCGAAGAACCAGCCAAATACCCAGGTGGCGATGCAGCCCTCATGCAGTTCATCAGCCAAAACGTCCGCTACCCCCAAATCGCCCTTGAAAACGGCATCATGGGACGTGTCATCGTCAAGTTCATCGTTGAGAAAGACGGCTCATGCAGCAACTTCAAGGTGATCAGCAACGATGCCCACGATATAGGTGGCGTCACCGTAACGGCTAAGGCAGAAAAGGCCAAAGAACAAAAGCAGGAAGGAGCCGAAGCCACCCAAACTCCTGAAGAACTGCAGGCTATGAGCAAAGCCCTCGAAGAGGAAGCCATCCGCACACTTCGCCTCATGCCCAAATGGGAACCAGCCAAGCAGAGAGGCCATATTGTGAGAATGAGAAAAACTCTTCCTATCACTTTCAGACTTCAGTAAACACGTGTTTGTAACAAACCCTCCTTACAGTACCCCGAAAACGGTGTGAGTCACACCGAGGGTATCGGTCTGAGTCACACCGTGGGTGGCGGTGTGACTCAGACCGTTGTTGAGGTAACGGAAGCATCGTCTGATGGGTGACGGAAACACCCAATCATCGCAAAGCCCGTTACAGCATTTTCACCACTTCTTCCAGATACCGCTTGTCCACCTCATCGAACGTGCCCAACTCCTTGCTGTCGATGTCCAGCACAGCCACCACTTCCCCCTCCTTCCACACAGGCACCACAATCTCGCTCCTGCTCAGACTCGAACAAGCGATATGTCCAGGAAAGGCATCCACATCAGGCACAATCACCGTCTCGCCCCGTTCCCAAGCCGTACCACACACACCCTTCCCCTTCGGAATGCGCGTGCAAGCCAAAGGACCTTGGAAAGGACCCAAAACAAGCTCCCCCATCACCCTGTAAAAACCTGTCCACCAGAACCCGAATGTCTCATGCAGCATGCTCGCCACATTCGCCATATTGGCGATGAGGTCACTCTCACCCTCCACCACAGCCTTCACCTGCGGCACCAGCTCTCGGTACTTCTCTTCCTTCGAGCCAGCCTTTATCTTTAGTTCTTCTGCCATGATAGCATGTATTTATGGCACAAAGTTATAAACATTCTGCCTAATTCAGCCAACAACTCGAAAAAAAGGTGTATCTTTGCCGCCAATATGACGCTGGATATACTGATATGCACAATTGATGAGGGCATCTTGAGGGTGCCGGAGGTGTTGATGTCGCCACGAGGTGATGTCAGGTATGTGGTGTCGATGCAATGGACCAACCCACGCGCTGGGCGAAAGGATGAGGAGGTGGAAGAAAGCCTTTTGGAACAGGTGCCTGCTGTGCTGAAGGAGCGGGAGGATGTGGCGCTGACGTTCTTGGAGGGAAAAGGATTGAGCCGGAACAGGAATCATGCGCTGGAGAAGGTGACAGGCGATGTGGTGCTGATAGCAGATGATGACTGCCGATATACGAAGGAACTGATTGGGAACATCTTTGCTGCGTACAACGGGCATCCGGAGGCGGATGTGATTCATTTTCAGGCGTTGGACACAGAGGGGAAGCCGTTGCACCCCTACCCTGTCCCGTATGTGAGTTCGGTGGAGATGACGTTCAGGCGAGAAGTGGCGACGAGGTTTGACGAGCGGTTTGGTTTGGGAAGCGAGTTTTTTTGTGCAGGCGAAGAGGATGTGTGGATGAAGGATGCCCAAGAGGCTGGATACCATATCCTCTACGTGGACAAGCCCATCGTCATGACTCCCAAAGAAACAACAGGAAAGAACTTCTTGAAGAACAAACAGATGCAAGTAACGAAAGGAGCCGTGTTCAAGCATGTATATGGAACAGGCGGTGCTGCATGGAGAACGTTGAAAGAGGCTGGATGGTGGTTGGTGCACAAAGGAGCCAACCCGTTGCCCATCTTATATAATATGGTGAGAGGAATGCAACTGCTTGCCCCTCGTTCCTAACCCTCTGTTCACAAGGTTTTGTAGAAGTCTAAATACTGCTGAGCCACTTTGATGTAGTCGTGGTGCTTCTTCACATATTCGATGCTCTGCTGCTTGAGCAAGGGAACACGCTCGGGGTGAAGCACAAGTTTTTCTATTTCTTCATAACAACTGTCGTAGGTGGGCAGCACGTTGATGATGGGACGCAAGTCCTTCTCACCCAAAATCTCATAATTTTCAGGTTCGCCACCACCGATGTTGATGATACCTTTCGACATAGCAAGCAGAGAGTTCATGGCTGGCGTGTAACTGTAGAGTTGGTCAAGAATGGCATCGGCACTATTCATCATTTCCTGATATTGGGCGAAGGGCACTCCGTTGGCCACCTGTATCTGTAACCGCTCAGGATATTTCTCCTGCACCGCTTTGGCAGCCTTGAGCATGATGTCTGTCCCCTTGTAGGCATCGCGGCTCTTGCTGATGCCCACAAAAAGACGAAGTTGACCGTCAGCCTCAGGGGAATGAAGGGAGGATTTCTCTGTCGGCATCTTGATGGGAAATGGGATGTACGTCAGTTTGTCTTCAAAGATTCCCTTCTCCACACCGCGACAGCCCTCCCCTTGGGGAAAGCGCGGGGCTTGATAGGTTGCCCAATATTCGTAGAGTCCTGCCACGATGCCGTCGCAATCTTCGGCTATCAACTTGTTCAAAGTCTCTTTGGAAGTGCCAATCATATCCTGACGGAAACGCTCAGCCTCCCAATCCGTACGGATGGTATCGCCAAAGTTGAAGTCGCTGTAACGCAAGGGCCGCAGGTGGGTGTTGACGTAGGCCCAATAATAATCCATACCAAACGCACCCATCACCATCTTGCCGTTGTGGCGACGCAGATAGCGGTAGAAAGGTGTCAGACGCTCAGCCTTCAATTCGAAAAAAACGGGATTGATGAGTTGCACCACATCATATCCCCGCATCTTCGGCAGCGCCTTCATGAGCCTCATCAAGAAACTCGTGTTGCCACAAAGCCCAAACTTACGTTTCAAGTCGATGTCGCGCGGATAATCCTTCCATTTGTCGCCGTCGCTTGCCACCACGCACTCATGGCCCAGTGCCCTAAAGCCCTCGGCCAATGTGGCATGCACGTTGGAATAATCGCCCAGAAGTAGAATCCGCATGATATCTGAAAAATTTGTGCAAAGGTATAAAAAAGAATGGAAGAATTGAAAGATTGAAGGTTTGAAGTTGCCATATATCCACTTTTTTTCACACCACATTTCAATTTTTCAATCTTACAATTCTTCAATTCTTCATTTTTTATTACCTTTGCCCCAAAATAACACCACTCATCATGGAAATAACAGTAATTGTTCCTGTTAAGGACAGACGTGACCACATTGGAAAGACGCTTGACAGCATTCTGAAGTCGGGTTTGTCGCCCAAAGAGGTCATCATTGTGGATAACGAAAGTACCGATGGCACTTATCAGTTCTGCGAACAATACATCAAGGACAGGCCTAATGTCACACTGCTCCGGGAAACATTCCCAGGTGCGGCTGCTGCACGCAACAAGGGTTTGAAGTCGTGCAAGACGGATTGGGTGTATTTCTTCGACAGCGACGACATCTTCGACCACAACTTCATTTCCACCTTCAGTTCCTTTATTCCTGATGATTATGATGTCATAGCCGTACCCACCAAACAAATAGTGAAGGGGAAAATGTCGGTTCGCACCTTCATCCCCTCGGAAGACCCACGCGTGCAGATTTTGGCCAATGTGCTCAACACACAGGGCATGATTTTCCGCACCGAGTTTCTGAAAGACATCGGTTGGTGGAATCCTGCATGCCGCATCTGGAACGACTGGGAACTGGGTCTGCGCGTCATGTTGCATCAGCCCCGGATTCTTTGGTTCACAGAGAGGGCTTTCCATGAGATTCTGGTACACGACGACAGCATCACGGGCAAGAACTTCTCCATGAACTACAAGCAGTTCATCCGCACCCTCACGGTGGCGGTCAACAACCTGCAGTCGTCCATCCTGCAACCCCTTTCGCACTATCACGCCCAGCACCTCGCATGCCTCTATCCGCACCTCGACCTGCTCATGTATGCACTATATCTACGTGCCAACATCCTGCTGGGACATCTGCAAAACGAGAAGATGACGGGCAAGTGCGGCAAATACAAGATGGCATCGAAGGCACTCACCATCTTTATCAACGATAACTTCGCACCCACCCCCTCGCAGAAGTTCAAAGGCAACCTGCTGAGAATTTACACCATGCTGGGTGGAAGAGGTGCTTGGAGATTCGCGCTCAAGTCGGCATCAAACAGAGTAAAACGCCGCAAATAACCATACAATATTTCATGAAAAAAGCTTTACTAACAACCTTCCTGGCCTGCGCAACAGGTCTCATTTGTCATGCGCAGCACGCTTTCAACCTGGGTGGCGACATCTCCATGCTGCCACAATACGAAAGTGCAAAGACCCCTTACTACAGTTCGAAAACCAGCACAACCAACCAGAATGTCATCAACTTTCTGAGCAAGAGAGCCAAGTTCAACTCCCTGCGTGTACGTCTGTTCGTCAACCCTACTCCCACAGAGGATGACCCCACCCTCGTACAAGACCTCAACTATGTGACAGCATTGGGCAAGCGCATCAAGGATGCCCAACTCGACTTCATGCTGGACATTCACTACAGCGACACATGGGCAGATCCACTCAATCAACACATTCCTTCCACTTGGACAACCCAAACCAACGCGGCTTTGGCAGATTCCATGTACTCCTACACCAAGCGTGTGCTTGAACACATGACAGCCAACGGAGCCACACCCGACTTCGTGCAGATTGGCAACGAAATCAGTTACGGCATGCTGTGGCGCAAGGGAATCGAAGGGGACAAACTCTACAAGAATGATAGCAATTGGGGACGATTCCACACGTTCCTCAAGGCCGCAGCCAAGGCTGTGCGCGAAGTGACCCCCGATGCAAAAATCATCCTCCACATCGAACGTGCGGGCAACACCGATGCTTGTGTCAACTTCTTCACGGACATGAAGAACAACAGCATCGACTACGACATCATCGGGCTCTCCTATTATCCCTTCTGGCACAACACATTGGCCAACCTCTCCAACACGCTGAACACGTTGGAGACGAAGTTCCCAGACAAACCCGTGCAGATTGTGGAAACCGCTTACTTCTACTCTTATCCGGAAGGCGACCGCAGTTTCGACCCCAACAACTACTGCTCATGGGACGGTACACCCGAAGGACAGAAACAATTCATCGAAGACCTCTGCACAGAACTCGCTCAGCACAACAACGTGACGGGACTTTACTACTGGTTCCCCGAAGAGAACGGCAACGGGAAGGACAAGACGGTACTGAAAACTTGGCTGAATAGAGGTCTCTGGAATAACGAAACCCATGTGGCTCTCCCCGCCTTGTTCTCCCTGCAGAACTTCCTCACGCTGAAAGAGGCTGTCGGCATACAGCAGACAAAGGCAAACAACGCTACCACGAGCCATAAAGGCAGCAAGACCTACACGCTTGCCGGACAAGACACTGCTACCCCTTCGCCCCGTAGCATCTACCTCAAGAACGGTAAGAAATACATGAAGAGATAAAAAAAGCCCCTTCCACCGACGGAAAGGGGCTTTCTGTTTTATTTCTTTTCATTGTCACTCACTCTTCTCAAACTCTTCCAACTTCTTCAGATAGTAAGCACGAAGGTCATCCCACTTGTAGTAGGGATACTGGTTGGTCTCGATAGGCAGCGTAGCCTCTTTCTCGTTGAGCAGCGCCTTGACCAGGATGGGAGCATCCTTCTTCTTCGAGCGATAGTAAACCAACTGGATGTTGCAAGCCATCGGATAGATGCGGTAGTTCACCCATTGGTCTTCCAGATGGTCAAGGTCTTGCACCTTGCGGCCACAGCTGTCCAACTCCAGCAGACAAGCCAGCGGCATGACACACACCTCATGTCCGAAACGCAGGGCGGCACCATTCTTATAGGTCTTGCTGGCCATCACCGTATCTGTTGTTTCAATCATGTTGCGCAGCAGATTGGCCTGATTGAACTGCATGATGCTGCCCGTCTGAGGTGCTGCACCATAACCCAGATACCAGTCGATGTTGACAATCTTCCACAAGTCGTAGATTTCCTCTTTGGTGAAGAGATCCCACATGTCTTCCCCACATCCGTGGCTCTGCATGTTGGCCACCACAGCAGCCATCGCACGCATGAAGGAACGCGGGCGGAAGTCCTCATCATTCCAGAAACTCTCGTCATTGAAGAGTGAGCGGCAGAAACGCTCCGGATGGGTGTACAGACGTCTGTAGTGATCCATGATGGCACCCCGATTGCGCCTGGCATCGCGCAGTCTCTGGCTGAAGTCGTGATTGAGGTAATACTGAAACGACTCGCTCACATCGTTGTGCATCTTGAGCTTGGGATTGAAGGCTGTCAGTTCCTCACACTCAGCGGTCATACTGAGGATGCAGCGGATAACCACCGTACTGCGAGCATCCACCTGTGCCTCCTTGCCTGAGAAAATCTCTGGGAAGTTCTGCGTCATGCGCTTGCCAATACCGTGATGCTGCTGTTCGCCGATGTCTGAGAGTTCACCCAGACGGTCTCTGGTACAGGGATAGAAGCGCTCCAGCTTTGCCAGCGCCTCCTCACCCAGCGGAGTGAGTTTGCCCTCTTCCTTCGCACGGCGCATGGGACGAAGGGCATTCGTATATTCGCTTTCGTTAATCAACCAGCGAGAGCCGTGACGACCATAATGCGACATGTAGAAAGGTTCATAACCCTTCGGAGCCTTGGTCAGCGACTGAGTGGGCACCTGATAGGCCATGTAATTGGACGCAGCCTTCAGCACATCGGCATAGATTTCCTCCTTGGCTGTCTGCGCCGACACGGACAATGCAGCAACAAGGAAGGACGATAAAAAGAAGAATTTTCTCATGTGAGGTATAATGTTATGTGTAAGTTTTAGGTTTTAGTCATAGAAAGCCAGATTGGCGTTTCGACCCAAATCGCGATAGGCATTATTCATCAGTTCCGGCGTAATTTCAAAGTCGCGGTTGATGGGACGGCCTTCATCTTTCAGCGAATGAGAGAACATCCAGTCGTAGGTCTGATACATATAGAACACACGTGCCAGACGGCCATGATTGATGCCAGGCATACGTGTGTAGATGAGACGTGAATCGTCGCCTGTTTGCTTGATAGCTTCCACCACACGGTCAGAACAAGATACTGGCACTTTCTCGTCGGCTGTTCCATGCACAATCCACATGGGGATTTTCGAAAGACCACTCAAGTCCTTCGCTGTAGCACCGCCACACATGGCCAAACCGACAGCGATACGGTCGGGATAAGCAGCACATAGGTCGAGTGTTCCGTATCCGCCCAAACTCATGCCATAGCAGTAGATGCGGTCGCTGTCAATGTGGTAGTTCTTTTCAGCCCACTCCACCAACTTCATGATTTTTGCGGGGTTCCAAGAGCCACCGGGGTTCTGCGGAGCCAAGATATAGCAATCGATGACACGACCACGCTGCAAGGCATCCATCGGGCCATAACGCTTCACTTTCGCGAGGTCACGACCACAGAGACTGCGACCATGCAGGAAAATGAGCAACGGGCGATGCACTCCGTCGTCTTCATCTTCTTCCGGACGATAAAACCAGAAGTCATAACTATCACTCACCACGTTGCGAAATGCCTTACTGGTGTCTTTCGCATAACCTGCCAAAGAACACACAAAGGCAAGCATAACTACAATATATCTAAACATAAAGATACGTTTTAATGGAATTTACGGTGCAAAGATAGGAAAAAAACTGGTAACAAAAGTCAGTTTTACAAAATTTAGGAAACCAAAGCACCCAAACTTTCAGTTTTCATCTTCCAGTTCTTAGTTTTTCCGTACCTTTGCAGACGAAATCTTCAATTCATATTTTTTCCAAATCGTGGTTCACATGTCTGTACTGGTCATTCTGTTCTGTGTCTTCTCACCCCTCTTCATCCTCTGGCTCACCTACAAGAGCGCATGGCTCAACAAGGTGGGCAGCATCATCATCGCATACATCATCGGCTGCACTCTTGGACTCACAGGGGTGATTCCCGACACGGAAGAGATGCACACACTGCAAACCAACATTGCCTCAGCAGCCATCCCCTTCGCCATCCCTTTACTGTTGCTGTCTGCCGACTTGAAATCATGGGCAAAACTGGCACCCAGTTTCATCAAATCCACCCTCTTCGGCCTCCTCGGATGCGCCATCGCCATCACCATCGGCTTTCTGCTTTATGGCAAAAGCGACCCCACCCTTTTTGCCCATATCGGCGGAATGCTAACAGGGCTTTACACAGGTGGCAATGCCAACCTCGCCTCATTGAAGATTGCGCTCGGAGTGGAAGATGCCACCTACATTCTCGTCTCTGCCTACAGCACCCTGATGAGTGCCCTCTACCTCTTTTTCGTCATCATCGTAGGCAAGCGAGTGCTACGACTCTTCATGCCCGACTTCAAGGAAGACAAAACCATTGAGGACACCACCATCCAGATAGAAAACCACGAGCACGAACTCTTTCTCGGGCTGTTCCGCAGGGATAACCTCAAGCACTTAGGGCTGAGCCTCCTGCTCACCATTGGCATCATCGCCCTTGGTGCCGGCATCGCCTTCCTCTTTCCCAAAGACGCCTTCCAATCCGTCTTCATCCTCAGCATCAGCCTCCTCGCCATCCTCGCCTCGCTCAACAAGCGCATACGCAGTTTGAAACGCACCTTCGAAGCCGGCACTTATTTCATCCTCATCTTCAGCGTGGCAGTAGCCTCGCAAGTCAGTCTCAAAACCCTCACAGATGTCAATCCCGACATCTTCCTTTTCACCACCGTCGCCACCCTCGGCGCCCTCCTCTTCCATGTGCTCCTCAGCGCCCTCTTCCGCATCGACACCGACACCACCCTCACCACCAGCATCTCACTCATCTGCTCGCCACCCTTTGCCCCCGTGATGGGCAGCGCCCTCCACAACAAAGCCGTCATCGGTCCCGGCATCGCTGTCGGCCTCTTTGGCTATGCCATCGGCACCTACCTCGGATTTGGCATCGCCAAGATGCTGTTAGCCATCGGATAGTGCCTTTCGCTGGAATTAGTTCTACCTCCTTTTCTATTTCGAGTGCAAAGTTACGAATAATTTTAACATTACACAAGAATTTAACAAAATATCTTACACATAATTTAACATTTAACTCATCACACCATGAAATGCCGCACAAAAAAAAGCCCACTCCATCCCGCTGTCGATTAACCGACACATCAATCATCAATTAATCGACACCACATCCATCGATTGATTGGCAGGGACATTCAACCCTGTCACATACAGAGAAAAATACCCCTCCGTCTACAGTTTCTTCAGTTGACAGTTTTCTAGGGAGCACCAAAATCTGGGGACAAAAAATTTTATAATATATAATATATATATATTATATATTATAACCATTATTTTTACATCTCCCGGCATTTTCGGAAAAATGTGTCCCCAAATAAACTGTCAACTGAAGAAACTGAAGAAACTGTCTTTCCCTGTATAATGTTGACTCCCTTTGAGCCTTGATTTGATACTGTTTTGTTAATTACTGTTTCTTGTACTGATTTAGTTGACTTGTCTCTCTGAGCCGGTTGTCTGCTTTCCTGATTCTGTTGTCCCTTTTCCCAGGTTAGTGGACTTCGTGCTGGAAGCGTTGACCTTTTCATCTGAGAACATGACTTCATACTGGATTCGTTGACCCTCCATGCGCAGCCACACCATGAAAAACACTCAGGGGGTGCCTTGCGGCAGGGGGCAGACAGCCCCCG
>JAEEGL013971698.1_pt1 | contig 50571 bp, 74 predicted proteins | sample 9134231 | NCBI WGS metagenome assembly JAEEGL01 (sample SAMN16246548, study PRJNA631951) | gut metagenome | biome: gut microbiome; feature: rumen; material: fiber-attached | host: Bos | place: Iran: Karaj | collected 2018-10 | reverse complement strand
TCCAGCTTGTCCAGGTCAAGAACAAACTTGCCTTCGGACTTGACCCCTAAAGCCTGAAGACAACTCTTGAGCTTCCATAGAGCTTTCTCAGACAGGGAGAAGGTCTCAAAAACAGTACAGCCTTTGGCTTCACCTTTGATGACCTCAAACTGAGCCTTGAGGCAGTCATCTCCGCTGCCCTGGATCTCCCCCATCTCAACGGACTTGAGCTTGGCAATCCATTCGCCCTCGGGGCATCTGTTGAAGGTTTCTACACCTTCCATGTTGAGTTTGATTTTTCTACCCATTGATTTTTCCTCCTGTTAAAATGATTTATGCTCCAGCCACGGTTATCAATTCAACAATCTTATCATAGGTTGGATTAATAATCCGAGCAGGGACTTTGATAGATGGGTCAATCTGCAGCTTTGTCCAATAATAAGGGTTTGCACCGATATCGGCAGCATATTTTACAATTTCCTTCACGGTATTGCCTTTTGTAACCTCTTTGGACACTTTTGTGGTATGAATCCCATAGTTGGCCATGCCTTCAAGATAAGTTCGAGCACCCTTGGATACAGAGGGGCGAACATCAGGGGTGATTTCATCCTCCATACCCTCTATGGCATCTGTACTTTCATGACAGGTTAACACAACGATGTGTTTCTTTGCCGCTTTATGCATAGCTTTGATTATTTCTTCAGTCTCGGTTTTTAGGTCACCCCAAAGTTGCTGTGTCAGGCGCTTCCCTTTTTGAGTAACTTTCTGATCAATCCATTCGTTAACCAACAAAGAAAACGTATCAACAACAACTGTTTTGTAGGTCTTATCTTTCAGGAGCTCTTTTGCTATATCTTTCAGCTCCTGAATTGTACTGATCGAAATAGCTTTAATCCCTTCAACATTAGCAATAGTGTTGGAACCATCGTCTCCAATTTGAAGATACAAAAGAGGCTTTGGGAATGTCGATGCAACATAGGTTTTTCCGCTGTTGGACTTTCCATAGATCACCCAAAGATTGCGCTGACCGAGGTCTTTTATGTCTACTGCTGAATCCAGTAAAGCCATGATATCACTCCCTTTCTTTGAAATCTTTTGCGATTACATACTGGGGATCTCCCCCTGTCATCTCAGCGTAACAGATATCATGATAAGCACACCAAGAACAGTCTCGTGATACATTGTGTGTACGGTTTTCTTTTCCATACATGACTATCTGCTTTGCGGTATACATGAACCCCTCCCAAATGGTTTCTATCATCGCTGGGTCAAGATCAAGCTCTACCTGAAAGAAAAATTCCGTGATGTTTCCTTTGTATCGGTCACCCTTGCGAAGAACTTCTGGGTCAAGAATTTTGTGGGCTTTGCAAGCCCTCCTCCAGCTCATGGGAGTTATCTTAGTTGAACTTGCCTCGCTGAATCGATGAGATTTTTCAAGCCAAATGGGCTCTGATGCGGGTGTTGATCGGATATAGTCCCACTTTACTTTATCCGGTAAAATCCCCCGAATAAATTGAACTGCCTTTGCATACAAGCATTTTTGGGTGTTCATAACCAAGATATCCATACTTGGTTTTGTGGTAAAAGTCTTATGCTCTCCCACTGTTATGAACTTGACTCCTTTCCGCTTCAGCAAATACAATTCATCGATTTTACCGACAAAGACTATTGGCTCACCATTACATTTCCCAACCTCGAGCTCAAACTCATGCTCTGTAACCTGTGGTTGCCTAATGTCTTTGTATAGGTGCTGATAATCCTTGAAGATTGTAAACAGATCTTCAATGTAGTTTTCACCCAGATCACCCTGCCATGTAGCTGGCATCTCATAATAGGTATCTTTGATTTGCTCTTTGGCTTTTTTAAGGGCTTCCGGAGCATTCCGCAATTCCAGCAATTTATGGAAGTCTGTGCCAAAATACAAGGGTCTTTCTGGCTTCTTCTTTTCAAGCTTTCGCACATACCTCAACCAATGCTGGTATGGGCAGTGGAGGTAAGCACTCTCTCTGGAATAGCTTATATTCATTGTACTCACCTCCCTTCCCATTTGCATCTTCCTGCCAAGCTCAAGGACGGTTTTTGTAGTGTGCAGGGGAATGGCCCTGACCGTCAGCGATCTACTCATCAGCTATCATGGACTTTCAAACCACTTGCTTGACTAATGCCTCTTTGACTCTGCATTTACACAGGCTTGTCACTGTTGGCCATCATACTTTCAGGCCAGCTGCATTACTGAGGGAGATTTCCCTCAGTCAATTTCCTCGTAGTCATCATCGTCATCGTCGTCTTCGTCCTCTTCGGGCTCAGGCTTGGACTTCTTCTTAGCAGGAGCTGCCTTCTTAGCAGGAGCTTTCTTTGCAGGCTTCTTTACAGGCTGCTCGTCCTCTTCATCATCTTCGTCCTCGTCATCTTCCTCATCGTCCTCTTCCTCTTCGGGTTCGGGCTTCTTTGCCGGAGCGGACTTCTTTGCTGCTTTTCGAGCTGCACCCTTTGTAGACGGTGCAACAAAGCTGCCGTCATCCTCGATAATCGAATTGGCGTACTTCTCCTTGCCCTCTTCGACGTTGACCTGCTTGCCGGTCTTGCGGTCAAAAATGAGCTCAGTTCCGTCCTTCTTGGTAATGCTGACGGTCTTCTTGGTTGCATTGGTAATCTCAAAAACACCCAGCTTTATTCCGGTAAAGCCCTTGAGAATTACCTTGTCGCCCTTTTTAAGTTCTAACATTTTGATACACTCCTTAAAGTAATTATTTTTGAGGGTGTTCCCTCGCTTATGTACTAAGTATACTATACCCCATCATAGAAGTAAACCCTGAAATTCGTTCAAATTCCTTGAGTTTAAACAACTATAAGTCTGATATACATCTGTTTCCCTTTGTTTTTCTTTGTTTTTCTAAAATTATCACCAAATTATAGGTTCAATGAGTTCCCCATGGTCCCCAGCCGATATCTACATCAAGCGGGACTCTGAGCTCAACCCCAAAATCGTCCAGAACTTTTGGGTGAAGCATAATTCGTCGAATAGTTTCATCTACATAGTCTTTATCTTCAATATGGCACTCTCCTATTATAGAGTCATGTACAGTAGCGCCAATCCAAGCAACCCCTTTTAGTTCTTTATTAATTTGTGTGACTGCAGATACCAGCAGATCAGATCCTGAGCCCTGCACAGGCGTGTTAATAGCTCTCCGTGCTGCACTCGCACGTTCCCATTTGTTGGAAGAGTATATCAAGGGCAACTTTCTAAATCGTCCAAACAGATTTGAAACACCTCCTTGCATATCACATAGCTGTTCCTGTTCGGCATGCCACGGTAAGAGCCGAGAATACTTGGCAAAAAAGAGATTCCGCACGTGTTCCGCTTCATTTTGAGTAAATACCTGGCCATAGCTGTTAAGCGCGTACTCCACGAATTTTCGTGCTTGCATGCCGTATAAAAACCCGAAGTTAACTGCCTTGGCTTTGCCGCGCTCCTCTTTTGTCGGGTCTTTGCCATTGGTGAATAATCTTGCTGTCTCGGTATGTATATCACCGTTGTTTTGATATATATTGAGCATCGTCTTTTCATTTGCATAGTGGGCAGCTATTCTCAACTCAAGCTGGGAATAGTCAGCTTCAAACAGTATCATACCGGGAGCACCGCTGAACAACCCTCGAATATCCTTGGTGCGAGGAACTTGCTGGAGATTTGGGCTATTGCAGCTGGTTCTTCCAGATACAACGTTGGTGAGATTAAAACTCGGGTGTATTCGGCTCTCATAGCAATCCTTATCCCAACGGTTCAAAAACATTTTGTTTCGGGTTGCTGCGTCTTTGTACTGTAATAGTAACTTGGGGATTTCATAACCGTCCATAGACAGGGCTTTAAGGACGCTGGCAGCAGTTGAGGCAGCTCCTTTTTGGGTTCTCTCAATTACTGGCATTTTTTCTTTCTGGAATAGAACTTGAGCAACTTGCGCTGAGCTATTCCAGTTGATATCATAATACTTCTTGAGCTGACTCAGTAATTGCTTTTCTTCCTTGTTGTACTTTTTCTTCACATCTTTAAGGGCTTCCAAATCAAGGTATAGCCCATTACGCTCTATGTCTCGGTATGCTCGATACGCTGGACGCAAAAGCTTTTTATATATCTTCATCTGCTGTGAATCCATACTATTAAGAAAGAATTGAAACAGCTCCCAGGTGTACTTTACATCCAGCTTTAAGTATGGGACAACCGTGTCTCTGTCTCCGCTGAGCTTCTGTTTCTTTGGGATATCCCAATCAGGTACACCCAAATAACTGCTGGCCATAGCTTTGAGTCCATGCTCTGCAGATAAATCATAAGCTGTACCAAGCAGCATTACATCCTCCGATATAGGAATCTTTTTGAGCCCCAGGTGGTGCTCTATGAAGAGGGTATCAAACTTACCGTTTTGAAACACTGTGCAAACCTTCTCCTCTTTTATATGCCTCATTACGTTGGTAAACTTCTGCAGGTCTTTTGGATTAGAGGCATCATATATGAGGGTTTTACTCAGTTCGCTTTTTGTGTCTTTTGACAATCCTACACCAATCCAGGTGATATGATCCTTGTATCGGTTGAGTCCTGTAGTTTCAATATCTATTGTTGCATATTTATAGCTCATAGACTCACCTCATCGGGGTTTCGGAAGTTTCCCTGGTCATCAAACAGCGCTTGATACCAAGCTTCAAGATCAATACCTTTCTCCTTGAGCTTATAGCGTTCTGGGTACATATCATCTACTTCATAGCACTGTCTCATACGCATGTGCTCTGCAAAAACATCTAAGTAAAACTGCTTCAAGCGTTTGGCTCCCCAACCGTATTTACTGTGGAGTGTCCAGAGGTACAGAGTATCCATATCAAGAGTAAAACCCTTGTCTGCTTCAAGGCATTGTCGGTGAATTTCTTGCATCATAAGCTCTTTACCAATGCCGTTCTGCATTGAAGCCCTGATGTCAGAAAATTTCATGGAGTATACAGGCTCAGATTTTGGCTGTTTTCCTTGTCTTTCCAATGCCCGGCGTTCTCTACGATTCATAAGTCCTCCTTGGTTGATACTTTTTACAGCTATTCAGCTGGTGTATCAAATCTTCCTTATGTTTCAGGCACTTCCCCAGATGGGGAGAAGCTTTTGAAACAGACTTCCAATAAACACACTCCCCGCAAGTTTTACAACCCGTTCTCATCTCTCGGAGTTGAAAAAAGTCCTCCAGCATATGTGCATAACGCATAACCTCATCCCAAGTAACTTTTCGCTGATTTGGATTCCCCTTAGATACAACAATCCCCCTTTTTGGCTCTTGCTCAATCTTTTCATATATCAGGTTATAGATAGCTACAAACACTACATCTAAGTCAGTAGTTGGTTCATCTACAGGTTTTAAGGTACCAATCTTTTGCTTCATTTCTCGCCATCTCCACAGTAAAAATCTGGTTTGCGTTTTTGCATATCTTTGCTGCAGGCATAAAAAGTTGCTTGCTTGTAGGCATCCTTTTTTCGGTATTTTTTGTAATACCTACACTGTTTACACCGTACAACTTTGACCAACTCATCTGATGATAGCTCGTGATCCACCCATTCTGAGAGCTTGGACATTGAGCTTAATACATCGGTTATCAACACCTTTTCCCCTTCAGCATTTTTAAACCTCCGCTGAGGGTTTTCTGCCTCTACTTGCTTCAGTAGTTTAACTGTGATTCGGAGAGAATCCCGCAGTCTCATCATTCTCCACCCCCTCAATGCTTTTTAGCAGGTCATCCACGTGATGTATCTCACGTTGTCCGTCTTTGCGCAATTCCACCTTTAGCTCAGACTGAGACGCAACAGGCTTGATTATATGCCCTTGGGAATTGCAAACCACGCCATCTCGGTTGATGTAGTACAGCCCTTCATACCCAGGGATAGCTATAAAACCGTTCATTGTTTGCCTCCCTTCTTCAAACCTATTCCCATCCAAAAATACTCTCGGAGTTTGCCAATTCTTGTCTCTTTATACCCTTGCGCCCGAATATTCCGCATGAACGAGTGCTTTTTACTGCTCTCGCGTCCGGTATCTATGCAGAATCTGCAATAAGCTTCATACAGGGCATTCTTTTCTACGGATAAGCCAGAAGACAGAACGCACTTTTTGGTAAGAAAAGCATGTATGCTATCAGAATCTTGACGGAGGGCTTCAACGTATTTGTCACTCATACTGGTATGCGGGATGTCTTTGACCGGGAGGAGTTTGAGCAAATATGGGATTACCTCAGAAACACTCTCCTCGCTGCACAAATCATTGACGTATTCATTGTTCAAAAATAGCTCGGTGTTCATAAACAATATTCGCATACGCTTGTAGAATGCATTAGATTTTTCCTCAAGCTGTAAGGGTAACTGGTTGAATGAGAATATCAGCTTACAAAAAGGGACAAAGAAAAATGGTTCCTTGCCCTTCTTTTCATGCATGATTTGGTCGCCACCTGTGATCTTTTTAAGGTTTTCAATGGATGAGAGCGGGAGCGATGAATTGTCTGCACAAGAATTCAACAGCCTATTATATAGCTGAGAGGGGTAAAACCGCATATTGAGCTCATGCATACTCAGAGAAGACACATTGTGCTTTCCAACCAAGGTTTCAAAAAACCTAATCAAGACAGATTTACCTGTGTTAGACTGACCACAGAGCACCATGAAAGTCTTGAGTCCATAGTCTAAGGTGAGACAATATGCCATATATCTCAGCAGCATTTTTATGTCTTCCTTAGGCAGGCAAGTCTTTTGAAAGAACTTATACAGCCGAGTTTCCGGAAAAGGCTTATAATCGCCGACTTTATGGGGAATTTGTAGCGTTTGAAGATACTTGCTGTCATGAGGCAACAATTCTCCGCGCTCAATATCCCATACCCCATTTTGGAAGTTAATCAAGTTCTTGTCTCGGTTGAGCTCTGCTGTGGTTCGCTGTAGTCTGACATCATCACAGATAAGCCTGTAGCACTCCATTATACGGTTTTGAGTGATCAAGTTATCAATAACAATCATGTCCTTGATTGTATTCCGGACATAGCTGCTTGCCTCGGTGTAAACGCCATCTCGGTATTGATAGCACTCTCCGCCAAGAACAAATATATCACCCTTGTTGACAAAATAGTCGCAAATAGCTCTATGATTTATGCTGGTTGGAACGCCTTTAGCACTGTAGATAAGATAAGGATTGTCAAACTGTTGAGCTGCCTCATACTTTTGTGTGTTTTTGATTATCTGGAGCAGCTCTTTTTCATCCATCGGCTCTGAAAATATGACATCATTGATTACTTCTGCCATTTCAACGATTTGCTCGTCAGAGGCTCCACGATTTTTGTAAGCCATGAGGTGAGAGAATAATGTAGCATTGCGCCCATCGCCATCTTTAAGCCCCAGCAAGCTTTCTTTGCGGTTGATCATCGGGGTGAACTCCTGGGGCAACTCTGCAATTTTATGGCACTTGTTGAATTTTCGCCCTTCAGAGCCAAAGGGCAGAATAACATACCCTTTATTGGCACAACGAAAATCGCATTTTAATCCACAGGGAAGAACCATGCCCACTCGTTGAGGGTATTCCTTGTCACATTTAAAGTAGAGATGAAGCCCTTTTGGAGTTTGTGCCATAAGGGTTTTGAGCTTGAGTCTTTTAACAACCTGAATAGCTTGCTCTTTACCCTCATCAATATCGACAACTATATATCCGGAGCGCACCCACCAGCCAATTTGACCACCGGAAAAAATGTGGGCATCTGCGGCTTGTTGGTTTACGATTGAGTTGTCCAAGCGTTTTTTACCCATACAGCGGACATAGCTGTCTTGCCCAACAACAGAATCAAATTCACTCAAGGTCACTTGAAATTCCCTCCAACGGATTCAAACAAGCTTCCTGATGTTTCCTTGCACTTGATGCATCTTCCACCAGGTCTGAGGTTATCAAAGTTCCACTTGTGTTTACACCCATCGCAGGGCAAAGCTTTTTGGTAGTTCTTGTGAGATTCCCCACAGCGATGGCATGGACCAGTTTTTTCTTTCCAGTGCATTTCATAGGTACATGACTGACATAGCACTGGTTTAGCAGTAACGGCTCTATCCTCAGTGGTATATTCCATGCTATCTGAAACGCTCATCCATCTACTCAGCCTATCAACTTTGCCTTGAATGCGAGCGGATATTTCATCCGAGGATAAGCCAAAAATGTTGACTATGTGATCAAGTACAATCAGGACATCAGATACCTCATCTACAGCGCTGTTATGAAGCTCGGTCTGCGCTTTATCGGTTGTCTGATACCGAGGGAATTTGGTACATACTGCGGCAAGCTCACAAAGTTCCTCTGCAGATACCAGAATTTGCTTTGTAATCCCATAAGTGCTTCTTGCTTGAGCCAGCACTTTCCGTTGTTCTTCGCTCAGTAAATCGGTAACTTTCATATGTTCTTCCTCCTGACTTATCTATCACTCAAATCCTCTTTCCAGTCTGGAATATAAGTACACTCAATATTGTACTCATCAAGCATATCTCGGGTCTGATCGCTTATGCGCGCTGTGCCGCCATAGTAGACCCGCTTGATCCCCGCAGCAATAATAGCTTTGGCACACCCTTCACAGGGGTATCTGGTAACATACATCTCGGCACCCTTGACGGAGATTCCCTGGGCAGCAGCACTACAAAGGGCATCAACCTCGCTATGGATAGCTCTACAATCCTCAGGGTTGCGATGATTCTTGCTGTCCTCGCCATAGCGCTCTACACGGAAACACCCGCGCTTGGTTTTACACAGATTTGGGATTCCACGGTTGGCTCCCAAGGCTATTATATAGCCATCGCGAACAATCGCACAGCCCACAGCGACTTTTTTACACCCGCTGGTCTTGGTAGCATAGGCATGAGCCATATCCAGACAGTCTTCAGTGGTTAAGGTTTTCATAATGTACATGTGTTCATCCTCCTATTTATTCTGCTTTCGCAGGTTTATACTTGTTTTTGGGTCTGCCTTGACCCGTCTTGGCTCTCATGTACTTCGAGAACTCACAAAAGCAATTCTCAAGGCTCATAACGTTCATGTAACGGTCATACTCAGGCAAATCACTGAAGAGCTTATCAGCATCCCAAGATATTTGGCAGTCACAGCATAGATTTTCCCAACTATCTCTGAGCCAAAACAAGCACTCTTCATAGGTCAGTCCAGTACGGTCTGTAAATAGCAGATCAAGACCTTTACAACAACCTGGGCCAGCCACAGTAAACTCATTTTCCGAGAAGGGGAATTCAGGAATATAGGTCAAATCTACAAATACCTGGTAGGCAAGAAAATTAGCAAAGCCACGAACAGACTTAATAACTTCAAAGCACTCTTGTTGATCCTTTGCTTTAAAAAGCTTCTCTACGATGCCTTGCCGTCCAAGCCAAACCCCAACATGGAATGGTCTTAGAGCAACCGCAGGCTCATAATCTGGCCATTTCTCATCTCCTAGTTTTGTATCAGCCCCAAACTTATATGGTCTAACACTTCGGTCTGCATCAGCAAATTTCCAAGCGCATTTTGTTCCGCCCTGATTGTATGCATTACTATACCATAACCTGTCTGGAAATAACTCCTGTAATCCCTGATAGAGGGGTCTGACTTTTTCCTTGAGCTCAGGATTGTATAACATCTTGGCTGGGTATGGGAAACCAAAGCTCTTTAGAGTAGCCCAGTTGTTCCATGCGCGAAACATAAAGCAATTGACAACTTTATCTTCCAGAGTGAGCCCAGAATTGTTAATGATGTTGTCAATCAAATATTTTGACTGTCTATCGTGCTCTCTTCTTACATTTGTAAACTTGTACTGCTGCATAATGGGGTTTTTGGTCCAAGGGCTGGGGAGTCCTTTGACATCCTTGCGCTTATGTATCTGGTATCGGTCTTTTATCATCTGGACAAATTCCTCAAACATCCCCACGTTTACCACAGGATTGGTATTCTGTATACGGTGCGAATTTACCCCGCAATACAGTGTATCATTCGGTTTTGTTTTCATATCAAACTCCTAAAATCTTACTGGCTACCATATCAGCCGTATGAGTCCAAAGCACATTTGGAAACTCTTTAATAGCTCTATCATATTCATCCCACTGTTCGGTCTCATAAGCACCCATGTGAAATTTGATGCAATACTCCTCCTCCTGGGTCAGCTGCATATGCTCTTTAAGTAGCTGAACAGAACGTTCTCCATGGGTGAGCTCTGACTGAGCCTCATGGGAAACGGTTGAATATCCGGAAGAGCTCTGAGGATCTTCTTGGTATTTCCCAAGCTTAACTACATCATGAAGTAACCCAACAATTACAGGGCTTCCCGGTCTTTGCCAAGGGGAACACAGACCAAGAGCTGTAAATGCAACTAATTGTGATGTCATGTAAGCACTATGCTTAAATAACCCTCCAGAATAAGCTCCATGATATTTGCTGCTTGCAGGTGCTCGGAAAAAGTCTGTTGTACAAAGCCAATCAAACGGAAAAATATCAAGGGATATCCCCCCATCTACAAGGATTTGCCTGAGTAAATCTTTCAAAGATTGCTCATCAAAGTAATCCATTGTTTTTGAGCTCCTCTCTCGCATGTTCTGCTTCTTCTCTTGTAAGGTATACCTGAGGTACATGAATGGAATGGTCTAAGTCACCCACCCAGCAAACTGCTGTGTCGCTCACCTCTATTCCGCTACAAAAGCCCTCCACTACACCATCAGGGGTGGGCCAATACACAGTCCGGTTTATACAAGGAACAAACTTGGGTTCTGGTACAACTACAACCCCGCTCATTTCTCTTTCCCTCCTATCACATACTTAGTATTTTCTTCAACAGATAACTTCATGCTCATTCCTCCTTCGGCAGCTCCGTGGGCGGCGCTATCGGCATCCAATGGGTGACATCGGGGACTTCGCCCAGTTCATCCATCCACACACCCGCGCTGTTAAGATATGCCAACCATATTGCGTCCATGATTGCACTATACCGTAGCACCCATACATCTTTCTCTGGCAACCGTTCCGTCACCGGAATCCAGTGGGGCTTATCTTCCAGACCGCTTATCAATTTATCCAAGCGCGAAATAAGATTATCAGCGTGTTTATTAATAGCATATTCGGCTTCAGGTGATATTTCACGCATGGATTCAAAATCTTCGACTTTTCGATTTAGTTCCTCAATAGCATTGGCAGCTTCGTTGTACAGTTTTGCCGTTGCGTCCCCTTCGCTTTGAGGTAGCAAAACAACAAGCGCCTCACTAATCTTGGCGGCATCTCTCAGTCGCTTTATCAGCTCGTCATGCATAGTAGCTTCCTCCTACCATTTCTGTGATTTTCGCCGTTCCCGGCACATGCTTTCCCATCGCTGCCAAAACCGCCGCACGCATCTCTGCGTCGCACTGGCGCTTGGATTTCTTCGGTGGCTTCGGGGGAAGCTCCCCACGAGCGGCAGCGATGGCGGTTGGATTGTGTTTATGCTGTCCCATCGTCTCAACCTTCCTCCTTTTGGGTGCCCTCCTCTGCCGGGATGATTGCTTCCGGGCATCCCTCATTGCTCCATCGGTCAAGCACGTCGGCAATCGTACACTCTTCATCGTGGAATTCCTCGTACATATCGTCATAGATTTGTACCGTGACTTTGGTGGATACGTCTATCAAATCCCCGTGCGGCGGGACGAGGATTAGCGGGCAAAGCTCCGTTCCATGCACGGACGCAAAAAACTGACCGTTGAGCTTGTAGATTGCGATAACCGTTCCCTCTGTCGGCATCTCCATGCCAGTTATCAGAACGCTCATTCTCCGCCACCCTCCTCTCTACACTCACCGTTTGGGCAAAACCAATCATCTTTTGGATACCACGAATAATACGTGTCAATGCAATGGCACGGGCAGACCTCGTCCGGGAACGTAATGTTACACCCGCTATCATATTTTCCCGGTTTGGATGGTCTGTGCTTGCAATCTTTGCAACGGCACACCTCCACAACATCTGCGGCGGGGATATTGCGAATTATGGTGTCGATTTCATCGCCAAACAAAAACTCAGCGTGTTTACATTCATCAAGTTTTGCAAGCAAGGTGGTTATTGCCGCATAGCGTTCGATATACTCAGCCATTTTTTCTCCTTTTCTTTGATGATTTTTATTTCAACCATCACTTGCCAAAATAGGTGCCGTCCAAATAGATCACGTCGGTGCCCTGTGTGAACTCGGCTTGCCAAATATAGCCCGCTCCGTATAGCTCACTATGCTCCCCGGACAGCAGCGCCCGCGCCGTGTCATATGCCCGCGCAACCGCTTCTTTGGGATAATTCGCCCGCTCCGGCCAGACAATGCCTGTCCAATAAAAGCGCCCATACTGGCTCTTTTGCGTCAGCACGCCCTCGATGGTGTCAGGGAAGCGTGAATCGTTCACGCGGTTCAGTATCACGTCGCCCACATAGTATCGGCACTGATCGCTGCAAGCGTCGCCTCCAGCTTCGCAATAGATGGCGCAGGCCAGCATTTCAACCTCCGTCTCGTCAAGTTCCGGCGCGGGTTCCGGCTCCGGGTCTTCCGGCTCTGCTGCAAGCGGTATCTCCTCCCGCTCTAATATCACCGTCTGAGGCTGAAATTCTCGCACCTGCGAAACTTTCATAGCTTCAATGGGTATTTCCTCACCCACCAGCGGAGAACTCCGGATAAGCCAGATTACACCAGAAAAAATCAGAGCAATAACGAAAGTAATCATGAGCCGAACCGCTGCAGTCATAAAATCCTTAGAGCTATCAGAAAACTTCATCCAAATAATCACCTCACACATATTATTATATTACCCCAGTCATCGAAAGTAAAGCCCCGGAAAAGGGGAAGAACCTTGTCGTGAAAAGCGTTTTTATCACCAATCATCAAGTTTTTCTCCCCCTTTCGTAACTTTTCTAAACTTTTCAGGGATATATACCAACCGCATCATAAGACGATGCGGTTGGCGAATTTCGGGTTGTTCGGATCAAGCTGAATCCCAGTTTTAGCATCAAATCTCAGCTCACCTTTTGCGGTTTTAACTGTGATGGTCTTAGACGTTTTCTTGGTAATTTCAAATACACCTATGGTCATCCCAGTGAACGCCTTCATCACAACCTCGTCCTGACCAACCTGATCGGGATCACCCTTGATGTTCTTGCGCTCACCTGCGGTATGCTTTTTCTTCTTGACCTGAGTGAGCTCCTCAGGAACCTCGTACCCATCCTTCTTGAAGTGGGCAGCGATGCGATCCAGGATGAACTGCTTGCCAGCAAAACGGAGTTCAGTTCTGGAAGAACCGCCAGCAAAGCCAACTCCACAATCCTCAGTCATTACCATGTCGTATACCTGATTGAACATCTCCTCAACCGGGGGCATCTCTTCCAGCTCACCGTCCTGCACGGAGTTTTCCAGCCCACCAAGGATCCAGTTGTACGCGTGATGGATTTTCTTGGCAGCGAGCTTCTGGTGACGGTTCAGAGCGGTGTTCTTGGTTTCAGTGTTGTTTTCAGTTTTGGGCTCATCATTGACTTCAACAATTTCAACAATGGTTTTCTTGTAATTCTTCTTGAGGGTACCAATATCGATGAGATGGAGGTCACCTGCCTCGTCCTTAATAACGGCTTTGCCTTCGTTTTCGTCCATCTTTACGAGGGTGTAAGGAGCTCCAGTCTTGCGGAAGGTGTACATAGTAATAGTTTTCATGGTATAGTCCTTTCTGCCTATTGGCTATCATTTTGGGGTTCAAACTTATCTTACAATCATATCATACTACGGATTTTTGTAAAAGTAAAGTGTTTTTTCAAAATTTTTACAAGATTTACTATTGGTATTTCTTATGGCCAATTGATTTATTGTGAGAGCTTTGGAGTTCAAGCCTCCAAAGCCCTCTTGTAATGGTAGTATTCCCCTTTCAATTAGTGGTTGGTCTTGGTTTCCGGAACTTTACCAGTGTATGCGGCTTTGAATGCTTCAGCCAGGGAGCATCCGGTGTTGCGACGAATCTCATGAGCCAAAGTACAAGCAGTTTTGGAGCTGATAGTGTTCTTATTCATTGTATTTATCTCCTTTCAATCAGCGGGGGTATTCCCTGTTTCAACCTTACAGTCATAGTATACTACCAATAAAACCAAAAGTAAAGCCTGAGTTTCTGGTGTAGAAGTTACTAAAACTGATTAATTTTGTGGGGAATTGGTTCATTCTGGAGGAATAAAGTTTACAAAATTACCAAAATACAAGAAAAATCATAAAATTTTAATTTTTTGAAAAAATTTTTCCCTGCGAGGGTTTTTGGCTCTCACAGGGAAAATTGCTACTTTACTCACTCAGCTCGTCCTTGGTGGACTTAGTATTTTTGGCGATAATAGTCGTTGGTTGGAGAGAGGATAGAACTATTTGACCGCTGTCCATAATCAATACGGAGCGAGTTCTGCGCCCATAGGTGGAATCAATTGCTATGCCTTTGTCCTTAGAATCCTGTATGAGTCTTTTTATAGGAGCGGATTCAGGGCTTACAATCGCAATAACACGATCTGCTGAAATGTAGCTGCCTAATCCTATGCTGATTGTATTCATAATCCTATTGCCTCCATGTCTATGACTATCCCCTTTTGATTCAAGTTTTGAATACACTCTTTGAGATACTGAGAATCGTGCTCCACATAGGTTTGCTCTTGAAACTTTTGATTGAGCTCTGATATGTCAGGGTGATTCTCTGGGGTGTAGCGAATCTGCGGAAGGTTCTGACCCTGGTATGCCATATTGTACCACTTCATGTCAGGGCGATAACCCCGCAGGAGCATTTCTTTCATGACTTTGATGTGATAGCAGTACAGCCATTCCTTTGGGTGCTTGAACACATAGTTTACAGTTGCGTGCGGTTTTCCCCACCCCATCCCCCGAAGGGCGCAGCACTCGCGGTGCTGGCCCAGGAGCTGCTGACGAGGCAGCAAGGGGATGAGGGCTTCATGCCATAGTCTCATGATCTTCCTCCGGAATGAGCTTTACAAGATACAGATGACCTCTAACAACGCGAGCTGTTACAGGCAACCCCAGACGCCGAATTGCTCTGCCATAGCTGGACTGAGCAGAATAGACACTGACATACTCACCCTCGCTAAAGACGCACTCTACAGCGGAATGGGGACTTTCCATGAAATCATCAAGAATCGCCTGGAGTTTGGTGGGCTTGTAGAGCCGATTGATAAGGGATTTGTTTACAGGTTGAAACTTCATTTTGATTCCTCCTATATATTATAAGGTATAGTGGGAGGCTTCCCACGACTTCCTCGCTGTGGAGGAAGTTTCGGTCAGTAGCCAGCTGACCATCATCAGGTGGGCGGGGGAATTACTTCATTGCGGCACGAATCTCGTCAAGGCTAAACTCCCATTTCTCAGCATTTCCTAACCACTCCCCATCGGGCTTTCTCAAGTCCCAGTAGTTGTCGCCACTGCGAAAACTATGGTGGAGGCAAGCGCCTTCCTTCGGGGAATAACCATCGGTGGATTCATTAACGTGAGCCCACATACCATGAGAACAGCCAGCGGCACCAACCTTGAAACAAACATATCCGGTAAAGCCCAAGGAGATTGCGGTTTTGAGGAAGCTTCTCATCTGCTTGAGCTGGGAGAGGGAGAGCTTTTCATTCCACCAATCAAATATGCCCAGCTGATCACAAATGCTCGAAATATTCCATTTCTTAGCATAACCATGCGTGGTCTTAAAAGTTTCGCCCTCGGCGATCAGCGCCTCTACATTGACTAAGGCTTTTGCAGCATTCATTGTTTTGTCTCCTTTGATTTGTTAAGATTTTTGAGGGGGCATTTCTTACTTACAATCATATCATACTACGAATAAAATCAAAAGTAAAGCCCAGATTTTGAGCGGGAAAGTTACTTATTCAGCAAGTGTTTGGCGAAAATCTGATACTTCTTTGTACAAAAAGTTACTAATTTTGGTAAAAACTCGTAAAAAGCATAAATTTTAGAAGATTTATAAATTTTTCGGGTCTCCAAAAATTCTAAAAATAGGCGTGATTTTTCCAAGGAATTTGTTGTAATTTCAGGGATGCAAAAATAGGCGAAAAATAGGCGGAGACACGAAAAAATTCCCCTGAGGGCTCAAGGATTTTACTTTTAAAGGTAATGCAAAAATAGGCGCGATTATTTCTAAAAATAGCTCAATAAAAGTCCCTAAAAATGGCATTTTTCGTAACTTTTAGAGGGGTATTTTATGTAAACGCCTGGGTCAAATTTTTACAAGGAGTTACGCCTATTTTTCTATTCTTAACTACGGAGGTATCGAAAATATAAGGATAGAGTCACGAAAGGGGGGAAAGAGGGTTATTCCAAGATTGGAGAAAAAATTTAAAAATAGGCGTTTTTATTGGATTTTAATTTTAAAAATAGGCGAAAAATAGGCGCAAAGTGAAAAATTTTTCCAATAAATCTTGTAATTTTACTTTTAAAAGTAATCGAAAAATAGGCGGAATTCGGCAAGATTTATCCAAGTTCTCCAACGCCTATTTTTCTATTTTATTTTAACGTATAGAGAAAAATAATATATAAAGGTTAGAATATAATAGATACGTATATTTTTATATATATAAAAAGTAGGAGAGTAAAAATAGGCGGAAATTTTGGAATTATGAAAAACCGATACGAACCATTGGAATTATCTTACTTTTTCGTTGAAAAATCTTATGCATGAGTTTTTAATTCCTTGTAAAATTTACGCCTATTTTTCTGCCTATCTCAATTACTTTTAAAAGTAATATCCAATAAATCCTTGGCCCAAACGCCTATTTTTCGCCTATTTTTCGCAATTCTGCGTTACTCCTAAAAGTAATGCTCCAAGATGACCCAACGATTTTACAGTTTTCAGGGCATTGGCTAATTTTGGTCGTTTTTTGGGTGTATTTTGAAACAATTTTTCGGTGTTTTCCCGTTTTAAGGCGTGCCCCCTGGGCAAGTTATTTATTTCAAAGGTAAAATACCAAGAAATCGCGAAAAAATCCCTTGGAGAGCATTTATTTTAAAGGTAAAGACTTTACTTTCCGCAACCTTTATTATATAATAAGCTAAAGAGTTTGATAACAGAAAGGAGGGGAAGCGTGGGACAGTACAATAGTGCCAAACAAATGGTAATAGACAAGCCCAAAATTCCGGTAATACGGTATCGGGTGCGAGACGAGAGCAAGCGGAAAATAGATCTTGATTTGCGCGGTATACGCAATCCACACAGCCCCTTCAATGGTCGTCTCAATCCGTCCAAGGGCAATAAAAAGCGCTGGTTGAGTCCCGAACATCTTCAGTGCTTGGTTAATGAGTATTTTGAAAGCTGTAATGGCCCATTGATAGACAGACAAGGTCAACTTGTTTACGACGCCCAAGGGTCTCTTGTAAAAACCCAAGTAAAACCATACACGGTGTCAGGGCTGGCATTGTACTTGGGTATCAAGACAGATACAATGAGACGGTACACTGTAGGCAAGATTGATAGTCTGTTGGATGAGATGAAAGTGGAAACTGATCCAGAACACTTGACTTATGCTTCGGTCATTCTCAAAGCCAAGCAAAGGATTGAAGCCTATGCTGAGGGAAGGTTGTATGACCACGAGGGGCAAAGAGGAGCCCAGTTTGTTCTTGATAACGTGTACGGCTGGGTAAGCAACAAAGAACAGGCTGATATTGAGCTCGCCAAGGCAAACGCCGAGAAGACCAAGGCAGAAATACAGCTCAAACGGGATGAGTTCAATCTCAAGAAGCAGTTGCTTGATACAGCAGATGAGGATAATGAAATTACAATCCGTGTTGTGAGAGGGAAACGAGAAGATAGCAACCAACAAGATTGAGAGGTTATTTTATGCGGTTAACAGAACCAGACTTTTGCCATTACTTGAAAACAAGTGGCATGGAACTTGTGGGGGTACACGATATCCCAAAGGTCAAAGGCATCAAGTTCAAGAACCTGCACAGCGTTGATTTTCTTGGGTTCAACTATTGTACTCAGCCCAAGCTCATGGAAGCCGGAGACAAGTGGGTTCACTTCTTCCTGCCGGATTACTACATTGAGAGGGTTTGGAACAACTTAGACCACTATGAGACAATATTCAGCGCATATAAGGGTATCGTCCAGCCGGACTTCAGCCTGTATACGGATATGCCCAAAGCCATGCAGATTTGGCAACACTACAGGCGTAACTGGGTGGCTCAGTGGTACCAAAGCAAAGGCATTCACGTAATTCCAGCTCCTACTTGGGGTGATGAGGACAGTTTTGAGTGGTGCTTTGAGGGTATGCCCAAAGGTTCTTGCCTCGCAATCAGCACTGTAGGATGCGTACACAATACGGTCAGCAGGGGGATCTTCAACCAAGGCTTCAAAGAGGTTCTGCATCAGCTTGAGCCAAGCCAGCTGATTATGTATGGTGCACTCACGGATGCCATGAGAGAACAAATCCATGGTATTCCCTATATCCATATTGAATCTGAGCAAAAGCAGCGGATGGAAAAATATTCTTTAAAATAAAGGGAGGTAATACAATGGGTGGTAGAGGTTCAGGCGGTGCTGGAGCAGCGCGTGGTGGAGGCAAAGCAGGAGGCGGGGCTGCAGCTGGTGCAGCCAAGACTACAAAGAGCAAGAACCTTACAGAGAAGGCAAGAGACGGTGATCTCACAACGTCTGATTTCAACAAGATGGATTCTGGTACCAGGGCATATCTGTTGGGTCAGACTCCCAGAGGGACGGTTGTAGCTGCCTCGAATGGCACACAGTATACACATATTGGAGACAATACGTGGGCTCGCAGTGGCAGCGATGTAGTTCTGGGCAAATCCGGCTCAAGAACAGCAGTTAACAATTCATACGTGGCAAAGCATACTGCCAATATGAAAAGCATCCGATACAAAAAATAAGACCAGCACAAGGCTGGTCTGTAGGAAGGGGATGTTTCAATCAGTACGTGTAGGAGTACACATCTTCTTCAAGGGACGGAAGGGCTTTGGGTGCGCTGATTACAAGGGTCATACCGATTCTGTTAAGGTAACTCAGCTTGTTCTTGAGGAAGGAAACCAGTTGGGTGTATTTGTCACATCTGAAAACGATCTCCTTGTTATCAATAACAGAGTAGGACAGCTCACCACGGTTCTTCATGCAGCGTACAAAATAGGTCTTTTTCATTGGGGTTTACCTCCATATCAGATTTTACAAGTATATCATACTACGAATTTCTGAGAAAGTAAAGCCCTTTTTGAAAAATTTTTGAAAAATTTTTGAGGGATGAACCTTATGACTGTAGATAAAGAAGTGAATCCTCATTTTGAGTCTTTCCTATGGGACTGGGACTACAAAACATACCTCCTTGTTGGAGGCTATGGATCATCTAAGTCCTACCATGTAGCATTTAAGATCATCCTCAAGTGCCTAACAGAGAAACGCAAGGTGCTGGTTGTTCGCGAGGTCTTTGATACCATACGTGACTCTTGCTATGACTTGTTGGTTGAAATTCTTGATGAACTTGACCTAATTGGCCAAAGCAAGAACAAAGTCAAATGCACAACCAGCCCCATGTCTATTCGGTTCCCCAACGGCTCCAGGATCATCTTCAAGGGTATGGACAAGCCCACAAAGCTCAAGTCAATCAACGGTGTTTCCATCGTTTGGCTGGAGGAATGCTCGGAAATCAAATATGCAGGCTACAAGGAACTCCTGGGACGTTTGAGACATCCTGACCTCAGCTTACATTTCATCCTTAGTACCAATCCGGTTGGGACAGAAAATTGGGTGTTCCAGCACTTCTTCAAGCGAATAGACGAGGACGGAAACGAACACATAACGCTGGATGACAACCTGCTGTACAAACGGCGTACCATAGTCAAAAATGGGGTTTACTACCACCACAGCGTTGCAGATGATAATTTGTTCCTGCCGCAGTCTTACATAGAGACCCTTGACCAGATGAGAGAGTATGACCCAGACTTGTACAGGGTTGCTCGTTTAGGACGGTTCGGACTGAACGGCAAGAGAGTTTTGCCACAGTTTGAAGTGGCTCAGAGCCATCAAGAGGTTATGAATGCTGTACGGTCAATTCCGGCGAAGTACAAATTTGTGGGTATGGACTTTGGCTTTGAAGACTCTTACAACGCTGTAATTCGCATGGCTGTAGACGATCCGCAAAAGGTTCTGTACATATACTATGAATACTACAAAAACGGTATGACCGACGATAAAACAGCCAAGGAGCTACAAAAGGCTGGGCTTGATAAAGAACAAATTGTAGCTGACTGCGAAGATCCAAAAGCCATTGCTTTTTATCGGCAAGTCGGGTTTAGGATGAGGGGATGCCATAAATGGCCTGGTTCCAGGCTGGCAAACACCAGAAAAGTCAAGCGTTTTCACAGAATTGTCTGTTCCCCGAATTGCCCAAATACCATCCGGGAGTTGTCTACACTCATCTATGCTAAAGACAAGAACGATGTCCCCATATATGACGAGTTCAATATTGACCCGCATACGTTCAGCGCGATATGGTATGGGCTTGATACCTATGAAGTGGCAGATGCCAAGTATATTCCGAGAAACAGCCGCAAAGGTGCGGCATAATATACGATATAATAAGGAGGAACCAACTATGAGTAACAAACTGAAGAAGTGGATACGAGCAGCACTGATTCGTGCGGTGAGGACTTTTGCTGAGGCAGCTCTGGCTTACATCGGCACGGGTGCTCTGGTACTGGGGGATGTCAACTGGCTTGGCGTTCTCTCGGCAGGAGCTTTTGGCTTCATCATGGCGATACTGATGGCGCTCGCTGGACTGCCGGAGGTTACTGATGAATGAGTGCGTTATCGCCTTGTATGGGTTGTGATGCCCGAACCATTACCTGCCATGGAAGCTGCAAAGCCTATGCTCAGTTCCGGGAAGCTCTGAACGAACAAAAGCAAGCCAGGTACAAAGCAAACGATACAGATGACTACATAATCAAGCGCGTCTACAAGCGCCGAAGTATGAGCCGAATCAGGAAAGAGTTTTGAGGTGAGTAAATGCCAAACAATGAAGGATCTTTAGAAATGACTCGTGTACTCAATATCCCAACAGGAATTATCAAGGCTGAGCTGGAAGGCTTGTATGGAACAAACGTCCTTCGAGACATGCATGAGATAATCCAGCTGTATCAAGTGTATGAGCAGGGCGCAGCCTATATCGAAGATCAGTCTTTGGACTATGTTCCTGCAGATTTGCGCTACAAGACAGCACGGGCTTTGCTGGATAAAGAAGTGAGATTCCTGTTTTCCAAGGCTCCTGACTTCTATGTTGAAGCTGAGCTGGGAGATACCACAGAACAGCGAAGAAAAGCCAAGGATGCGATGGACGTGTATCAGCAGCTCGTTGACAAGGCTTTAGCCCAGAATGGCTTTGCCAATGCCCTTCTTAAAGCGGCAAAGGACTGTTTCATCGGTAAGCGAGTTGCTCTGATGTTTAACATCAATGAAGACAGCGGCATACAGGTGAGCTTTTTACCCAGTCTTGAGTTTGTCTACGATGTTGATCCGAATAATGCCAACATACTCACCAAAATCGTTGTTTTCTACGGTCTGAATGCTTCCAAGGCACGAGTGGATCAGCGCATCTACAAGAAAAAGTACTGGCTGGAGAACGATGCCTGCTGGTACTCCGAAGAGGTCTATGACGGTACAGGTCAGCTTGTAGAAACCCTTCAAGAGCCCACCAAGACGCTGTTTTCCTACATCCCTGCTTGGGTCATACTCAACGACGGTCTCACTGGTGACCTTGTAGGAGTTTCGGAAATCGAGCAGCTGAGGGACTATGAGGAGTGGTATAGCAAGCTTGCAGCAGCCGATATGGATGCGGAGCGTAAAGGCATGAACCCTATTCGCTACACCATTGACGCCTCGCCAGAGTCAACCAAGGACTTGTCCATTTCAGCGGGAGCATTTTGGGATTTGAGCTCTGACCAAAACCAAGCTCAGGACAAAAGCGCTCAAGTGGGTGTGCTTGATTCTCCCATGAGTTATTCTGGAGCTCTGGGTGTAACTCTTGACCGTATCAAAAATACCATGTATGAACAATGCGCGGTTCCAAACGTGAGTCCTGAAGCTCTCAAAGGAGTTGTTTCCAGTGGTAAAACCCTCAAAGCCATCTATTGGGATTTGATCGTGCGCTGTGATGAAAAGATGGTCGCTTGGCGTCCCGCTCTTGAGTTTCTGGTCAAATGTATCATAGAGGGCGTGCGGCTGTATCCTAAAGCGGGAGAACGCTATATTGAAGAGCCTCTGCCTGATATGCCTTATATCATTCGGGTGGATAACCAATACTCTTTGCCCGAGGATGAAGCCGAGGAAAAGCAAGTTGATTTGGCTGAAGTTACAGCCCAGACGATGAGCCGAAAAGCCTACATGAAAAAATGGCGCAACCTTGATGATGACGAGGCTGATGAAGAGCTGCGTCAAATCGCTCTTGAACGACAATTGCTTGAAGACGCTTTTGCTATGCCAGGAACGCCTACACCTGAAAAGGCAAACCCAGAAGAGGATAAAACCTGATGGCACTCCAGCTTGACTTTACTTCAACCGAAAAATTGAGAGAGCAACTGACTGAAGAGCAGCAAAAGCGGATTGAAAAGCTATACAAGGATGTTTCGCGGGATATTGCCCAGAGAGCGAAAAAAGCCCCCAGAGTTCCCAGTGATACCCTGCGAAAAGCTTATCTCAAGGAGCTACAAAAACAAGTCAACAGCGAAGTCGACAAGCTCCGGTTTACTATCCAAGACACAGTTGAAGCCTCAATGAAAGGGGTGGCTGAGGGGGCTGTTTCAGATGCTGCTTCTTTTCTACAATCCCTGGGTATGCCCATCGAAGGTGCTATGTCTCGGGTTCCTGGTGAGGTTGTTCAAAGGGTTGCTACCGGGAAACTTTACGACGGTAATTGGACACTTTCTCGTCAACTGTGGAAGCAATCTGTTCATACCCAGCGAGACGTAAATGAGATTGTAGCCAAAGGGATTGCAGAAAACAAGAGTGCATTTGATATTGCCAAGGATATTGAGAAGTATGTAGACCCAAATGCTCGCAAAGACTGGGACTGGTCAAAGGTTTACCCAGGCACAGCCAAAAAGGTTGATTACAACGCACAAAGATTGGCTCGAACAATGGTTTCTCATGCATACCAGCAAGCCTTTGTAGAAGTTACCAAAAATAATCCTTTTGTAACTCAATATCGGTGGGATGCTTCCAACAGCGCTCGTACTTGTGAAATTTGCTCGGAACGCGATGGCCAGCTGTATGACAAGGATGACTTGCCCCTTGACCATCCGAATGGTATGTGTACTTTTATTGCAGTAATAGAAGAGAACATGGAGCAAATTGCTAATCGTTTGGCTGATTGGGCGAATGGTAAAGAGGATTCTGAGCTTGACGAATGGGCCAAGGACACATACGGCAAGGGCTGGGAAAAGAAGAAGGAAGAAGTTCAATTCAAGCAAGGCAACATGGTTGATGGACGCAATATTGTTGATACCTGGCAAAGAAGACCTAATGATTTTGCTTTTGAAATAGAGGATGTTATAAATGCACAAGGGTTTGATGGACTACCGAGAGTTGTATCTCAGCAAGAATTTGATGCATTAAAATCTCAAAGCAATATCATTGGGTTCAGAGGATATTCTGCTCCCGATAGCAGAACTCTTGAAGCATACAAGGGCCAACTGTATAATGGTAAATGGTATGTTGATTGTACACTTGGAACATCTGTCTATGGACAAGGTATGTATGTACAAGGTGTTGTTGGTTCTGTTAAGGATAATGATCAAATGATAACATTTTCAAAGATGCTTGCAGATGGATATGCTGCACCAACAAGATTTTCTAACTCTGAAACAGCCATTGGTAGAACTGAGAATGTGTTATTGGATAGAAGTGCAAAGGGAACATACCTATTTGAGCATCCTCCAGTACAAGGTAAAAAAGAAGACCTTGATAGTCCAATTCGTAGAGAATTTTTATCACAAAACAAGTATTCCAATATAGGCTCATTTATAGCATCAAAAGGGTATGATTACTATTATGTGTATGGTGAGTGTAAGACAACACAAGAGATAGTCGTACTAAATAGAACGAAAGTTATTTTCTCTGGTGATTAACATGATAGAGTTTATTCGAAATGATAAAACAGGTGTGCTTGAAGTATGGGAAGATGGTAAAAAAATTGGTATCATAATCACTATGGGAGATCTTGTAACAGAAAGGGAACGAGACAATGGCAGTTAAACAGCCGAACAACACAGTTATTTGTGACATCTGTCACCGAGGCTTTGTTCTCACCAAGAACCTTCTTAAGGAAAAGTCTATAACTCTTGAGAAAGAGGGACTTGAGCCCACGGAGGTCACACTCACAGTTCTCACCTGCCCTCATTGCGGTAAACACTCCACCGTGATCATGGACGATAAGGAGACGCTGGCTATTGTTCGAGATCTCCAGGAGGCTATGGCCAAGCGGTTGAAGTTTCTCAAGGCAAACAAACCTGTTCCGGTAAAGCTGGAGGAAAAGACAAAGAAACTCCAGCGCAAACTTGATTTCAAACGCCAGATTCTGGCGAATGAATATAATGGGTCTTTTTACCAAGTTGAAGACGGTAAAGAACAACTGGAGTTCTGCTACCATGTGCAGTAAACATGGATATTTATAAGGAGGAGAAAAAACAATGGCTGATGAATCTAACAACCCCAATCCCCAGAATCCCCCTGAGGAGAGCACGCCCCAGAATCCCCCCGAGGGAAAAACCTACACCCAGGAACAGTTAAACTCTATGATGGCGGCAGAGAAACGCACTGCTCGCTCAGCCTTGCTCAAAGAACTTGGCATAGAGCTCAAGGATGACAAGGACTACAAATCTGCGGTAGACAACCTGAAGAAAACCCTGGACGCAGGGAAGACTCAGGCACAGCTTGATGCTGAAGCTCGTAAAGCTGCCGAGGATGCGCTTGGTGAAGCCTCTGCTAAGGCAGCAGCCCTTGAGATGAAGGTTTTAGCTCTTTCTGCGGGGGCTGTTCCTACAGCTGTAGACGACATCATTGCCCTGATCTCAACAAGAGTGAGTCAGGGAGAAACAACGGAGAAGGCAATTGAAGAGCTGAAAACCAAATATCCCAGTTTCTTTTCTTCCGAGGGTTCAGGTTCAAAGGGCACTGGTTCTCCAACCAATCCCCCCAGCAAAAAAGCCCCTGGCACAGAAGGTCTTGGACAGAGACTTGCTAAGACCAACAAGACTACAGTCAAAAGCACTTATTTCAAAAACTAACAAGGAGGAAAAACAATGTTAAATCGTACTGGCATAACCAAAGTCACGGCAGCTGCTCCTGTGCAGATTCTCTTCAACGTACAGAACCAGCTTTCCGTGCCCATCATTGTAGATGATGGAACCTATGTAACCGAAGACAACCGCAAGCTGGTAAAGGCAGGCACCCCTCTCAGCGGTAGCCTGGAGAGCAGAGGAACCGCTTTCAACGTGGCATCCATCACGGGCGGCACTCAGGGCGTTTTCACCCTCCAGATAACCACGGCATTTGCCGCCGATGAGGTGCTTACCATCGAGGGCGTCAATTATACCTGTGCTGCCGTAGAAGACGTGGCTGGCAAAAAATTTGCTGGCGCAAACGCTGCCGATCAGGTAACTTCTCTGCTCAAGATGGTCACCACTGCCAAGTATAATGTTGCAGCCGTAAACGGTGCAACGGACAAGATCGGCTTTACCCAGAAAGTCGCAGATGCCTCTGATACCACTGGTCCGACGGTGTCCAAGACTTCTACCACGGGCGCTATCGGTTCTGTTACCAAAGTCACCAATCCGGTATCTGGCACAAGCAACGCTGTAGGCATTCTCCTCCACGATGTGGATGTAACAAACGGAGATGCCAATGGAAGCCTGCTCATATGGGGCTTTGTTGACCTCAACAAAGTCGATGAAACGACGGTTGTGTCCATCTCTGAGGCGGTCAAAGACGCTCTCAAGGGCAGTGTAACCTTCCTGAGATAACGAAAGGAGAGAACAATATTATGACAATTTTCGACCTCGTAAAAGCTCCCGAACTCACTGCGTATTGGGAAGAGCATACTCAGGATATGCCCCCCTATCTCGGTGAAGAGCTTTTCCCCAGTGACAAGAAACTCGGTCTCAAGCTCGACTGGATAAAGGGCGCAAAGGGGCTTCCGGTTGTTCTCAAGCCCAGCGCATTCGATGTCGGCGCAATTCCCCGTCCGCGCATTGGCTTTGATAAGCTCAGTGCGGAAATGCCGTTCTTCAAGGAGTCTACCTACATCGATGAAGAAATTCGTCAGGAACTCAATATGGTTCTTGAGACCGGCAACCAGGCATACATTGATGCCGTGATTCGTCGGGTCTTCGCTGATGAGACCCTCCTGCTTGAGGGTGCTCGCGCTCGTCGTGAAGAGATGCGCATGATGGCACTCACTACTGGCACCATAGCAATCTCCGCCAATGGCCAAGCCTACAACTATGACTATGGTGTTCCTGCAGCCCATAAAGGTACAGTCAGCACTTCTTGGAGTTCCAACTCTGCTGACCCCATCGAAGACCTCCGAAAAGCCATGGACAAGGTTGAGGATGACACTGGTGTTCGTCCTACTCGTGGTGTCTGCACTCGCAAGACCTGGGGATATCTCCGCAAGAACGAGAAGATCATCAAGTCCATCTTTGTCCTGTCCAACGGTCAGGTGTCTGCTCTTTCGGACATGCGCTTGACCCAGTATCTCTCCGATGAGCTCGGACTTGAGCTTATTGTGTATGGCAAGCGGTACAAAAATGACTCCGGTGCTGCGGCGCAGTTTGTGCCTGATGATACGGTTGTTCTCTTCCCCACGGGCAACCTCGGCAACACCTGGTTCGGCACCACTCCCGAGGAATCTGACCTGATGGGCGGTAAAGTCGCCAACGTGTCTATCACGGATACAGGCGTTGCTGTAACCACCATCGAAAAGGCTGATCCGGTCAACGTGGAGACTAAGGTCACCATGATTTGCCTCCCCTCCTTTGAAGCTGCTGATAACATCTATATTCTGGATGTAATCGCAGACTAAGGAGGTCAACCATGCTACAGATAACGGATGGACGTGTAACACTGACTGTAACGAAAGGAGCATTCAAGGGTTACTATGAGAAAAACGGTTTTCGTGTTCTGAGCCCGAAAATCGCACCGCAGAGCGACGTTACTTCGGAGGGGGTAAATATACCACCCTCTCCGGAAAACGAGTTCAGCGACGAAATTTCTCAGCCGGAATCGGCGGAAAGTGACGCACCTGACGAGAGTTCCGAAAAGGAACTGATGAATCCGGACGAGGGCGAGCCTATGGAACCTGACGAGGAAGAGCCGATTGACTTGTCTGAGATACCTCTGGGGGAGATGAGCCTGAACCAGCTGAATGCCTATGCAGACCAGCTCGGACTACCTCATGAAGATGACCTCACAAAGAAAGAGCTGCGTGCTCTTATTCGCAAGTCACAGTCTAAGTAATAGGAGGCATACAATGAACAGCTTAGATGAGTTGAAAATCGTACTGCGGGAAGCAGATATTCCGTTTTTTACCGATGACCAGCTGACCTTTTACCTGAAAGAGAACAACAACGACTATAATGCTACGGCATACCAGTGTCTGCTCATCAAAGCTGAAAATACAACTCTTTCTGTGGCTGGTCTGAACGCTGGGGACAGCTCAACCTACTTCCGCAGACTTGCCGCAAAATATCGTCCTCGCAATTCTGGGGTATTAAAAGGAGGTTACTGATATGGATGCCGCAGCATTCCAGCTTAACAAAACACGCCGATTTATTAATACACAGGGGCGCAGTCTCGGGTTTAAACACATAACGACAAATGAGTTTGGTGAACCCAACGGTACAGCTGAAACTGTGAATGTTATTGGGGTATATCACGAGGCTATTAGTCATCTGTATCTACCCACGACTGCAACTGGAGCTGCTTCTATCCGCGCAAAACCTTCTCCGGCAATCCTCTGTCTCTGGGAAGACGCACAGAAGATTGCCTTGACTGATATCCTGGCGTTAAACAGCAAGCTTTATAAGGTCAGCGAGATAAAAAATGTCTGCGAAGCCAATCTGATTGGTGATATTTCTGTTGAGGAGGTTCAGACCGATGGCAACGAGCTTCAAACTTGATGCAGATGGCTTGACTGAGGGGCTCAAAAGGCTTTCAAACCAAGTAGACCCTGCACTGCGATTGTATGCAGACACCTCTGCTTTGACGCTCCAAAACTATGCCAGAGAGCATCGCCGTTGGACTGACCGAACAGGGCACGCACGTCAAAGATTGACAGGCACTGCGACAAAAGTCGTTAATGGTTACAAGCTCACTCTATCTCATGGTGTTGACTATGGTATATGGCTTGAGCTTGCCAACGAAAAGAAGTATGCTATCATACAGCCGACAATCTTGGCGAAGTCCAACCAAATCATGCTTGGCTTCAGCAGACTTTTAGAGAGGTTACACTGATGGCTAACAGTAGATTGCAAGACATCTATCACCATCTCAAAGCAAATAAGTTTCGGGTGTACTTCCCGGCACAAAAACTGGGGGAATGCACAGCTCCCTATGTTGTGGTTAAGGACATGGAAGGAACACAGTTTTTAGACTACTCCTCAACAGTACAATACTATGACATTCTGTGCTATATCCCTAAAGAGCAATTCAGCACCATAGAGCCCTTTGTTGACTCGGTAAAGCAAGCCATGAAGGGCTTATCTCCTATGATAAAGCCGACATATACCCAAACTGGTTCGTATTATGATGATACGGTCAAAGCTCACATGGTGAGCATACAATACAAGAACTACAGAAAAATCATTTAAGGAGGTTGTACAATGACTAAAGGTCATGAAATTCCTACCATTGATGTTGCAATGGTGACTGCCTCAGTTCCTGGGGGCAGCGAAATTGCCCTCCAGACAGCATCCAAAATCGCTGTATCCGTTCAGACCGAGACGCAGGATGCCGTAAAGCTCGTTGTTAAAGGCAAACTCATCTCCCAAAAGCCTGAAACTGTGACAATCACAGGCAACACCATCACTCTCACCGATAATGTGTTCATCCCGGAACTGGTCAAAATTCTTCAGGGTGGAACCATTACCATGGAAAAGACCTATACATACACAGCCAGCGCAGCCGTAACTACAGGAAATTACTATTTCCAGCTGAGTACCACAGAATATCTCAACTTCACCCTGTCTACTGCCCTTGCTGACGGTGATGAACTTGAGTATAGCACTTATACTCAGCAGCTGGTGGCTACGATTGCGGGTGTTGAGTCCGTTATCAGCTCCACCCTCAGCTCCACTTCTTCTGGTACGGTTTTGGCAGCAACCAGTGCGGACGGAGACCACGTTGTCAGTTATACCCCGCCTGTGGCTGGCTCAAGCGACAAAGGCGAGATTTTCACCTTGAATGCATACTCAGCTATCTATGATGCCTCGGGCGAAATAACTGGCTATGAGAAAATCATGTATCCCAACTGCCAAGGAACCCCTGTGGCGCTCAATAGCGAAGACAATGTATTCCGTGCTCCTGAGTACACTATCAACTCGGCTCCGAAGAATGGCGAAGCTCCCTATTGCATAGACTACATCAAGAGCTTGCCCACCATAGTCTAAGGAGGAACACATGGAAATCACAAATCTTGCTCAGCTTTCGGAATACTCTAAAGGACAAGTTGTCCAGTTCCCGGATTTTGCTGAGGGTCAGCCCTTCATCGCTCGCATTCGTCGGCCATCCATATTGGCGCTGGCTAAAACAGGCAAAATCCCCAATGCCCTGCTAAATACAGCCAACGAGCTTTTCGCAGGCAAAGGTATCAACGGTAAAAACAAGACTGCTCTAAGTGAGATCTTTCAGATCTTGGATGTGATCTGTGAGGATTGCTTTCTTGAGCCCACTTATCAGGACATGAAGGAGGCTGGGGTTGAGCTGACCGATGAACAGCTGATGTTTATCTTCAACTACACCCAGCGGGGCACTAAAGCCCTTGAAGCCTTTCGTCAAGAGTCCCAATATCATCAATCTCTTGACAATGTCCCGCAGGTATAAAAAGACCCCATCTGAGTTGTTGGCTGTTAAGGACGAATATACAGCCTATTGCTTAGATGAAGCGTGTGCCTTTATCATGGGTAAGCTGGATGCAGGTGAAGAAATCCTATTCAAAAAGCACTATTCCAGCTTCCATGATATTTATGCCCAGTATGAAGGGAGTGAGCAAAATTGATTGATATGGGCTCTGCTGTTGGTTATCTCATGTTAGATACCAGCAATTTCACTTCCGGTTTTAAATCCGCTCTGGCAGACTTAAAGACTTTTAAAGACCAGAGCGCAACTGTTGCTGACAAGTTTTCTGCTGCGGGTTCAGCAATGACTTCTGCTGGGGCTACTATGACCAAAAATGTATCACTCCCAATTCTTGCGGTTGGAACAGCCTCGGTGGCTGCAGCTACTCAATTTGAGTCTGCTATGGCTGAGGTTGCTGCTATCTCTGGCGTAACTGGGGATGACTTTGAAGCTCTTTCTGAAAAAGCTCAAGAAATGGGACGGACTACCAAGTTCAGCGCAAGTGAAGCTGCTTCTGCTCTAAAATACATGGCTTTAGCTGGCTGGAAGACCGAGGACATGTTAAACGGTATTGAAGGCATTATGGATCTCGCCGCTGCTTCCGGAGAAGACCTTGCAAGCACCTCAGACATTGTAACAGACAGCTTAACAGCTTTTGGGTTACAAGCATCAGATTCTGCCCATTTTGCTGATGTTCTTGCCACAGCCATGTCCAACTCCAACACTGATGTCGCTGGATTGGGGGAGGCTTTCAAATACGTTGGTCCTGTGGCGGGGGCTTTTGGTTATACAATCGAGGATGTGTCCATTGCTCTGGGCTCTATGGCAAATGCCGGCATCAAGGGTTCATCTATGGGCACATCTTTGAGACAGGCTCTTGTACAGTTAACCAAGCCGAGTAGCGATGCTGCAGAATACATGGAGAAGTTTGGGGTTACTCTATTTGATGACGAGGGTAAAACCAAAGACTTGATGACCATCATGCAGGAGCTGCGGGGTATTTTTGGCCAAACTGCAAAAGATGTAGCGACACAAGTGGGTGACTTTGATGCTCTACAAGCTCAGGTTGAGGAAAATGAAGATGCCTGGGCTGACTATGCTCAAACGCTGAATTTACCCATAGACCAGCAGGAAAAGCTGACTGCTCTGACCGAAATTTTTGGTGCACGGTCAATGCCTGCTATGCTTGCAATTATTCAGGCAGGGGAGGATGATTTTAACAACCTAAGCAACGCAATTTATTCCGCAGATGGTAAAGCCCAGGATATGGCTGAAACTATGCAAGGCACTCTCAAAGGACAAGCAACTATTCTTAAATCAGCCTTGGAAGGTGCAGCTATCTCCATAGGAAACACTCTCATTCCGATGTTAACCAGCGCTGTTCAATGGGTAACAAGAGTTGTTGACTGGTTCAATAACTTGGATGAGAGTACAAAAAACGTAATTTTCACCATACTCAAAGTTCTGGCAGTGATTGGCCCCATCCTTTTAATCGGGGGCAAAATCATAGCTGGCATCAGTACACTGATTAAGGTGATTAGCGTCTTAAAAGGTGTTATGCTGGCGTTGAACGCTGTGATGCTGGCCAACCCGATATTCCTTATCATTGCAGCCATAGCTGCTTTGGTTGCAGCGTTTATTTACCTTTGGAATAACTGCGAGGAGTTCCGGCAATTCTGGATTGACCTCTGGGAAGGGATAAAGAACACGGTCATTACTGTGTGGAACGCAATCAAAGACTTTTTTGTCAAGCTCTGGACAGGTTTGAAAACCATCGCCATCACGGTGTGGACAGCGGTGTCTGAGTTCTTTTCAAACTTGTGGGAGGGCATCAAAAATGTAGCTGTTTCCATCTGGGAGGGCATCAAAAACTTCTTTTCCAACATATGGACAAGCATCAAAGACGGTATCTCAAGCATCTGGGAGAGCATGAAGGCTTGGTTCGTTGATGTTATCAATTATCCCGTGGAGGCCATTAAGAGTATCGGAACCCTGCTATATGAGGCAGGAAAATCCATATTCACAAGTCTCTGGGATGGCTTGAAGTATATCTGGAACTCCATTACATCCTGGATCTCTGATGGCATAAACTGGCTCATAGACAAGATTGCTTTCTGGCGCGATGCTGAGGATGAAGTCTCCACCGAAGGTCTGACGGGTGCTACTGTACAAGGCTCCTACGCCAGTGGACTTGACTATGTACCCAGTGACCGGATTGTTAAAGTTCACGAGGGTGAAGCTATTCTCACCAAGCAGGAAAACCTTGAGAGAAAACAGGGTGGCACAGCCGAAACATTGGTTATTCCCATAACCATCGGTGAGGAGCAGATTGAAACCGTCATTGTAGACTTACTGAAAGGAGAAGTGAGAACCTGATGGACACTATCACAAATCAAACCACCGGGATTGAGCTGACTCCCCATGTTGTTTCGGTAAACCAAGCAATAGGCATTAACCAACTTCGAGACTTTGACCTCAGAGGAATCCCCCACATCCAAAACATCGGTATGGAACATTATACCTTGACCGTTGAGTTTGTTTCAGAGATTGCCCAAAAGAGCCTGATTTTATCAGCGTTTCGGAGAGCCGATTTGATACGCATAGTCAACGATGATGATGTGTATCTCGGTTACATGAGTTCCCTCAAGTTTGATGAGCAGCAGAAAACCTTGACCCATCAAAGAGGTACCATGACTCTGTTAGAGGAGGTGCCCGCATGAGAAATCTTCCATCTGAGGTAATCAACGGAGTACAAAACAAAATCCAAGCAAAGTCCATGGGCAATGAGATATCCACAATTTTGTGGGTATCTCGTCCCACGGTTCCGCTGACTGAGGACAACTTTTTAGAGAAGCAAACTGTTGCCACTGGGGGCTTTACTTCTGCTGCTGTGGCTATTGATAGACCCCAAAAAGACAAAGGTGCTTCTCGAATTTATCTTGCCGGAATACAAAATGGGGTTGCTAAAGTCTGGGTGGCTGACCCAAAAGATGAAATCAGCACCCATATTTGGACTGATACAGGGTTTTTGGAGGCAGCAGAAGATGTAGCTATTGCCTTTGACGGAACCATGCCCAAAGACTCAAGAGGAGGTTCTCAGTTTGTGACTAAACACACCCCTTGGGTGTTCTGGGTATCTGACGGCGCTTTGTATGCATATAATCTCTATGCCAATGGGGTAACTATAACGCTGGCTGAGAATAACTGCACCCGAGTGTCTGCGGTGAGAGCTATGTGGTCTGAAGTTGGCAGCTTCGACTTTGGCTTGACAGTATTCTTCTTGCTGAATGGCGTCATTTACTACAGGCAGTACATCGACGGAGAATGGAAAGATGCTGAGCTTGTGAATTTTGGTCCTTCCGGTATAACTTGGGTTGATATAGCTGCATACCGTACACAAGATTATCGCATTGCCTTGCAGGTTATGTCTTCGGGAGGCACAGTTTATGAGCTGTTTACTCAATATATGGGCATCGGTAAGCAGAATACAGAACACCTTGAAATCAGGAATGTAACCTCTCAGGGAGAGCTGACTGCGATTGAGTACAAAAACCTCCTTAACAGAGAACATCTGGAGATATCAGGGGTGTGGCGGAATGACTCTCTCTACGGTGGTTTATATTCCGCAGGGACACCCCATTTCACATCTGCTCACAATATCTCGGTAGGAGTAGAAGATGAAAATGAGGAACTCGTTGAAGACTGGGGGAAAGTGGTTTTAGTCAATCTTGATGTTCATCTCAATCCGGTATCAGTTGCTGAAAACGCTACTAATTTTCAGCTGACAGACAGCCGTTCAAGAACCTTTGTAGCAGCACAGGCTGAGATTATTGGCACCGATGGGTTAACACTAAAGCTTACATTTGCAGACTTCAACAACGCTTATGGGGCTTGCGTAGTCTCTTATACCCCAGGCTCTGTAGTTACCATGGCAGAAAATGCTGCGGCTGGTATGTCTGTGAGCTTTACGCCTACTGGCTTGGTGCCCTCTACTGCCCCTGCTCCGGAAGCAGTCAGTGCCTGGCCGATAAAGCCTGATGGGACTCAAGTGGCTGTTAAGTTTACTGAGGTCATTACTTCAGGAACCGATGTTTTGACTGGATGGGATGTCCAGATGTCCGAATACAGCTATGTGCCTGGCGGGTCTATTGTACAGAAATCTCGGACTATTACTCAAATAGCCCCCTATATGGGGACTGAGGTCACCTTCAATCTGTCTTCCGCAAGTTTATCCGATACGCAACTGAGCAATGGGCAAATAATACTGGAGGTGATTGAGTAATGGCAAATTATACGTCACTTCAAGATGCTATTGATGCAGGAACTGATAATATGACCGTCTTGAGAAACAACTCCAGGAATGACGACAGCACAACAACCTATGCTACTGGCATTGATTGGTTTCGCTTTAATTCAGTCCAAGTGACAAATCTGTATTCCAGCGGTAACTCCTGGATTGGATTCGGAGCAAGCTCTGAGCAGTTGAAAGTTAATCGTCGGGACTGCGCTGTATACTATGAATACATGGAGACAGGCGTTATCGGGGAGGTAAAATTCCTCAAGTTTAGATGGCGTGGCATTTCCTACTACAGCACTTCTTATGCCAGCAACCCTGACTATCAGCAGAGATTTGATGTATGGCTATTTGACAATGGACAAATCTTTCTGGACTTCTTTCAAGTTCCTGTCGTTACAGGCAGCGGAACTAATAGCTTGACCTGTGGCAATGAGTCAGTTTCCTTTACAGTAACTGCCGGAACGGCTTGCGAATACACTTTCACTCCCAGCAACCCTGCTACGGGAACAGGATGGAGTGTTGCGGCAGGCAGACCTAATCTGGTAGTAAACCACAAAACCTCCGGTACAGCCGATTTTGAGACAACAGCTATTCAAAGCCTGTCAGAAGTTGCTAACTCTCAGATAATCTGGGGTGCCATTGTTCCCACTGGAACCTCTCTTGGGGTTTATGCAAAGCTTACTGGAGGTGCTTGGGCTGAGTGTACGAATGGAGAAGCCCTGCCTGTGTTTAGTCCTTCCATAGACCTGAGCAATAAAACTTTGTACATACAAGTTCGATTGTCTACAACTGACCAAACTTTGACCCCAGCATTGACTTCTCTTTATGTAAGCTTGATAACCATAGAAGATACAAAGGTTATTGTGATTAACTTCGCACCAGGTAGTCAAACAAGCGTACAGAATGCTGTTCAACCCATCGAGGTCAGCTATTCGGGAGGTTTTTTGGCAGGTGATGGAGGTCCAGTACAAGCTTTTGAACTTGAATGTCCCATATCTGGGCTTGAGTACAAAGGCAGTCAAAACGATATAGAGCACCTTGAGATTACAGGGATTGCAGCTACAGGAACCCTCACTCAAATTTACTACAGCAACTATAAGTCTTCGGATGAGCACCTTGAGATTGCAGAAATCACCGCCACAGGAACTCTCACCCATATAGATGATATTTAAGGAGGCAACCATGATACGCGAGACAAAAAAAGCCCCTCAAGTTATTCCGATTGATTTGGCGTTTCAAGCTTCAATACACAACCGATTTGATATTGAAGTGATTGATGCTAAGACAGGAGAAGTTAAACAAAAAGCTCAGGCAAAAAACGTGGTCTGTGATGGGTTGTGGACAAGGCTCATAGGCTACAATTCGTATTTTTTATACGCACACTATGGCACAGGCACTGGAACCCCAGATGAAACAGATACTGCTCTATTTTCTTTTCTTGGGGCTGCTTCATTCAGTTCTGCGAACAATGTTTTCAATTTTGACTGGACTCATGGGGTGGTATCTGCCCGAAGAAAAACAGTGCTCTCTGAGATTACTGCAGTTGGAGCAACACTGACTGAGATTGGGATTGGATACAGTAGCAGCTCCAACAGCTTAGTCACTCATGCCATGTTACAAGATATGAATGGCAACCCCATAAGCATAACAAAAACTAACACAGACATAATAAATATCTATGCCACCATATTTATACATTTTTCACTCAGCGGTTATTCCGGAGGGTTCTGTAAGGTGGAGCCCTCTCAAGGCTTTTCACAGGCTACCATCTGGATTACCCTTTTGGGGATAGACAAGCCCTACGGGTTACAATCCCTGAGATTTTTGTACACTAAGGGTATAATATCAAACTGTGGGGGCAATAATAGTCAAAATTTTTCAGCAACTACTCTGTGCGATGGGGGTTATTGTGTTACTACACAGCCCAGTATCTCATTTGAGCCCTCTAACAAAAGGATAATAATTACATCCCCAAGGCTTTCTGTTAGTATGGGCAACATTTCAGGGGGGCTAAAAAGTGTAGTCTTAGGATATCTCACGGATGCAAGTAACAGGTATCTATTTTTCCCCTTCCTCTCCTTTAAAGTTGGGGGAACAGGGTATGCTTCAACCTCAATTACTGGGGAATCTATTGGAACTGGCGATGGCACTACAACAGACTTTAAAACAAGTTTTGACTTTATTCAAAATGGAGCCAAGGTTTATGTTGATGGGATTGAGCAAGTATCAGGTCTCACTATTGACTATGATAAACCCAGCGATTATCAACACATGAATCTGTATTTTGAATTGTTCGATTCTGATACAAACCTAAGCAGCTCCGGTTCCGCGGTTCCTGCTGCCGCTTACGCCTTCTCAGGATATGGGTATGTAGACACAGGTCGCTGGGCAATATACTATAATCCAAATTACTCCTATGGGATAAAATCTTTCAGGGCAACACAAAACTTAAAGGTTGAAGTTTCTGATGATTTAGAGACTTGGACGGAGATTACCAATGATAGTAACTCAATTCCTGTGGGTCTAAGAAGGTTCAAGTATTGGAAACTTAGTGCATTATCCAATTCAGCTCATTACATTTACAACCTTGTAGCAGACGGGATAACTGACTCTAACAATATTCATTTTACTACTCCCCCCGCAGTGGGTGCAGTAATTACAGCGAATTATATAACAAATACTATCGCTAAAGATGAAAACCATGTCTTTGACTTTTCCATGAGTATCCAATTTGGGGAACACGCTGAGTAGGAGGTGATGGCATGGCAGCAACTGAAAATCCCCTGATATGGGATTTTTATAGAACAGTGGACAACGCTTCCTGCCTCGGAGGAACTATTCATTACTACGATGAAGAGAGTCAATCTCTCTATGTGGACTCCAGTGGCTTAGAAACCAAACTGGCGAAAGTTCCTGAGGGGCACTGGGATGAGTCCATCCTGGGTACAGAACAAAATATCAATGACTCGGTTTACTCAGACCTGGATTTTGACCACCCTTATAGTGGGGCACTGTTTGGGGCAGCTGTTCTTGATGGTGACTTGGTATATCTTCGGTATAGTTACGCCATGGAGTGTTCCCATCTCATTTCCTCAGGTGCTCTTTCTTATACCAACAGCAACTCAATCGCCCAAACGGATATCCGATTGATGAACATCGTTGAGTCTATCTTTGACACTGACCTGACTTTATTCCAGCCAGGAGCAAAAGTTGACTTGAAGTTATCTGTGGGTGGCACCCCTGTTTCGATGTTCCTGGGTTTTCTTGATTCTTCGGATTACAGCCCCACCTCACAAACCGTTCCACTCTCAGCCCGAAATTCCATCGGTTATAAACTTTCTGAGACCACTTTTGATGAGGTAACTCAGCTTACAGGAACAGCGGATGTTGTTGCTGCAGATATCTTAGAGCTGGGAGGAATTACCAATTATAGAATTCAGACGGGAACTCATACATGGACGCATCAATTTAAGCCAGACCAAACCCTTTTATCTGGGTTGGAACAGCTATTTGCTTTCTATGTGGGCTGGAAAATGATTGAATTGCCTGACGGAACCATCGTAATTGGGTATAACAATTACATCTCTCAGTATCAGTACAATAGCTATTATGTATTTGACTTGGGAACAAATCTCTTTAAGCGTAAAACTCGACGATCAGCAGATGCAGCTTATTCACGGGTCATGGTTACAGGTAAAGACGAGAACGATGACCCCCTCACCCCAGTAATTGTCGATGTAGACAATTATCCGCACTGGTCTATCCCCTTGCACAAAACCTATCATAATGAGGCTCCAAAGGGCTTTACTCAGGCAGAGCTACAAGACTATGCCGAAAGCTTGGCCAGCTCATTGCAATATGTCGGTATCGGAGAAGACTTTACTGGACCAATTCGTCCTCAGCTTCTCATCGGAGATATCGCAGCCCAAGATAATGGCGACACAACTATTACAGGATTGGGGGTGATTAACAGCATTACACATAAGTTTGGGAAAGGAGGATTCTACACCGATTTTTCAACTGACTCGGGTGGAACAATCACAGATACCTCGGGAGTTGTTCACTCAGTCACCAGACCCCTTGATGGGTACACCCGGAAACAAACAATCAAAGACTTGATAAAATTCATTGCAAAGTGAGGAGGTCACAAAATGAGCAATAGCGCTTTAGCTACATACACCCTCATCTCTCCCAATAAAACGTCTCCCCGAAACCACCCCATAGACACGGTGACTATCCACTGTTTCGTGGCTCAGGTCACTGCAAAGCGTGGGTGCGAGGTTTTCCAACCCAAGAGCATGGCTGCGTCTTGTAACTATGTTGTGGGCTATGATGGGAGCATCGGGCTTTGTGTAGATGAGACAGACCGTTCTTGGTGTTCCTCTAATGGCCAAAACGACCATAGAGCTATTACCATTGAAGTTGCCAGCGATAACACCCCGCCTTATGCCATTACTGAGGCTGCTTACAACTCCCTGATAAAACTCCTTGTAGATGTGTGTCAGCGGAATAACATTGAGCAGCTCCGGTGGAAGGGGGATAAAACCCTGATTGGGCAAACCGATAAACAGAACATGACGGTTCATAGATGGTTTGCTCCCAAGGAATGCCCGGGAGAATACTTGTACAACCTTCATGGTAAAATCGCAAAGGATGTTAATAAACAACTTCCTCCGGTAGTACCAAAGCCCACCCCGCACTTCACCCCTTATCATGTACGCATAAACACCAATGCCCTTCGCATCCGTAAAGGGGCAGGAACCAATACCACGGTTGAAGGGATGATTGCTCCTGGCGTATATACCATAGTGGAGGAAGCAAATGGACCAGGAGCCAAGAAATGGGGCAAGCTCAAGAGCGGGGCAGGTTGGATTGCCTTAGACTATACTCAGAAATTATAAGGAGACTGTACACGAATGGATTTTTCAACACTCACCTTGGCTGGGGGCATCGTTTCCTGTGTTGTTGGTATAGCTACTTTTGTGGCAGGTATGAATGCACGGGCGCAGAAAGAGGGTGTTCTGGAACAAAAAATCAGCCAAGCCATCGATGGAATTGAGGAGATAAAGAGTGAACTCAAGTCTGCCTCATCCAATCAAAACGCACTTGCTCTTATGGTACAGTCTCATGAGGAACAGATCAAAACCGTATTCCGGCAGCTCAGCTCTTTAGACCAACGGCAATCCGCTTTAGATTTGCGATTGAGCTCGTCAGATCGGGTTACAGACTACTTAGAGAGACTTTTACAATGTGCAGAAAAAAGGGGTGAATATCTTGATAAATGAAAACGAATACCTCCAGCAGCTCAAGAGTGAAGATGGGGCTTTAGATCAAAGCTTGGCACTCAGCAAGATCACGATGGGGCTTTTACATGATCGGGCTGCGGACTGTAGGAGACTTTGGATTGCTTTGATTATCAGTATTGCCCTGAATCTCTGTACGGTCATAGGCTTTCTATGGTATGAGTCTCAATGGGAACGCTCTGAAACCATTACTACAACGGTTACTCAGGACACTCAGGATGGTACCGGAAACAACATATACCAGTCAGGCAAGGATGCCAGTTATACTCAATACAACTCTAAGGAGGACGTGCTGAATGGCGAAACAAACAATAACAACTACACGGACGATAACCAGGACAAAAGCCTCAACTAAAGCTCCCATAACTCGGTATAGTTCGTCAGGCAAACAAAGCTCTTCAAAGGGCGGTTCATCTCGTTGTCCCACATGTGGGAGGTACATGTCCAAATAAGGGGTGCGGAATTTGAGTACACATATTGATACTCGACGCAAGCTCAAAGATATCCCTGAGATTCAACAATTTGATGACTTGCTGGATCGTTCTACACTCTCTGAAGAAGACAAAGAGCTATTGCGATTGCATTACATTAAAGACAAAGACTTTCAATATATTGGAGATGCTATGGGCTATGCGGAGGTCACTATAAAGAAGCGGCATAGCAAAGCTCTGAAAAAGCTCTCCAAGTTGTTCTAACCTTCTCTACAATTTCATATACTTTTATTATACCTCGGATATACTTACACCAAGTGTATCCGAGGTATAATTGTGTTTAGAGGGGGAATAATGGTGTATAAGCACTTTATGAACAACCCATGCAAAAAGAATATTGGAGATTGCGCAGTCCGAGCAATTTCTGTAGCTCTCGATGTGGACTGGTATACCGCTTTTGATCTCCTGACTAAAGAGGCACGAAAAATGTGCGATATGCCAAGCGCTGATGCGGTTTGGGGCGCAGTCCTGAGACGATACGGATTTACACGCTCTGCTATTCCTAACAATTGTTCCAGCTGTTATACTGCTTCTGACTTTTGCTATAATCACCAAAGAGGCACGTATGTCCTTGCTTTCGGCGGTCATGTGGCAACAATAAAAGATGGGACGCTGTTTGACTCCTGGAATAGCTCCTCGGAGATACCCCTGTACTACTATTATCACTATTGATGAATAACGGAGGTAACATTATGGCTCAGTTCAATCCCTTTCCTGTCGGCTATCAACCGTATAACATGTATCAATACCAGCCTCAACAAGTACAACAGCCAACAGCTCAGACTAAGTACGTTGAGGCAATTCCTGTAGATACCGTAGAGGAAGCTGATAATTGCCCCATGGCAGCAGGAACTTCTGCGGTATTCTTTGCTAAAGATGATAGCTTTGTTGCGGTTAAGACCCTAAACATCAATGGCAATAAAACCTTTGACGTGTTTGATAAACGTCCCCCTGCCCCAAGGGCTCCTCTATTCAATCCTGAGGACTATGTGCGGAAAGATGAGATTGATGGGTTGATTGCGGCTGCAGTAGCAGCAACCCAGCCTTCAAAGCAGACCAATAAGAAATCGGAGGCAGAGAAATGAGCATTTTTAACAACATAGCTGGAGGAATGAGCAAACCACAAAACCAACAGATAAACATGGCTCAAGCAAGACAGCAGCTTCAGCAAAACCCTGTAAAAATCCTTAAACAAGCAGGTCTTTCAATACCGGAAGGTGTAACTGACCCGCAACAAATGGTCATGCATCTTTTCCGTTCCGGTCAGCTGGGGCGAAATGGATTGCGGATTAGATAATCGTGTCTTTCTGCATGGAGCGCTACATGCAGTTGAGATAAATACATCACAAAGGAGATTCAATCATGGCTCTTACAGATGAAAGTAATGGCAACGGCTTTTACATGCCTGTTGCCCCTGCCTATGGTGGCGGGAATGGTGGCTTCGGCGGTGGCTGGGGCTCTGACTGGTGGGGCATCCTGCTTCTGATCGCTCTGCTTAATGGTGGCTTTGGCGGTTGGGGCATGGGAGGCTTCGGCGGTGGTATGCTCGGTATGGGTAACATGCTGGGCTTTGGCATTGATTTCCCCTGGCTGCTTAATGGCCAGCAGGGTATCAACGCCAACACCAATAACGGATTCCGTGATGCGATGATAAACGACAATATCACCAGCGTTCGGGATGGCATCAACAATCTCTCTACTCAGCTTTGCGGCTGCTGCGGTGATATGCAGATGTCTATGGCCAACGGTTTTGCAGGAACTGCGGCAGCTATTTCTGGTGCCCAGAACGCAATTTCTCAGCAGCTTAACACGAATGAGATTGCCAACCTCAACCGTTCCTTTGCTGAGCAGACTGCCAACATGCAGGGCTTCAACGCCATCAATGCCAGCCTTGCCGATGTTAAGTACACCGAGGCAACCGAGGCTTGTGCAACTCGTACAGCATCCGCAACCAATACTCGCGATATTATCGACAACCAGACGCGTGGCACTCAGGCTATCCTTGATAAGCTCTGCCAGCTTGAGCTCGACGGAATCAAGGGACAGCTTGCTGCTGCGCAGCGTGAAAACGTTGCTCTTCAGAACGCCGTCAATATGGCGACTATGCGTGAGTCTCAGACTGAGCAGACTGCTAAGATACTCGCTGGGCAGACTGCCGAAGTGGACGCGCTGTATAATCGTCTGTCCAACTGCCCTGTTCCCAGCACTCCGGTCTATGGTAGACAGCCCATATTCACCTGCAACAATAACTGTGGCTGTGGCGTAGCATAAGGAGGGGTTATTGTGGCGGCAGAATATCTCGCAAATGCAGAGCAGGCTGTTTCTTTGAACTCACCTGTGCTCTTTACTGTGTCTATTCCTTGTACTCGTGGTTGGATATACCATGAAGATGAGACAGGGGTTTTTGTTCTTCGCGGCAATACCTCAAACTGTTTTGCACACTATCAAGTTACATTCAACGGTAACATTGCTATCCCTGAAGGCGGGACTGTAACCCCGATTGCGGTTGCTCTTACTGTTTCAGGCGAGCCTCGACTCACCAGCAGGGCTATCTTTACACCCGCTGCAGCAGAGGACTATGGAAATGTTACCAGCACGGCAATAATCAAGGTTCCTCGTGGTTGCTGCTTCTCGTTGTCTGTAGATGCTGTTCCAGCATCTGCTGACCCAACAGTAACCCCTGCGCCTGTTATTAACGTGCAGAATGCGAATTTGACCATTGCGCGCATAGCCTAACAGGAGGGAGGTACAAACTATGGATGAAAAAATTGAAATGCTCCATAAAATCTGCAAAGCGCTTATGGAAGAGCTGGAAGAGTACAGCAAAAAGATTGAGCGCGTTGACGGTATGAGCGCTGGCGACTTGGAAGCAGTAGACAAGCTGTCTCACGCTTTAAAATCAATCAAAACCACTATCGCCATGATGGAAGCAAGCGAGGACAAGGAAGGGTACAGCGAATACTACAGACCCTATTGGGGTAGTATGAGCTATGCCAGAGATACCCAGTCCAATCCCGGCAATTCCAATCGGAATGCTGCTCGGGGCAATAGCTCTGAGGGTGGTATGGGTTATGCTCGTCGTGGTCGTATGAATAACCCCATGGGAAGGAACCAGTATTCTCGTGAGGGTGGTTACAGCTATGCCGAAGAGTTTCAGAGCGCCTTAGAGGAAGCCATCAATGCTGCTCCGAATGAGCATGCTCGTGAAAAGCTCCAGCAAATCATGCACGACGTATGAGCAAGCAAAGGCAGTACTTTGAAAGGGTTGGTCAGGATAGATACATAGTCATAGATCAGCCCCGCAAAAACAAGCCCTTGTATGTCTGGGACGAGGCGAAAAAACGTATAGTTCCAGCAGACCTTATAGGAGGCCATTTTTCGCCTCTCTACGAGGTCGGAAAAATAAAAGGGTAAATTATACCACCCTGCTCTCATTCGTAAAATCGTGCTGATAATTTTTCGCGAGGCAAGGGGAATTAAGTCTAATAGACTAAAAGCCCGGACGTTTTACCGTCCGGGCTTTTAGCTTTACCATGCCTTGCTGTAATTTACAAAGGGGGGATTTACATTTCTCCCATCTTTCCTATTCCATGATTTTTCAGAAGAACCTGAATTTCATCATCGTCAACTTCAGGTGGATAGCACTGACCATTATCGGCCAGGATTTTGCCATCTGTGTTAACTAACAGGATTTCGCAACATTCCTGATCTTCATCCCAGCCTAATTCTACATAATGGTTTTCAGCCTTCAGCCAGTTCTTTACAGTGTCGAATATGTTTTTCATTTTTAACCTCTCTTTGACGTATTCAGCTGAGCCAGGTGGGGGTGAACCAACCGATGGTTCTACCGATCTTATTCGCAAACTTGGGATTCTTGGCGTTGATCTGCTTGTCCTCAAACGGGAGCTCGTGGCTGCGGTTGAATGTCATCAGGTTTCCGTTCTTCGCCCACACACTGTAGTCATCCTTATTAGAGTTAACAACCTTGAACAGCCCGATCTTCATTCCGGTAAATGCCTTGACCTCAACCAGCACATCAACCTCTTCCCACTTAGTAAACCAGCGCTTCAGGGTACTCTGAGAGAGGAACTTGTCCTCCTCCTTATCAAAGGGAACCAGGCAGAGCTTATTGCCCATCGTGATCTGCTCCTCCAGAGCATACAGCTTATTAGTTCTATTGTCTCTATAAATCGTAACCATAATTGACCTCCTTAGTTCTTGGGTGTTTCAACCTTACAAGTATATCATACTACCATATTTGACAAAAGTAAAGCTGATATTTTACAAGATAAAGTAACAAGAACCAAAGCATTTTGTAAAAAACACCTTGGTTCTTTGGTAAAATAGTTATCAAAATTGTAGATTTTTGAGAAAAATCAAGAAACTTAGAATTTTTAGAAAAATTTTTCAGTCAAGCTTGAAAACCCCTGTTCATTACCATATTTATATAGTTTTCTTTGTCTTTCCAGCACCGCAGAATTTCCTGATCCACGGTTTTACCGGAGCTCATGGTTGCGACAAAGTGGTAGTACAAGCAAGGGCTTTCCTGTCCTGGTCGGTGAACCCGCTTGCGAGCTTGATCATACTTCCCAAGGGAGTGGTCCAGTGTGTAAAAGATACAGAGATGAGCCCTGGTGAGGTCTATGCCCTCAGATCCAGACCCATATTGGACACCCAAGATTCGGGTCTTACCTTGTTTCCAGTCCTTGAGAGTATCTTCCGATCCGGACACCTCTGAATACCCGCAGCCCAGTCTTTCAGCCACCTTCCGGATGGAATAGAAGTCCTTGCGGAACTTAGCAAAGATAACCACTGGTTCCTCTTCTGGCAGTCCCTTGAGGAATTTGAGCAAGAATGTTCTGCGATATGTGCTGATGCGTTTGAGCTCAGTCAGAATCCCCCCGGTGGGCTCACCGTCTTCATCCACCTCTTCATACTCCAGAGGCAAATAACCGCTGGTGACTTGCTGTTTCCGGATTGTCATGGCCAGAACATTGTTCACGGTCATATACCCATCCCCCAGCTCAATAGCACCCTCCTTACAAAGTTCCTGATACACTTGCTCTGTTGCAGAATCCATTGGGATGTTTATAACCATCCGGGTGGTCTTGGGGAGTTTCACTGTTGACTTCATATAGAAGGCACAGCTGAACATCTTTTCCCGGAGCTTGTCCAGGTTTTTGTATGGCTGATGCTCATCAAGCATCGTATGGCCGATTTTTGCTGTAAGATAAGGGTCAATATTTTGGTATTGGTCACAAAAAGCATAATAGTCTGTACCAAAAATGCTGGGATCAAGGAATCGGTATTGTGCATACACATCCATCGGGTTTTCAGCCAGCGGTGTACCTGTCATTAAATACCGATGAGAAACTACCTTTCCGAGACGAGCGAGGAACCGTGAACACTTACTACCAGGTGACTTTATGCGGTGGCTCTCGTCGCAAATTACACAATCGAGAGCAAGCTTTTTATAGAACAGCATTCTATCCAGAGGCTTGCGCCACACAGACTCATAGTTGACTACAAACACCAGGAGCTTGTCTTTTGGTTGAGCCATAGCCCATTTAAGTTTCTTCTGCTTTTGTTCCCAACCAAGGTTATGAAGCGGAATCACCGTATCATTGCCCAATCCAGCATGAAGCATGAATTGAGGAGGCCATATGTCACAGGGCTTTTTAGGAGCTACGACCAGCACCCGCTTGAACCCTCTGTTGACTATCAAGTCGATCATAATTTTGGTCTTGCCGCTCCCTGGCTTGGTGTACAGAGCTGCGGCGTCTCTTTGATATAGATAAGACAAAGCCTTGAGCTGATGCTCCCAAGGCTTTGTCTGAACTGTATAGGTTACATTGGGGGAATCTTTATCCATGATTTGCATTTATTTTCATCCTCCCATTCGTATAATCCCAAGTGCGTTTGGTCTGACATCAGCTGTATTGCCTCTCTAAGAATATTCAAGCTATATATCACGCCTATTACACAGCCCGCATTCCCCCATTTCCGGAGTTCCAGTTTTTGCTTTTTGCTGGCTGTATTTCGGTCATCTGGGGTTTTTAGCTCAAACTTGAACATTCGCCCTCGATAGCACCCATTGATATCTGGTCTTCCAGATTGATGGGCGTTACCAGACACATTTTCGGCTTTGCACTTTGGGAGGGCATTAAGATAGCGAAGTGCTGAGCCCTGTAAAGCAGATTCACGCCCCATACAAAAGTCTCGTACAGATAACCATGGGAGATGGCTCAATCACAGTTTCGTTTCGCCCAAGAAACAGCCTCCCATTCCGGTCATCAATATAAAGATTGGCAAATACCTTCCGAGCATTCCAGCCCAGCGCTTTACATTCATCGATGTTGTCATTTACCGCATCAAACTCCAAGCCATACTTTCGGCAGAATTCAACTGCGTCTCGAAGGTAATCTCCAGTTCTGCTGGTCCATAAAATCAGCCTTGTACCCATCTTTTGCTCAGCAAGGACGGCATTCCACATATCCCAGTTGATTTGACCAATCAGTGGGAAGGCGTTACTGACGAGTGTCCCGTCAAAATCAACCGCAATAATGCGAGGCAGAGCAGCTTCCTTATCCTTGTCATCAATATTCCGGGTCATATAAGTTTCTTCGCTCATCGTCTTTGTAACTCCTTTTCCATATGAGATGATACCCAAACACGCATCCATCCTTGGTGGTCTGTTCTTGACCGTCTTGTAAGATGCGGATAGGCGCTCTGATATTTGTCCATTACGAGTTGTCTCAGAATGACAATATCCTTGGCTGTAGACATAGATAACTGAATGTTAAAGTCATCCTCTGCCCATTTAGCCACAAAATCCGCCATTTCAAAGCGTTCAATGCCTGTTTCCTTGATAAACTTTAGATACAGCCCTTTGGGAGCATAACAGAGATGCTCCCAAACGAGCTTATCAATGTTCTCATCAAGGACTTTTAGCAAGAATTTGATGAGATTGTCCTGCATTGCAACCTCCAGTTATGCCTTAGTTGAGGCTTTCTCTATGTTATTTTTAGCTGCCTCATAGTCACGGGCATAAATATGAAGAGACCCAGCGTAATGAGTGTACTCTCCGATTTCCACGCCCAACTCCATAGCCATCTTCATCTGGAGGAAACAAAAGCTGAACATATCATAAGGCACTCCCATCCAGATATCGTTAGACCGCATATGGACCGACAAATTCAGCTTTCCGTCCCGGAGCAAGAACTGGAGATATACCGTGCAGGGAACATCTTTTGTGGGTGTACAAGAGGCATTCTTGATGTGGATTATTGCCTGACGACTGTTGGGGTCTTTGGTGAGGAGCCCTTTTACATACTCCCACTGGTCAAAGCCATAGAACGCCTGAATTTTGTGCCCATAGGAAGAATTATTGGTAATACCATCATCGGAGATAACTGCCCATTTTTGCGCAAAACGGCCAATGTCTTGAACGCGATTTGAGCCAGCCATATACCAAGCCAGCTCACCAATAGCATACCGCATAGGCATTTTACGGATGTTACTGGTGACGATATTACGTGTAGGATCGCTCACACAAAAGATTGCATCAGTGATTTCTCCAACAACAGATCCATCGCGGGAAGTGTCCTGAAAACCCTTTGCTGCCTGTTCTGAGAGGCTTGCAAAAGCCTTTTCCCAGACCTCGTTCACGGTTCTGCCTTCAAACATAGTTGCCATAGTTCAGTCCTCCTTGATATCAATTCTTAGTATGTTTTTCACCTTGTACACGGTGATGTTACCTTCCGGAGAGGTGATTTTGCCTATTCCTTCAGAAACCAGACGGATCATCTTTTCCAGCTGGGTCATATCAATTTTCCTCATAGTTTAGTCCCCCTCTTTAAAACCGATTCTTGGCTTATTCTTTTCATGTTCCACTCGTCTTTCGGTCAGCTCCATAATGGCATAGTTGGCTATATCCATCAGGGTGTCTTCCACAGACTCATCCAGGACTTCTTGTTTCCCAGAATCCAAAAGTGTGCACAGACGGTTGACTTTTTCCCAGAGCTTCATGCCGATCACGTTCGGATATCTTTGTCTCATTTGGGCAAAGGAATCCCCATAATCAGCATTTTTCTTTTCATACAAACGGTGCATATCTTTGCAAAGCGAATCGTGAATTAAAAGCTTGTCCATGGTTCAATCCCCTTTAAGTTCAAATTTTTGGCGTCCGGTGTTTTTCAACCGTTCTTAGAAATGCAGGCAACATCTGATCCTTTTTCACCTTGGCGGAATCTACACGAATAGAATCAAATCCGGCTTCAGCGAAATATTTCACGTTCCTCTCAACGGTTTTCCACTTACTTCGTATTGCATCTTCTTTAATGGGTTTACCCCCATTCCGATGATAGACGCGCTCGAGCGCAGTTTCAACAGGAGGGATCAGAGACAGGATGAGTACTTTCAGCCCTTTGTAGTTTCTTTCTACCTCATGAAACAAGTCAATGTAGGTTGACCGGATGGTACTTGCCATAATCCCTTCCATAAGTATATCATACTCAGGAAAGAGACTGAGCGCAGCATACAGAGTCAATCGGGTGATTTCGTTGTTCTTCAGGGTATCAAGCCCTCCGGTCTTGTTGAAATAGGTTCCGAGAGCAATCCAACCATAGGAGGGAAACACGGTCATGGCGCTGATCTTTTTGCCGTCACTACCAATCAGCTCTTGAACAAACATATCAGGATCGTCCATCATAGACATCGGGATAGTGGATTTGCCAGCCCCATTACAGCCACGAATGTTAACAAGCATCCGTTTCGACACCAGTCAATCCCTCCTTCAGCCAAAGTTTCTTTCTTTCAGGACGAATACCATCCCAGTCATGTAGCTCTCCAAGGAACCGTTCATCAAACATTACTTGACGGAGTTTGAATACTCTTCCCCAGAGCGTGCCAAATTCTGGCAAGGCTTGTTTGTAAGAATTCAGCCAACCGAGTTCTCTATCATGATGAAAGCCACCATATCGGGAAGCTTTGAATAGATTACGGAAACTGCATAGCTTTCCTATGAACAGGTTTATGTCATCTTCTTGTTCAGGGTATACTTCAGAGATCCTGTGTTGAACCCTTAGCAGCTGCTTGCGTAGATACTCAGGCGGAAATACAAGTTTTCCTGTTTTGTCAAACTCATTAGCTGCCTCATCTTCATAGCAGATATTGAGAAGCCCAGATGTAAGGTTGCTACACTTTTTCCAATCCAACTTGGAGGGTTCTGTATAGGACAGATCAAAATACTCCTGAAGATACATAATCGATTCCATAAAAAGGTCTGTAGCAAATCTGCCTGTATACTTCATTGAAGACACTGATGAGTACACGGATAGATACGCATCTACTGGGCTCCCATCGGATACATCTCTCAGCCAACGATACGGGTGTTTCTTGGTTTTGCGTATAAACTGCTCCATAAGATGCGGAAACCAATCCATATTCTTCGCATATTTTCTTGATGACCCGAACTCAAGAACTGTTTTGTACTCACCCCAAAACTTCTCACAATAACTGTTTACTGTTTGCGGTGTGAGGCTTTTCCAGTCGAAAATCTCTTGCAGAAGAACACAGGTGACCTCGTTATAAGTCGCAGACATATACCAGCACATCATAACAGCATCATCCTTGTTGGGAACATACTGTTTTATGTACTCTCCCAACACACGATAGTGAATACTTGGAACTTCATGTTGGTACTCTACAAATTTGTCTAACCTCCATGATCCTCCAGTATCCCCCGGTATATTGTACAAGTCCATGTTGTGTCACTTCCTTGAATAGGGAGGGGTGTTGTTCCCCTCCCTCAAAATGGCAGGTATTGTGGAGGCCAGTCACGACTTCAATCGTCGTCATCCTCCCAGTCGTCATCGTCGTCCTCGTCTTCCTCGACCTTCTTCTTGGTCTTGGTAGGAGCTTTCTTGGCCGGAGGAGCTTTCTTAGAGGTCTTCTTGGGCTTGGGCTCCTCTTCTTCCTCATCTTCATCTTCGTCCTCATCGTCGTCATCGTCTTCGACAGGCGCAGACTTCTTCACAGGCTTGGCCGGAGCTTTCTTTGCAGGCTTGCGGGGAGCTTCCTCCTCTTCATCCTCATCTTCCTCTTCGTCTTCCTCATCATCCTCAGGCTTGAGATAGGAAGCGATCTTAGCACGCTTCTGGCCGTTGTACTCGTCATGGATGACGTCGATGACACAGACCTTGCCTTCCAGCTTGTCCAGGTCAAGAACAAACTTGCCTTCGGACTTGACCCCTAAAGCCTGAAGACAACTCTTGAGCTTCCATAGAGCTTTCTCAGACAGGGAGAAGGTCTCAAAAACAGTACAGCCTTTGGCTTCACCTTTGATG
>JAEEGL013446678.1_pt1 | contig 50580 bp, 39 predicted proteins | sample 9134231 | NCBI WGS metagenome assembly JAEEGL01 (sample SAMN16246548, study PRJNA631951) | gut metagenome | biome: gut microbiome; feature: rumen; material: fiber-attached | host: Bos | place: Iran: Karaj | collected 2018-10 | reverse complement strand
TTCTTACAAGTGGGGTGTTACAACCTCACAGGGGTATTTCCCTAAGGATAATACCAAAGAGTTCGACAACGATCTTGTAATCGCAGACTGGCTCGCACAGTATTCGGATGATAAAGATGCAACTTACGTAAGAGGCTTCCTTGGACGTATGCTCTTTGCCGGTGAAGACGGCGTTAAGAAGGTTAAGGTATTATCCGGTGGTGAGCAGGTTAGATGTCTTCTTTCCAAGATGATGATTTCCGGCGCTAACTGCCTTATCTTTGATGAGCCTACTAACCACCTTGATATGGAATCAATCTCCGCTCTTAACGACGGTATGATCAAATTCCCGGGTGTTGAGCTTTTTGCCTGCCGTGACCACCAGGTTGTGCAGACAACAGCAAACAGAATCATGGAGATTCTGCCAGACGGAACACTTATCGACAAGCGTTCTACATATGATGAATATCTTGAAAATGATGAAATGGCTAGAAAGCGTACAGTTTATAACAGTGCCGCTGACGAGGAAGAGGACGACTAATCCCCTTTGCACACATATCGGGCCTTTTATCATTGGCCTAGATATGCTAACTTGTACATTGCGGGATACATTTATTTGTATCCCGTAAATAATATATTTTTATAATATGGAGGAGTATAAGCATGCAGGAATTTAAGCCAGTAAAAGAAGGAAAAGTTAGAGAGATTTACGACATCGGTGAAAATCTTATAATGGTTGCCACCGATAGAATTTCAGCCTTTGACGTAATCCTTAAGAACAAGGTTACAAAGAAAGGCGCTGTTCTTACACAGATGTCTAAGTTTTGGTTTGATTACACCAAGGACGTAGTAAGAAATCACATGATCAGCACAGATCCAGCTGATATGCCAGAATTTTTCAGAACTCCTGATTTTGCAGGAAACAGCATGCTTTGCAAAAAGCTCACAATGATACCTGTTGAGTGTATCGTTCGTGGCTATATTACAGGTAGCGGCTGGAAGAGCTACCAGGAAAACGGAACCGTTTGTGGAATCAAGCTTCCAGAAGGACTTAAGGAATGCGACAAGCTCCCACAGCCAATCTACACCCCTAGCACCAAGGCTGAAATCGGTGATCACGATGAAAATATCGATTTCGAGCGCAGCATCGAAGTTCTTGAGAAGGCTTTCCCAGGACATGGTGAGGACTACGCAACCAAGATTCGTGATTACACTATCGCCCTTTATAAGAAATGTGCAGACTACGCTCTCACTCGCGGCATCATCATTGCAGATACCAAGTTTGAGTTTGGTGTAGATGAGAATGGCGAAGTTGTACTTGCAGATGAAATGCTCACTCCAGACTCTTCACGTTTCTGGCCAGTTGAAGGCTATGAGCCAGGTCATGACCAGCCATCCTTTGACAAGCAGTTTGTACGTAACTGGCTTAAGGCTAATCCAGACAGCGACTACAACCTCCCAGAGGATGTAATTTCCAAGACTATCGACAAATATCTTGAAGCTTACAAACTACTTACAGGAAGCGAATTGAAAGCCTGACATAAAAGAAAGCGCCCACATAAGTGGACGCTTTCTTTATATATATCATTTAAAGAATGCCATATCACTGCTGAGTTTTTCTGAGATTTCTTTAAGTGTATTAGCTGACGCAGCAAGGGTTGTAACTGTAGCAGACAGCTCCTCCATGGAAGCTCCTGTTTCCTCTGAAGATGCAGCGTTCTCTTCCGAAATAGCGGAAAGTGAGCTCATGGCATCTGCAACCACATTCTTGGCACTTACGCAGGTTCCTGCATCTGTCTCAATGCTCTTAACAGAGGTTACAGTAGAAGCAATATCTCCAATCATTGCATTTACACTTTCTACTGTTGCACCAAGTACAGCCTGCTGTTCATCGTTGCCCTTCTGAACCTCAGCGGCCATTTCAACTGCAGATTGAGAAGAAATAAGAAGCTCATCCATTTCTTTTCTGATCTCATCAGCCATAAGTCTTGAATCCTCAGCAAGCTTTCCAATTTCTCCCGCAACAACTGCAAAGCCCTTTCCTGCTTCACCTGCTCTTGCAGCCTCAATACTTGCATTAAGTGAAAGAAGGTTTGTCTGAGTAGCAATTGAAGTAATACCTTCTACCTTTTCGTTGATATTTTCAACAGCTTTACTTGTAGCACCAATCTTTTCTGTAATCTGAGCTATCTTTTGGCTCATATTATGGCTACTCTCCTGAAGGTCAGACAGAGACTGAGCAGATTCTGTGCTGACTGACTGCATTCTTCCTGCCAGGTTCGAAAGATCATCAGTACTTGTCTGAACATTACCTGTAGCAATATCGATTTCTCCAACGCTTTCCGTTACGCTTTGGATTTCATCAGCCTGCTGTGTAGCTCCGGAAGCAATTTCCTGAACTGCTGTTGATACGTCATCTGCTGTCTGAGAAATCTGATCAGCAGTTTCTGCAAGTTCAACAGAAGAATCATTAACAGCAACCGCAGACTCCTTGATATTCTTTACAATATCACCCAGAGTATCCAAAACGGTATTGGTATTATTGATCATCTCACCAAATTCATCTTTTCTGTCTCTGAATCTGTCTATGCTGTCAAATCTACCATCTGCCAGCTTACTAAGAGCTCCATTAACCTCATTAAGTGGCTCAGTAAAGGATCTTGCCATAAGGAAGGAGATAGCCGCAGCAATAGCTGCCATGATAATACCAACAATAACAATGATCATTGCGCTATTCTTTGCAGATGCCATTGTCTTATCATAGTTGGAAGATACAACAACTATCCATCCGGTGTTAGGTTCCTGCTCAAATGAAACAATACGTTTATCGCTGCCTGTTCCTGTAATATATGTTCCAGAGGTTTTGCCGGCACTTACTTCAACATAAAATTCACTGCTAGTCTTTATATCTTCAGGATCATCCGCTTTAATTTCATAATCAGAATGTGCGATAAGAACAGCGTTTTTATCTGTAATGAACGCTCTCTGATTAGAACCAACATTTTCCTTTAAAAGCTTATGCAAAACAGCCAGATCATAGCTTCTCTGCGCAATACCAATAGGTGTTGAATAACCGTAGTCAAAAACAGGAACTGCAGGAATGATAATTCTTGATCCTGTAGCCTTTGATACAAGCACACTTGAAAGGTATACATTTCCTTTCATTGCTCCCTGAAAATAATCTCTCTCAGAAATATCAGAAAGCTTACCGCCATCATCTCTTACAAGCTGCTGACCATCTGCACCTGAAACAACAATGGCATTTCCATCACCATACGCCTCATTGACTTTTTTGATATAGGCAACCATTTCTTCTTCATTGCGTGTATCAGGATTTTTGACGTAATCAATAGTATATGGGCTGTCCGCAATGGCCTGGAGAGAACGCAGCTGCATATCAATAGATTTCATAAAGTCTTCTTCGATGATAATAGCCTGCTTTGTATTGATAACCTTAGAATCTTCCAATGCCTTATTCATTGAACTGACGTAACTTACAACAATAGCGATAGCAAGGGGGATAATAACTACGCCCATCATAACAGCTATGAGCCTGGTTTTTACACTTTTAATCCCTTTGCCTTTTTTTGCTTTGCCATCTTCTCTCTGTGCCATGATAACCTCCTTACAAAAAAAGATATAAACAGCTAGTTATATTATATTTAATTTCGTTAATTAATATGCTATATAAAAACTTAAAACTATATTAAAAAACTGTAATCATAATTAACTCACTCTTCATCATCATAATAATTACAACTCCGATCAGACTCATTATTCACCTGTTCAAGAAGCTGGATTATAAACCTGACAAAGCCCACCAAAATAAGGTAGCTTCCCAGAGTTACTGATTTCCCGTAATTAAGTTGCTGTGGGGTTAGTAACGATACAATTCCGATATAGAGATTAACCACAGCAAGAAGTATCATCCATACCTTTGCCTTCATCGAAATCTTTTTCTTAAATTTGACTATGTATCTTACACTTGCAGCCGCCAGTGAAAAGAACACTATCGCCATAAGTACATTAGTCCACTTGGGAATTCGTTCAAGGTTGGATAGAATAAAAACCATGAACCACATGAGAATAATGTGGAATATCATTCTGCCCCTTTTAAGGAACGCTCTCTCTTCTCGCATTCCTGCCTTTACCAGCATGATAGCGCTCCACAGCGCAACAACTAAAGCTATGGCACCGCCCAAGACACTATATACCTTTTCCGGGATAGTAAGGAAAACAATTCCAAGAAAAATCAGGAAAAGATCAATGATACCCTGCAGTGACTTGATGGCATCCATAAATTTAATCTTCTCAAAGGATCTCCACAGGGAGCCAAAGAACTTACCAACAACAATCTTGGTCTTACTCTCGGAGTTTGCAGCAGATAGGAGTATTGTTCCAAAGTCATGAAATCCCCCTTGAGAAATATCATAAACTGACACAGCACCACCAGCCTTCATGGCATCGAAAATATCCTTGGTAAAGGCTCTTCTTTGCTCCATGGTGGCATTTCCAATCCAGTCATCTATTGCTCTGTTATACATGGTGCTTTCCTCATTAAAAAAGCGCCTTTTTACAAAATGATCTCCCTCTATCTTCCAGGTCATTCCTGAGTGTTGCGCAATCTTCTCAGCATCTGATGCAACAATTTCATGGGCAACCTTTAGTTCAAAAAGTCTTCCTACGACACAGAAAGTAGGAACTATATGCGTTATACGCTCCTTGATATCGTTAAATTTGGTGACATCTAAAAGCTCCGGACATATTCCAGGGCCGTCATTACTGTATATTCTTTTTATTCGGTTTCTTACAAGATCATTTTGATTCATCGCTGCATATACAGCCAGATTTCCGCCCTTTGAATGGCCTCCAACATAGATATCCCCGGCATATTTTTTCATAATATGTGAAAGATACCTGTCAGCTGCCTTTTGAGCTTCTATCTCCTCAAAGGAAATCTGAAAATCAAGTCTCCAGTCCTCAATATCCATAGTTGTTCCGCGATAGGCAACATAATGAGTTCCATTGGGAAGATGAATCGTAATTGCTGTGAAAAGCATATTTCTGTCAGAATCATTAATATCGACATAGTCAGACAGATAAAGATTTCCAAATCTTTCATACCTGCCCATGTAATATAATACCCAGTCAAAATCAAGTTTTGAAAGATTCTCTGTAGAATGTGTCCGGAAGTACATTTCAGACGCTTCTTTTACGGTTATTTTTTTTGACTCCTCCATGGAGGGAACAATCCCGCCAAAATCGTTATATACAAGAAGTGAACAAGCAAGATTGTCCACTTCATTGAAAGGCGCCTTATTAAAAGCAAGATCCCCTCTCCACTTTATGTACTTTATGATATTAGCCATAATACCCCCTACATAACGTCAGAAAGACCACAAATAGTGGCATCATGAATATCCTTTCTGATAAGATTCAAAAGCTCATCCATCTTTGCTTGACCTTCATCATAAAGAGCTATAATAAACTGAGACTTTGTATACTGAATAAATACATCATGTGCATTAGTATTATTCTTTACTATTTCGCGCAAAATGTCCTGTTTATCTCCAGCATCAACAAGGCTTACTATGTACTTTTTCCTCTTTCTCTCCATCAGCTTCATTACATAGCAAAGCATTCGTACATGCGAAGGATTGATAATATCCTTTTCCGCCAAAAGATCACGTTGAAGAAGTCCCTCAAGAACAGTTGAATATCTGATTTCATCCGGTGCATAGTTGTCGTCTCTGGCATGCATAATAACACCTATTTCGCCATTGTCCAAAAGCCTTACAAAATACGGAATAAGAGCCGGATCGAACTGGCTTCCCGAACATTTAATAAGCTCGTTTCTTACCTGTTCATCAGATAGTCTGTTTCTGTATACCCTGTTTGAAGTCATGGCATCATAGCTGTCAGCAATTGCAAGAATTCTTGCAATAAGCGGAATGTCAGTATCAGAAAGTCCATCGGGATAGCCCTTTCCATCAAATCTTTCATGATGATATCTGATTCCATCCAAAACTCCCTCTATTCCATTTCCTAAGGAGCTCATTATTTCGTAGCCAATCTCGGTATGCTTTTTCATCAGGCTGAATTCTTCATCGTTTAACTTTCCAGGCTTATTGAGCACATTGTCAGCCACGCCAATTTTCCCGATGTCATGTACAAGACCTACATACTGGACCCTAAGGATATCCTCCTCCGAAAGATCATAGTCCGCCGCCATTTCACGGGCAAGGCGTCCCGCATACAACCCGACACGTTCAGAGTGACCGCCGGTATACTCATCTCTTGCGTCTATGGCCCCGGCGATGGTTTCTATGGTCCTTATAGTCATTTCTGTATGATTTTTCTCTCTATCGTCAAAGGCCTTTGCTTCATCATGCAGGGTCTGCACAACTGTTGCAATCATCAGAATAATAAGACCTATACAAATCTGCATTCCAAAAACATGGAAATTATTCAGGTAAAATCCAAGTACTTCGTTTATTCCAAGAATAATAAAGCCGATCATTCCAATCGCGGTGAAATGATACTCCTTTATTCGCTTGGTTCTGATATCAGTAACTATGTTTACAATTGTAACAATTGCGCATAGTCCATTCCATATATGAGATACCAGCATAGTTTGATAGAAATCAAATATGCCTCCAACACTTAGGACGATGTTAATCACGATTTGCGCCAGAGCAATGGTTTCAACTACAAGATACCTTCTATGATAGAATCTGTGCTGAACCTCATCAAAATACATACAGGCGAAAACGCCAATCAGTTCCACCAGCAAATAGGAAAAATACTGAGATAAAGAAGGCCTTGAAAAGACAATCTGTCTTAGGGTTGATTCTCCAATAACCCAGAGAGATACATTTATCATCAGAAGGCCCAGTTTTCTGCCAGCTCCTACCTTAAATGTGTTTTTTAAAAACAGTGCTGTGCCGGTGACAATAGCTCCAAGAATAAACACTATATCACCAATAAGGACAACCCATAGACCTTTTTTTATAACATCAAACCAGACATTATTACCAAAGCTAATCGTCATGCCACTTATGGCATGATTACCCTTAAAGCGCAGTTTGAGCCTGATTTCTTTTCCTGCATCAGTTTCACCAATATTAGTAATGACGTACGCACTCGGGATATAGTAAGACATGTTCTCAAAGGATTCAGACGAATACTCGCTTCTAAGAACTCCATCCACATAGACATATATATCTTCCATGTTGGATCTTATCATCAGACTCATTCCATTACTAAGATATTTAGGAAGAGTATTTACTATAACAACTTCGTCCCCACGTTCCTTAGGAACAGCAATAGGGAGTGAAAAATATTCTTTTTTTACATCATCTGCATAGCTCCAGCCATCATTGAAGGTGTCTGTTCTGAAGGATCCAATATAGGCTTCCTGTGATCTATCAGTGTCAAAAATAGCAATGCCCATCATAACAATAGTAAGCGTAAGCGCAAAATAAGCCCCTATACGGATTATGCTTTCTGCAATTACACCAAGTTTAAATGAGCGAATATCTTTCATTTCTTTGTATCCTTAACAACATCTGTAATATCTGAAATCAGGATCACATACCCTATGGTCAATCTTGCATCCATGGTAAGGGGCCTTATTTCATAACTATAAACAAAGTCCTTATACTCATAGGTTTTTACTGCTTTATTATCACGATCATCCCCTTCAACAAATCTAAGAAGAGGCTGTCTTAAAAAGGTGTTGAAACGCCCTCCATTAGCGGGTATTTTCTTTTCCAGCTCCCAGTTGTTAAGCTCAGGGAAAAGAACTGCCGCATACTCATTACATCCCATGTATTTTAGTCTCCTGTTAAAAACTATATAGCCGGTCCTTCTAAAGCTGTCATCAAAAAGATCAACATTATTCCTGGCAGAGAAAAAAGAGACCTTAAGTAGCGGAATCAGGATTATTGCAACTGCAAAGGTAAGGAAAACAGGAATAAGCTCATAGTCAAGTTTCACAAATCGCTCAATAACATACACTCCGACTACCAGCATATCCAAAAACAATATGATATCAACGTTTATGCGGCTTACAACAGTTTTTTTGCCAAGAGAATATGCCGCAGCAACAATACCTGCCAAAGTATAAACCAGCAGCGATACCAGGAAGACAGAATGCATAGGCCCATAGGTTTTGGTCAGATATGAAAAATTGCCTCTCCTATGGAACTCAACCGTCTTGTAGAAAATATCGTACTTCCCGGCTGTGCAGGCACACAGATAAATAACAATCTGAATCGCATACATTATGGTGGTATAAAGTTTTCTTACGTGTAACCGGCATATGACACATATAATATTAAACAGCGTAAGGGGCGCAAAAATACTAACTACATAGGCTACATTGTTACCAAGAATTGCCTCTGAAAGGTTAGTCGAATTGGCCATAGCATAGTATCCGCCATTACCGACAGCTACTATACAAATAAGCAGTATTATGTTTATATCAACCGATTTCTCGTATGCCACGATAAAAAGCAGCAGTACAAGAGCGATGCAAAAGCAGACGAGATATACCATTTTTCACCCTAAAATCCCAAATTTAATCGATACATGCGCACTATAATTATCAACTATTTCAAGATATAAAAAAACCGATATTTTGTTATTTTATGTTTTTTTAACAAAATATCGGTTCTGTTTATTAATATTTCAGTTTCAAGTTTTATTACAGAGCTTTTTTAATTGCTGCAAGTAGATCTGCGTACTCTTCAAATGCAGGAAGTTCCGGATAATCAGCCTTTATTTTATCTGTTGAACGGAACAAAAATCCGGCTTTGGAAGCCTGTATCATTGCAAGATCATTGTAGCTGTCTCCACTTGCTATTGTCTCATAGCCAATAGACTGAAGAGCCTTTACAGTTGTAAGCTTTGAATTCTCAATTCTCATTTTAAAGCCTATAATCTCGCCGCTGTCAGCAACTTCCAGTGAATTGCAGAATATTGTTGGCCATCCCAGCTTTTCCATAAGAGGAGTTGCAAACTGTGTAAAGGTATCACTTATGATAATGACCTGAGTAATCTTTCTAAGTTCATCAAGAAACTCTTTTGCCCCTGGAAGCGGATCGATTTTAGCAATTGTATCCTGAATTTCTTTAAGTCCAAGACCGTGCTCTTTTAAGATTCCAAGTCTCCATCTCATCAACTTATCATAATCAGGTTCATCCCTGGTTGTTCTCTTAAGCTCAGGGATTCCACTTGCCTCGGAGAATGCAATCCAGATTTCCGGTACAAGAACGCCTTCAAGATCTAAACAAACTATGTTCATTACTGTCTCCTATCCTTGTATTATCGCAAACTATTAAAGATCAACCTTTGGAAGTGTTGCAAAGCTCTTTTCAAGCTCAGCGTCCGTAGGAATGTAATCCATCATTACGCCGTCGTTAAACTTCTGGTAAGCAACCATATCAAAGTATCCGGTTCCTGTAAGGCCAAATACAATGGTCTTTTCCTCGCCTGTTTCCTTGCACCTGAGAGCCTCGTCGATAGCAACTCTGATAGCGTGAGAGCTTTCTGGAGCAGGAAGAATACCCTCTACTCTGGCAAACTGCTGAGCTGCCTCAAATACTGATGTCTGCTCAACAGATACAGCTTCCATAAGTCCATCATGGTAAAGCTGTGAAAGAATTGGGCTCATGCCGTGGTAGCGAAGTCCGCCTGCGTGGTTAGCAGAAGGAATAAAGTTGCTTCCAAGTGTGTACATCTTGGCAAGAGGACATACCATTCCGGTGTCGCAGAAGTCATATGCAAATTTTCCTCTTGTAAAGCTTGGGCAGCTGGCTGGCTCTACAGCTACGATACGGTAGTCTGCTTCACCACGAAGCTTCTCGCCCATAAATGGAGAAATAAGACCTCCAAGGTTAGATCCGCCACCTGCGCATCCGATGATGATATCAGGCTTAATACCATACTTATCAAGAGCAGCCTTGGTCTCAAGACCAATAACTGTCTGATGAAGAAGTACCTGGTTAAGAACTGAACCAAGAACATATCTGTAGCCTTCAGTTGTTGTAGCAACCTCTACAGCCTCAGAAATTGCACATCCAAGTGAACCTGTAGTACCAGGATGCTCTGCATTTATCTTACGTCCAATCTCTGTTTCCATTGATGGAGAAGGTGTTACACTTGCGCCATAGGTACGCATAACCTCACGTCTGAATGGCTTCTGCTCATAAGAAACCTTAACCATGTAAACCTTACAATCAATTCCAAAATATGCAGATGCCATTGAAAGAGCTGTTCCCCACTGGCCTGCACCTGTCTCTGTAGTCACTCCCTTAAGTCCCTGCTTCTTTGCATAATAAGCCTGAACTATAGCTGAATTAAGCTTGTGGCTACCAGATGTGTTATTACCCTCAAATTTGTAATAGATCTTAGCAGGTGTGCCAAGAGCCTTCTCAAGGAAATAAGCTCTTACGAGTGGTGATGGTCTGTACATCTTGTAAAAGTCCATGATTTCCTCAGGAATATCGATGTACGGTGTCGTGTCATCCAGCTCCTGCTTTATAAGCTCATCACAAAAAACAGGTCTGAGATCATCAAAGCCCATAGGCTGTAATGTCCCCGGATTAAGAAGTGGTGCCGGCTTATTCTTCATATCAGCCCTTACGTTGTACCACTGTCTTGGAATCTCATCTTCACTTAAATAAATTTTATAAGGAATTGTGTCATTGAAACTCATTAGAATATCCCCCTTGTTTTCAACACTTTAAATAATTAAAGCACATTGCTTCGTGAGCTGTCAATGGAATTAAGTACTTACATATCAGTATTTTCAATCTTTGACAATAGTTCCCAGGAATAGGCATCCTTCTTCTGTTCTTCATAAGAAAGATCATCAAATGGAAGTAACAGATTGTGTTCCCTTACACCATCGTTTCGTTTAGCCGAAAAATGCCAGTTATTTACTATATTAAAACGCATCCATCTGTCATGCTCAAGATGCCAAAGCTTTTGCTTATCTTCTTCTGGCAAGAGCTCGTACTTTTCGTAGGCTCCTTTGGCAGAATCTGCACCCAAAATATCCATTTTTACTGCCATGTGATCCGCAACAGCCAGATTTGACTGTCTCTTAAAGGCAGAAAGATGATTCCAGTCAGGAGCCCCTTCACTTCCCTTCCTGTATATCTCATGCATGCTTCTTGCCATCTGGCTAAGCTTCTCTTTTAAAACAAATTCCTCAGAATATATATCCTCTATTGAGCCAAAGGTATCTATTCCTGTATCAGTTATCTTTTCAGAATAAAGAACATGAATCTGGACATCCTTGTTTCTTGTCACATAGAACCTGCGCATTTTGCTGAGAATACTAAGATTGTTATCCTCGTTCTGATCGCAGATAATGATTCGGCTGGCATTTTCTATTATTTCCCTGTTTTCCAGCCAGGATGCTTCATGGAAGATTATGGTGTCACCATTTTCACTTTTTTTATCTATTGAAAAATACTCGCCAAGACCGTAGTGCTCTGCCCTGAAGGTATCCCAGTTGCCAAAAAGATGATATTCTACACTCTGCTTGGTCTTATAAATATTTCTCTTAAGTGCCTGTTCAAGCACATAGCCTGCATATTCTCCGGAGCCGATGATCACTATCTTCTCATCATATCCAAGACTCGTCCTGATAGGATAAGTATTCCAATAGAATCTGCTTATATTCTCATATTTGTTAAAGCAAACCAGATTGACGGGAATTACTTCCGGAACATACTCCGTAAGACAATAGCTGTGAAATGGCAGTACATTGTCGCCAAGATATTTATTGCTAACATTATGATACTCAGAATAGTTCTCATAATCATTGCCGCAGTCCTTCATAAAAAACAAATGAAGTCCAGACATGTCATTCCTTAATCCAATGATTTTCTCAAAGGAATAATCAACATTTATAACACCCTCAACGAAAGAATCATTTTTGTCACCAAGACAAATAAAAATCCCTTTTCCCTTGGAACGGATATCCCTGATAAGAAAAGCCGTTTTTTCATTGAGCTCAGAAAAGACGTACCAGTTTTCATCCTTGTGCCTTTTAAGATATAAGAGCCTGATTCCATCAGAGTTAAAGACACTGATAATAGTTGCCAGTAAAAAGCCCATCATACCAAGGCTGGACAGCACAAAAACAATTCCGATGGCCTTCCCCCACAACGTCACCGGATACATATCTCCATATCCAACGGTGGTAAGAGTTACAAGCATGTACCACAGTGCGTCCTGAATACTGGTTATAGAGGACCCGTCTGCGTTTACTTCCACCAAAAACAAAAGTCCGCTAAGTCCGAACATTACAAGGCATAGTAGCCCGATGTATCCAAGTTTTTTCTTCATATATTACCCCCAACCCCTTTTAGAAGCGATTATTTACAATTCTTTGCAGCCGCTTTAATTGCAGGAAGAACCTCCTCTGGTACAAAAAGCTTGCCATATCCAACGCCAAGGTCGATGTCCTTTTTGTTTATTCCATGGAAATCGGAGCCTCCGCTGATCAAAAGGCCGTGCTTTTCTGCCAGTTCCTTCATCTGGCGCTCTTCATATGCCTCATAGGTGGAATAAATAGCCTCAAGTCCCATAAGTCCTGCCTCTTTGAGACGAATAACCAGTTTCTCTAACTTTTCATCGCTCATATGATACAGAACAGGATGCGCAAGAATTGGAACTCCACCGTTTGCCGCAATACATTCAACAGCCTGCTCTGGAGAAATGTTCTCTCTTGGTACATAATAAGGGCAATTATCCCCAATGTACCTGTCGAATACTTCCTGTCTGCTGGAAACATAGCCTTTTTCCAGCATAAGCTTTGCATAATGAGCTCTCGTAATTACAGTATTAGGAAAAGCCTCTGTAAGCTCTTCATAGCTAATTGGAAGTCCTGCATCAGTAAGCTTTTTACACATCTTCCTGTTGCGCTCAGTGCGGGAATTCATAAAGTCATTAAGCTTTACCTGCATCTGTTCATCCCTGTAATTAATATATAAGCCAACGATATGAACATCCTTTCCCTCATTGACTGTAGATAACTCTATTCCGGGAACAAACTCCATATCAGGATAGTTTTCCTTAACATATTTTGCTGCTTCTTCATTTCCTTTTATGGTATCGTGATCCGTCAGCGCAATAGCTGCAAGTCCCTTTTCGTGGGCATAATCCATAAGCTCTTTAACAGAGTATGAACCGTCTGAACAAGTTGAATGTGTATGTAAATCTACTGCTCTCATATTTATTCTTCCTTTTCTCAAATGATGTATCGGATATAATCAGTCGATTGCTCCCAGTATAAACTCTGCAAGGCCATCATTATTGTTATCAAGCTTTGTAATTACATCAGCGCTCTTCTTTACTATATCAGTACCATTAGTCATGGCGATTCCGCAGCCTGCTGCCTCTATCATCGAAATATCATTCTGCTCATCCCCTGCAGCGTAGGTGTCAGCAATATCGATTCCCAGGTAGTCTGCAAGGCGCTTTACTACGCTGCCTTTGCCTGCCTCAGAAGGAAAAATCTCCATGTAATAGGGATTAGAGTAAAGAAGCGTAAGCTCATCTCCCACCATATCCTGAAGAGCTCTTCTAAATCTCTCCTGCTTTTCATGGTCATGGAGTTCAATTGCTATCATCTTTGAAGGTGGCCCTGAAAGCTCTGACAAAACATCATCTGTAACAGTTAACGGCGTCTTTATGACTCTTCTGTAATACTCCATGCACTCGCCGTTATGTCTTGATACGATGTGAGTCTCATTGTAGGTGTGACAATGAACTCCCATTTCATCTGCCAGGTCAAGTATCCTTGGAACAAGCTCAAGTCTTACACCTGTTTTATAAACAAACCTTTCCTCATCTACACTGTAGATTTCAGTACCGTTAGAGCCGCATAAGAAGCTACCTTTAAAGTTTAATCCAAGTCCATTATACACAGCCTTGGCGCTATCTATAGCTCTTCCGGTATTTATACAAAAATGATTTCCTGCCGCGGTAAACTTATCAAGCGCCTGCCTTGTGGCAGGAGTTATTATCTTCTCTTTGTTTAAAAGTGTTCCATCTAAATCAAAGAAGAATATCTTCTTTCCCATTCGTTCATCCTTTTTCTGTAACAAATAATTATCTGCTTTAACAGAAATATAGTTTATCAGATTTTGGCCTATTAATACAAACATCGCTCTGCCGCCTAAAAAGCAGCAGAGCGAATTATTCACATCTTTAATTCACGTTCTGTCTATTTATTTATCCTTCAACGATAAGATATCTTCCGTCGCCGATATCAAAAACCTCGTCAGCATCGAGAACATTGCCCTCTATGTCAACTCCGGTCTCTTCGAAGTATTCCTCAACTTCATCGACTCCGTCAACTACAACTGCCATGCAGTCCTCAAGGAATGCCTCTGCCTCTTCTTCATTTGAAGCCACATCCTCTGGAAAAAGCTGACCCTGATTTTCCAAAAAACATCTAAGAACTGCCTCGTCATACTCGTGCATAAAAAATATCCTCCATTCTAAACTGCCAAAACATATCTGATTATTTTTTCAGCAGTCCGTGATTTTTCATTTCATGGTAAAGCCTCGAAATCGGAAGTCCAACTACATTGTAGTAGTCGCCCTTTATCCCCTCTATGAAGATAGCGAACAGTCCCTGAACTCCATAGCCGCCAGCCTTGTCATCGCTTTCTCCGGTTGCTACGTAGGCTTCAATTTCATCCTCAGTCATTTTGGATACGTCAACCAAGGTTTCCTCGTTAAAGGTAAAACTCTTTTCGCTCCCGTCTTCATCAACGTACATAACAGTAACTCCGGTATAAACCGCATGTGTACTACCAGAAAGAGCGCTGATCATATCTCTTGCATCCTGCCTGTTCTTTGGCTTTCCAAGTACCTTACGATTATATGATACAACCGTGTCTGCACCGATTACAACTAGTCTGTCGCCTTCATTCGTAAAAATTTTGTGAAAAATCTCGGAAGCTTTATGAAAAGAAAGCTTCTCAACCAGCTCAGACGGCTCATCGGCAGTGGCTTCCTCTTCGCCTGTTGCCGGTATTACTTCATATTCAGGGATAACCTTTGAAAGAAGCTCTTTCCTTCTGGGTGATCCTGATGCTAATACATATCTCATAGCTATAAAAATACTTCCTTCCTTTTTGTGTGCCCAGCTATATTATCACAGCTTCATCTCAGGCACAAATACTCTTGAATTCTGTGAACTCATTACCTTGGCGTTATCTGCAGCTTCTTCACCAAAAATCCTCTGGGAATTGAGTCTTTCTTCACCGCCAAGCTCCTTTGCAGATGGCTTAACGTAAATACCCTTGTCATTCATGATGTGAGCCTTCTCATTGTCCTTAAGCTCCGTATCAAGTATATGCCATAGCTTTCTTCTAAGTCTTTCGTTCTCTACAGGGAAAAGAATCTCTACTCGTCTTTCAAGGTTACGAGGCATCCAGTCCGCACTACTGCAGTAATACTCGTGGCTTCCGCCGTTTTCAAAGAAAAAGATTCTGCTGTGCTCAAGGAAGTTACCAACAATAGATCTGACTGTTATGTTCTCACTTACCCCAGGAATTCCTGTTCTAAGGCAACATATTCCGCGGACAATAAGATCAACCTTAACTCCAAGGCTGCTGGCCTTATAGAGCTCAGCAATAACCTCTTTATGACAGATAGAATTCATCTTGGCAACAATTCTTGCAGGTTCACCGGCCTTGGCGTGCTCTTCCTCGCGTTTTATAAGATCCAGGATTCTGTCCTTGAGCCATAAGGGAGCAAGGGACATCTTGTTCCATCCAAGGGGCTCCGAATATCCTGAAAGCATGTTAAACACTGCAGTGGCGTCCTCACCAAAAGCAGGTGCACAGGTAAATAGACCTACATCCGTATACTGTTTGGCTGTAGAGTCATTGTAGTTACCTGTGGCAAGATGTACGTATCTCTTTATTCCATCCTCTTCTCGCCTTACTACAAGTGTTATCTTACAGTGAGTCTTAAGGCCCACAAGACCGTATATAACATGGCAGCCCGCTTTCTCAAGCATCTTTGCCCAGACAATATTGTTTTCCTCATCAAACCTTGCCTTAAGCTCAACAAGAACCGTAACCTGCTTGCCGTTATCTGCTGCCTTGGCAAGGGCTGCAATAATAGGCGAATTACCACTTACTCTGTAAAGCGTCTGCTTAATAGCCAGAACATCCGGATCCACAGCTGCATTTTCTACAAACTTAACCACATTTTCAAAGGTCTCATATGGGTGATGCATAAGAATATCTCCCTTTGAGATCACATCAAACATGTTGTCATGACCGATAAACTCAGGAACAGCCTGTGGTGATTTATATCTGTGCTCCTTATGCTCATCAAAGCCTTCAAGCTTATACATTTTCATAAGGAATGTAAGATCAAGAGGTCCATCAATACTGTAAACCTCGTTATCCTCCACATTAAGCTCATCCTCTATCATCTTAAGAAGCTTTTTATTTATTCCGGCCTCTACTTCAAGTCTTATAGCCTGTCCCCACTGACGACGCTTTATCTGCTTTTCAATCTCTTTTAAAAGATCCTCCGCCTCATCCTCATCAATTGAAAGATCGGCGTTTCTTCCTACCCTGTAAGGGGAGCTTGTCAGTACATCATAATTAAGGAAAAGCTTTGATACGTTCTTTTGGATTATCTGCTCAAGGAAAATCACCTTCCTTGGCTCAGATTCTTTGCCGCTTCCAGGTATTTCCAGAATTCTTGGAAGCACATCCGGAACCTGAACTGTGGCAAAGTCCACATCATCCTTTCCCTCCTTTTTCTTAAGAAGGGCTGCAATATTCAAAGTCTTGTTTCTGATAAGCGGAAACGGCCTGGAGGAATCCACTGCCATTGGTGTAAGAACAGGATAAACAAATTCGTCGAAATACCTGTCCACATATTCACTGTCCTTGGAAGTAAGATCATTCGCATCACATACCATGAGACCGTTTTTTAAAAGCGCGGGCAAAATCTCTTTGTTATAGATTTCATACTGCTTATCCACGAAGCTGTGAACATTCTCAAGTACTGCCTCTAGCTGCTCCTTGGCTGTCATTCCTGCAATATCCAGCTTTTTATAATCCGCATTTATCATATCCTTAAGGGATGCTACACGGACCATAAAGAATTCATCCAGATTGCTGGCAGAGATGCTAAGGAACTTAAGTCTCTCAAACAGGGGATTTCCAAGATCCTCAGCTTCGTACAACACTCTTTCGTTAAACTGCATCCAGCTAAGTTCTCTGTTGATGTAGTATTTTGGATTTTCAAAATCGATATTCTTTTTATCCTTTGTCTTTCCCATATCGCCCTCTCTAAGCTAAATCAGATTACAGCATCTTCTTTTGTCTGATGACAGGTCTTATTCCAAATACCTCTTCGTAAAAAGCTGCCCTGTTATTAAATAGCCCCTTTTCCAGGGTTATATCAGCCATTGTATCAACATTGATGATAAGCTCTTTATCCTTGATGCTTACCTTGACATCCTTGAACTTTTGCTTGTGGGTTCTGTCAAGGCCGTTGGCAACCCTGATGATGGCGGTAAGCTTTGCAACCTTAAGGTAATCCTCCTTGGATAATCCTTCCATGTATGGATTCGCACTGCCATAGTAATCAAATTCCTCGTGATTATACCTGACAACATTGGCCACCATAAGCCTTTCTCTGTGGGAAAGACCAATAATCTCCGTGGACATGATGATGTTGTAGGAACAGTCACCAAGATAAACTACACTTATATATTTGCCACAATCATGAAGTATGGTGGCAATCTGTAACAGTAGCCTGTCTCTTTTGGTAAGAGCGTGTAGCTCCCTGGTATTGTCAAAAATCGTAAGTGCAATCTTCTGCAAGGTTTCACGCCTTGACTTGCTTCCCATAAATCTCTTTGAAATATTCTGGGCGCAGGCAATGATATCCTGTTCAAAGTCATGAGGAGATTTTATAAAATTCTTTTTCTCAGCATACTCATAGCCAATTCCATCGCACAAAGTAATTCCGGGAGCCCATATATTCTCCGCACCGGTGGCATCCAAAATACACTTGATGATAACGCCGGAAACATACAAAAGCGGTACATTGTCCTCCGGCATGTTAAGCCTTTTTGCTACCTCCAGCTCACTTATTGAGTTCGCAACCTTTATGAATTTTGAATACTCTTCTTTGGTAGCATAACCTTCTTTGTCAGCACCCAGCTTCATTTTCTGGATTACAGGAGAAACATAGTCATCAATAATAATTATGTTTTCTATATCCTTATCCTTTAGATACAGTTTTGAAAAAACTGTAAGCTGGGAATTTACAAGCTCTGATACCAGGTCCATGTACTTTGTTCGTGTAGCCTGAACCTCCTGCATTGTGGTATGGATTCTAAGAACACCTGTCCTTAGGTTCTGTGTTGCTACAAGAGTATCCTTTTCAAAAAGGGAAATCTGTATGCTTCCTCCGCCTATATCTACGATGGCTGTAGGTCTTGCAATAATTTCCTTGAACTGGTCATTTTTAAGCGCTATGGATTTATAGTCGAGAAAACGCTGTTCAGAGTTACTTAGAATATCAATGTGGATGCCGGTTCTTTGTTCAATCAGATCCTGAACAATTGCAATATCACTGGTCTCACGGACCGCACTTGTTCCATAGGCCTGATAGTGGGTCACGCCATAGCTTTTCATGATGGTTGTGAAATCATCCAGAATCCTTATCATCTCTTCCACGTGTCCGTGGGAAATGCGCCCGGTAGCATAGGTTTCACTACCTATATCCATCCTGTGGCGCACGTGGTCAAGCTCCCTTACTCCATAAGAAGCAGAGAGCTCGAATATCTTCATGGCCATCTCATAAGAGCCAACATCTATTGCTGCAAATATTTCTCCCGTCATAAGAAAAACCTCTCATAAAGATTATCAATAATTGCCAAGAACCTTCATCATTTTGGCTTCTTCCCTAAGTCCCCTTAGTGCATTCTTAACAGCACTATCCTCAAGGTTTCCGTCAAAGTCAATAAAGAAGCGGTATTCCCAATCCCTGTCCTCGATTGGTCTTGATTCAATCTTGGTCATATTAAGATTGTTGTAGATAAAGTGAGACATTATATGGTACAAAGAGCCTGCTTCGTGAGGTATTTCAAGACAGATGCTGATCTTTTTGGCACCTCTCAAAAATACCTTCTGATTAGCAACGATAATAAATCTTGTGGAATTGGAATCTGCCTGATTTATTCCCTCTTCGATAATATCAAGTCCATAAATCCTGGCAGCAAGGCTACTTGCAATCGCTCCCTGGGATATATCCTTATCCTCAGAAACCTTCCTTGCAGCAAAGGCATTGTTCTTCATACCTATCTGCTTAATGTCGCTGTGCTCTGTCAAAAATCTTGCGCTCTGAAGAAGAGACTGTGGATGTGAATAAACAGTCTTGATATCAGAAAGCTTTGCCCCTGGAACTCCCAAAAGACAATGTCTTATCTGTATGATCTGCTCACCAACGATGTAGTTCTCATACTCAGTAAGAAGGTCGTAAGTTTCGCTTATTACTCCTGCAGTAGAATTCTCTATAGGAAGAACAGCATAGTCTGCGCTTCCCTCCTCCAAAACTGCCATAGCATCACGGAAGGTCTCTACGTGAAAGCTCTTTACATTCTCTCCAAAGAACTCCTTCATAGCCAGCTCAGAATACGCTCCCTCAGCACCCTGATAGCATACTCTGGAATTTTCTTTATCAATTGTGTCAATTGGGATAAATGGAAGCTTTGCAGAAGCTCCTGCCTCAACAAGCTTTTGATACTGAAGCTTTCTGCTCATACTCATCAGCTGAGAAAAAAGCTCCTCCACACCATTTTTATTAAAATCAGAATGAGCAAGTTCCTTTACTGCTGCAAGCTTTTGTTTTTCTCTTTCTCTGTCAAAAACCTTCTTGCCATTTGCTATCTTGTAATCAGCCACCTGGGCCGCTATGTCCATTCTTTTTTCGTATAATTCAACTATCTGTCTGTCGACAATATCTATCTGATCTCTAAGCACTGAAAGGTCCATCTTTATACATCCTTTTCTTCATTCGATATATAAAGTGTAAGATAAAATACGCTTGATAGCAAGAAGTGTCACGCATATAATAAATTTATGGAGGGAAATAAAATGAACAAACGAATTGTCCTTGTTGTTTCCATCATCACTATTCTTTGCGTAGGTGCAATGACTCTCTATTTTATCTCTAAACAGGTACCTATGAATCCCGATGCTTCCGGCAACATAGCCGGCAATCTCCATAATAGCGGCCTTTTCTTTGAAATGGATGGAAAGGTTTACTTTTCTAATGTCAACGACAACTACAGTCTTTATTCCATGAATCCCGATGAAACAAAGCCCAAAAGATTAACTACCATGCGTACCCTGTATATCAGTGGTGCGGATGGTTTTCTGTACTTCTATATGGACTCCACAAAAAAATCCGGAAAAGTATCAGGACTTGGCGCAGCCACCAATCAGTTTGGTATTTACCGCTGCAGGGCAAATGGAAAAGACCAGACCTGTATGCTCAGAGACTTTTGCGGCCAGATGCAGCTTTGCGGTGAGTACGTATATTATCAGGGAACTACCAACGGCGGAACTCTTAACAAGATAAAGCTTGATAAATCTGAAAAACAAGAAGTTGCAGCCGAAGCTATTTCTCCGGTCTGCTACGATAACGGCGTAATCTACTATACAGGAGTAAAAAGCGACCACTCTCTCCATGCACTTTACACCAAAAACGGTGATGTAACCAGCGATGTTTTAAGCGGTCACTACTTTTTCCCTGTAGTCAAAAACGGCTATATCTACTACATGAATGGTGATTCAAATTACAGTCTCTGGAGAACAAGCCTTTCTACCGGCGCCACAGATATTATTACCACAGACAGACTTGACTGCTACACCATGGATGACAACTTCATTTATTATTCCCGCGCCAACGCCGATAATTACGCTCTTATGAGATGTAATCTGGATGGTTCAAATCCTGTAATGATGTATCAGGGAGTTGTCAACTCCCTTAACGTAACCTCCAAATATCTTTATTTTAAGGTTTACGGAAATGACAATATGATGTATCATATCCCTTTGGATGGCTCCCAAGGGGCTTCCGAATTTAAAGTTAAATTAGATAAGTAACATATAAACATTTATGAGGAGAAGGTATGAATAATTTGAGGCACATGATGAACCCTCTGGACTTCTCGGTCGACGAGCTGGAGGCTCTTTTCGATGTGGCTGGGGACATTGAAAAGAATATGGCAAGCTATTCCCACAAATGTGATGGCAAGATCCTGGCCACCTGTTTTTATGAACCAAGTACCCGTACCCGTTTAAGCTTTGAAACTGCAATGCTAAGACTTGGAGGCAAAACTATCGGATTTGCCGATGCTACTAGTTCCTCCGCAGCCAAAGGTGAAAGCGTATCTGACACCATCAGAGTTATTTCCTGTTTCGCAGATATCTGTGCGATGCGTCATCCTAAAGAAGGTGCCCCAATGGTCGCAGCTTCTAAATCTCTCATTCCTGTTATCAACGCAGGCGATGGCGGTCACCAGCACCCCACTCAGACATTAACAGATTTACTTACTATCCGTTCCCTTTATGGACAACTTGGAAACTTCACTATCGGACTTTGCGGAGACCTTAAATTTGGTCGTACCGTTCATTCACTTATCAACGCTCTTACCCGCTACAGCGGAATTCATTTCATTTTCATTTCACCAAAAGAACTTAAGGTTCCAGACTATATTACAGAGATGCTGGATGCAAAAGGAATAACCTATGAAGAGGTTATAAGACTTGAAGAGGTTATGCCCCGTCTCGACTTCCTTTACATGACCAGAGTTCAGAAGGAACGTTTCTTCAATGAAGAAGATTATATCCGATTAAAGAATTTCTATATCCTGGACAAGGAGAAAATGGAGCTGGCAAAGGAAAAGATGTACATTCTCCATCCACTTCCAAGAGTAAACGAAATCTCTATTGAAATAGACAGTGACCCACGTGCAGCTTACTTTAAGCAGGTTCAGTACGGCCTATATGTAAGAATGGCTCTGATACTGACACTTCTTGATATGACAGATGCACATATGAATGAGGGACTATTGAGAACGTTCTAAATGCTATAAAGATAACAGAAAGGAACAAGATCACCATGTTAAATATTGGAAAAATCGAAGAAGGCTTCGTTCTCGATCACATAAAAGCAGGAAAAGGAATGCAGATTTACAGACACCTTGGTCTTGATAAGCTTGATTCTACTGTTGCTATCATAAAAAACGCCAAGAGTCAGGCTATGGGCAAAAAGGATATTTTAAAGGTTGAGTGTGACATAAACACGTTAAACCTGGATATTCTCGCCTTCGTAGACCACAACATCACTGTTAATGTAATTAAGGACGGTGAAATAATCGAAAAAAGAGCCCTTGTTCTTCCAAAAGAGATCACCGGAGTTATAAAGTGCCATAACCCACGTTGTATCTCTTCTATCGAGCAGGAGCTCCCACAGATTTTCTATCTTGCTGATGAAAAGAAGGAAATATATCGCTGCAGATACTGCGACGAAAAATACTCAGACGGCGACGCAGCTACGCATTAATAAACATTTTTATTAAACTATTCATGCACTTCTTCATCCTTCCTATGGTAAAAGGTTACAGCAGAGCCTGTAATCTTTTTACTTTCATAGGTGCAGGAGTCAGCCCTTGAGTACAATTCCTCAAAAGAAAAGCTATCCGTCGAAAAGTAAAATGCCGCACCGATACTGATTGAAATCTTATGGTTTTCCATCTTAGGAATTTTCATGTCATAAATGGCGCTCATCAGTCTGTAGAGTATCTGTCTGCCTTCCTCTTCATGGAATACTCCCGGAATGTAGGCTGCGAACTCATCTCCTCCAAGTCGCATGATTACGTCCTTTTCTCTGAAGGTATGAAGCATTTTTTCTGCTATGCCTATGAGCACCTCATCACCCACATCATGTCCAAAGTTATCATTGACGTACTTGAATTTATCTGCATCAAAAAGAATGAACATTCCGCCAACATTTCTCATAAGCAGATCTCTTATCTTAGCTTCTCCACTTCCTCTGTTATTTATTCCGGTAAGCTGATCAGTTTCAGCAAGATACTTAAACCTGTCACGGGCACGCTTCTCGTCGTCTATTATCTCTGAAGCAAAGATTACATATACCGGAACAGAATTTTTATCCCTGTCAACCACAACAAATCTTGCCCGGTTCCATATATGCTCATAATTAAGAAATTCTTCTGTTATAGTATCTTTTGTTTTGAGCCTTTCTCTTATAGTTGATAAATCCACAAATTTAAGCATATCTTCTTTAGAACGCTCATCTACAATACCCTCAATGGCATGTGAAAGCATTTCAGAGGCTTTTTTACCTGCCTCGCTTACAAGCTGCGAAACCTTGTAGTCCATACACAAAATAGCAGAAAAAGAATCATCCTCCAGATCAATCTTATGCATTGCAACATAAATATTTGCCAGAGAACGCAGGTTATCTACACTCTCCTTGAATTTAAGTTCCTTTGAAAGAGCTGTAAGATTCAGAATAAACATTACAACAAAAACTATTATAAAGCTCAGAGCAAACAAGCCAACTATCAGGTTAAGCTTAGAAAGCTCTTCATCCAAATTTGTTACGGTTACTACGTACATGTCATACATAATACGGCGATAAGAAACAATATAGTTATCTTTTACTCCATTTCCCTTATTAATTGTAAAGGTACTATTCTTACTGGCCGTAAATCCATCAAAAAGGGCTTTAATGAATGGATCGTCAGACTGTGCATAATCATCTCCAATTTCAAAATCATTAGAATGAGAGTAAATATGACCATCTTCACTCATAATAAGAATAGAACGGTTTTTGTCATATTCAACCAGATCGGTAGTCATTCTCTCGAAAGTGTCAAAATCGATAGCAAAAGCAATAACACTTACGCCATCATCAAGAAGCTTGCAGGCTGTTACAACATTCTCATTGGTCCTGTTATTAAAATATGGTCCTGCAAAGCCGTATTCACCCTTATTTTTAACAGCAACCTGATACCATGGTCGCTTTGTTGGGTCATAGCCAGGATGCGGATTCCACTCAACACCGTCCATAAAGGTTCCGCCGAACACACCAAAAATACCCCGCGAACCGGTAGCTGAAACAATGCCTAGTTTTTCTGTTTCATAGGTAATATACTGCAAGATTTCTTCATCTGAAGTGCCATTACTCATCATGTATTCAACTGTAGCAGAAGCAGTTTTAAGGGTATCATCTATCTGATCAAGATATGGTCTGAAGGAGTCCACGATATCACAGGCAGCAGTTGTACCTCTGTTCTCAACATCCTCAAAGTAAAGAGTAACAAATCTGTTGTACACAAAGAAAAAGGTCACAAAAAGTACTAATGGCCAGATAAAAAAACCTATAAAGTCCTTTAGTTTTAGCTTAGAAAGAATCTTTTTCATAATAAACTATCAAAAAATACAGCCCTATTTTTACGCATTAATTATATAACTGTTTTACGATAACTATATTACGCAAAAATAAAAAGAAAATTAAATAATCTAATCCAGAGTTCGGATATTAATCGACGGAATGCTCCGCCATGCCACCAAGCTCGGAACAAAAGTTCCTCGCTGGTGCGGCTTCGCCGTATAGTAACATAAAAATAAAGCTCAGATGATTAGCAAGCTATCATCTGAGCTTATTTTATGTTACTGCATGGCTCATTAATATCCAAATTCTTGAGCCCAATACCAGCTTCCGTCACCGGTCTGGCAAATTGCGATACCTACTGTCTTGTAGCCTGCATCCATGATGTTGGCTGCGTGTGTAGGTGAATTCATCCAGGCTGTGTAAACACTGTCAGCTGACTGATACATCTTGGCAAGATTCTCACCATACTGAACGTTACTATCTACTGTCCAGAATTGCTGACCATTTGGTCTTGTGTGTGAGAATGATGTAGTAATCTCATTTGCACGAACCTGTGCTGCATTTGTAAGAGCCTTGCTCCATACAAGAGCTGAAAGTCCTCTTGCTGCTCTCTGCTGATTCATGAGATTGAATACTGCCTGACAAGCATCCTGAGCTGCCTGACTTGAAACTGCAGATTCTGCAAGAGCAATAGCTTCATCGTCAATATAGATTTCACCGGCACCCTCATCGAGACCTCTGACAGCAGCCTGATCGTCAATTACAGCTGCCTTGGAAGATCCACATGCAATGAAGGTGAACGCCATAATCATTGCAAATGTAACTGCAAACAACCTTTTAAGCTTTTTCATAACCCACTTCTCCTATTTTTTTATCCAAAGACCTGAGCGTAGAGATAGTCATAGTCCTTGTAACATTATCCTATATTATATAGCTTGATAAAACAATATTCTGCCTATTACAATTTTGTTAAAATCAGATAATTATTTCACTTTTCGGCAAAATCAGCTGAAATTAAATTATAAATATGATAGATCCTATGATTTTGGCCTGTTTACCTGTCAAAACTAGCCGTTTTACAGGTATGAACCACAAACCTTCTTCCACTTCCGGAAGCGCCGGAGCAGGTTGAAAGAGTAAGGATTCCAGGCCTTTGGGACAGATCATAGCCCTTTGTCTTAGCATATATGGAATTACTGGAAATATACTTCGCAAAGCTATCATATCCCTCATCAGTTTTAACTACTGAATACGCAAGGCTTCCAACGTTTGTAGTATAGTAGGCAAACACCTCGTACTGATATACATGATCCCTGGTATAAATATATACGTAAGGCTTTTCCTCAAGAAGGTGCTCATTTCCCTGCTTGTAAAGGAGCTTCAAGCTTCCAAACATTGAAAGATTCTTCATATTGTGGCCAAAAATGATATCATGCATTCCGCAAAAATCCTTGTCACTCAGTACATCCTCAAACAGGCATCCTGCTTTATTGTTAGTACCATCAAAGGTCTTGTATAGGTACTGGTCTATTTCATTTTCTTTTACCACAGGATAGCTGATTTCCAGTGCCGGAAAGTAAAACCAGGCAATAAAATCTGAATTTATCTCCTCAAGCTTATCAAAGTCTATATCGATCAAAGGATACCCAACAATCTCAGAAGCATCCTCCTCTCCCGGCCAGGTAATTGCCGCACTTTTTATCTCCTCATACTCTGTATCTGCTACCTTATAGTCCTTTTGGTCGTCATACACTTTGTAGCCTTCATAACATATAACAACCAGACATACTATAATTGTTGCAATTCTCAGTATTCTTAAAAATGTTTTGTTCATAATTTCTCCCCTGCTCATATAGCATTATTATTATTAATCTTATCACTAATTAGCAATAAAAACACAGTTATTGTATACTTAGAGAATAATCGAAAAAAGCGGGAAAGAAAGAGATTATGGCACCTGTCAAAATAAATTATGACTCCTACGAAAACATAATATTTCATATAGACGTTAATTCTGCATTTCTCTCCTGGTCTGCAGTCAAAAAGCTGCAAGAAGAGCCTGGGAGCGTAGATCTTCGCACCATACCTTCTGCAGTCGGCGGTGATGTAAAAAGTCGCCATGGAATCATAACCGCCAAATCAATTCCAGCCAAAAAGTATGGCATAGTAACCGGGGAACCTGTTGTAAAGGCTCTTCAAAAATGTCCCAAGCTTGTTCTTGTTCAGTCTGATTTTCAGACCTACAGAGAATTTTCTCATGCTTTTATAAATGTAATATCCAAATACACTCCTTTGGTAGAACAGGTATCAGTTGATGAGGCATATCTGGACCTTACAGGAACTCGTGGACTATATAAGAAAGCCGAAAGTCCTGATCGTCCATTTCCTATAAACATTGCTTATATGATAAAAGACGAAGTGCGAGACACCCTTGGTTTTACTGTAAATGTTGGTATTTCCTGCAATAAGCTCCTTGCGAAAATGGCCAGTGATTTTACCAAGCCTGACAGGGTTCACACTCTTTTTCCTGAGGAGGTACCTGTCAAAATGTGGCCTCTTCCTATCGGGGATCTGTATGGCTGTGGCAAATCAACTGCAGCAAGGCTCTCCTCAATGGGAATAAGGACTATAGGCGATGCTGCAAATGCAGGTCTGGAGGTACTTACCTCTATCCTAGGCGAAAATGGTGGTGCATACATTTATAGAAGCGCCAATGGAATCGGCAGTGTCAATGTTTCTGATTGCTACGAGGATGCCAAAAGCTATTCAAACGAAACCACGCTAAAGAATGATCTTACGGCAGACTCCTATGACAAAGATATTGTACCTGTACTAAAATACCTTTCACATTCTGTCTCTAACAGGCTAAAAAGAGACCACGTTTATGGCAAAACCGTTACTGTAAGTGTTAAAACCGGCAGTTTCAAGCGCCACTCCTGCCAGATGCAGCTGGACAACTCCATAAACGATGAAAACAAACTCTACGAATACTCCAAAATCCTTGCCGATAAGCTTCTTCTCGGAGACGACGGTCTTTTTATAAAAGGTGAAGTAATAAGGCTTGTAGGTGTTGGAATGACCAAGCTTGATGACGGGAGCTTTAGGCAGCTTAACCTTTTTGATGACATAATAAAACCAGCTTCTCCTTCTGTATCAGACGATAAGCAGAAAAAGCTGGATAAAATGTCCGAAGAATTATCTTTGAAATTCGGAAAAGATACTGTATTTAAGGGCAGTAATCTAAAGTAAACAAAGGCTTTGGATTACTGCTTTTTTGCTGAGTTTGAATACTCCTTTTGCATCCATTTGAGAAGCCCTCCAATGGTCTTTTCTTCATCAAACAGATACACGTAGCCCTGCAGTGATTCTGCCTTCTGGCGGAGAGTCTTGGAATGACTCCAAACGCAGATTGCGGACTGGCCCTTTCCATTTCTGGCTTCCTGAATAAGATTGGCACCTGCGCTGTTTCCATCAAAGGCAATCATAAGTGATGGACGTCTTTCAAATATTTCATAGTTAAAGCTTTTATAGATTCCCATGCCTTCAGCTTCCGGAGAAACTCTTATTATTACTCCGGCTTTTCTGAGCTTTTCTATTTCTTTTTCTGTAAGTAAAGCAGGAACTACCGCATAAATTCTAAACTTCTTTTCGTTGTGCTCGACAAGATACTTTTCATAGCCAGAAAGCTTATGCCCTATTACAAAGCAGACTTCCTCGGGGCAAAGGAGCGATAACATCTCATCCATCTGCTTTGCGCCGACGTCTGTCACTCTTGTAGCACGGTTTTCTGTATTAAAGCTTCCCCCAAGGAGAACTACAGGGAATCTGTCCCAGGTTATCTCCTCGATTATATCCTTAAGCTCCGTATTTGCATTGAGCTTCTTATCACCTTTTGCTGTATTGCTTGAGATTTTTACAGCCTTCATCTTTTCAAGGAGAACATCTTCCATGTCTCTACCAGCAAGGAGCTTATTAAACTTTTCCTTTTTCTCAGAGTATGCAATTCTGCTAAGCTCAATAATCCTGCTCTCAGTCTCCTTCATCAAAGCAAGGTCATTCTCTGAAAGATCAAGAAGCTTTTCCAAAGAAAGCTCTTCATCTATCGAGTTGGTTCCGTAAAGTGCAGCACCATCTGTACCCTGAACGCACTTTATTCCATGCTGCAAATAATGCTTTAGAGGATGCTTATCCAGTGAATTTAAGTTGTTAAGTCTTACATTACTTGTAATCTGGAACTCAAGAACAACTCCGTTATCCTTTAGCTGCTTTAATACCTCTCGTCCTTTCTTGGATTTAAGGCTATAGGTATAAAGTCCATGTCCAAGCCTTATTCTAGGCATTGGCTGTCCTGGAAGAAGGCTGTCCTTTACACACTGAATACTGTGAGCTATATTGTCCTTTCGGCTGTCATTTTCTCCTGCATGGATACGGATGACAAAGGAAGGATCATTTTTCGCGATTTTGGCTATTTCCTTAAATGCCGGCTTTAGTGTAATGATATCGTTTATTTCTTCGCCGACAAAATCGCAGCCTGCAACGTAAGGATCAAGCGCTGTTGCTTTAAGGACTTCAAGGTTTTGTTCCAGATAATTATCCGGAGTTACAGCATCTTTAATGATAGTAAGCGGAATTCTTCGCATGGCAGCAAGGAATCTTAGCATTACTCCTGTTTCCTGATAAATATGTGGCATAACCTCGTGAACCTGACGAAGCATCTCTATGGATTCGTATTTTTTTACCAGAGTTGTATCACTGATTTCCGCATAGTATACGCCCTGTTTCTTATAATTTCTGGCAATCCAAAGAAGCTTATCCTGAAAGATCGTATTATGACAGTAATTAGGATCTTCCTTGTCCTTAAGCATCTGCATCAAAGCATTTCTTACGTCGTTATCAGGAATCTGTCCCACGTTGTTAATGAAAATCTTCTCTTCGCTTTCCTTACCCTTTGCAAAAACATATCTGTATAGATACACTTTTTCAAGATTAGTAAACACCGCCTGTCCATCTCTGATAATGCCAAGAGAGCCTCTGATTTTGACAATATTCATCTCAGCATTATCCAGATTATTGAGTATCAGATCAGCGAAGTTTATAAAGGTATTATCATTAATCTTTCTGTCCAGATACTTTCCCTTAAGGTCTGAAGTGATGAACTGTCTTGCTACTTTTTCTCTCTGTGCATATACCTTCTCCCACTGGGCGTCAGTAAGCTTTATATCAAGTTTTTTTACATAATAAAGGGGATAACGGATCTGATGGGCAATTCCCAGGGCAATAAGAATATCAGCCGGAAGATTGCCGTTCATATGGGTGTGAAGGTCACCACTGAACTTAAGAGACTTTGGAACAATGGTTTTAAAAATAGTCTTGGATATATCAAGCTGATAATCCTTGGTCTGGCTCATAAGAGTCTTGGAAATGGCCGGAATAGCAGCCTTCATCTCGACTCTTCCATCCGGAAAAATTTCAGCAACCTCTATTTCACCGAGCCTGAAAAGAAATACTTCCTGATTATTGCCATCTACATAGCAGGGAACCTCGCCCTTTATTTCAAGCAGTCCCTCATCGTTTTGAGAAAGTGGGAGACTACAGGTCTTGGCAAGATTCCTTATAAGGTTTCCTGTACTGTGATTAGGTGTAGCCAGCACAAAGTAGAGCCTGTCCAAATCCTTGTACAGGCTGACTACGATATCCTTTTCATTATCTAAGAAGAAACATGTGAAATATGTCATGTAAGATTCCTCATACAATATGTCTACTCAATATTCACTTAACCTATAAGCTTATTCATGTCATCAGGCATTCTTGATTCTAATTTGATTTTTTCCCCAGTAATAGGCTGATCAAATTCAATATATCCTGCATGGAGGGCAGCTCTTAAAAGTCCCTTATTGTCTGGATTATCTTTGCCATAAAAATTGTCACCAAGAAGCGGATGTCCTAAATATGCCATGTGAACGCGGATCTGGTGGGTTCTTCCCGTATCCAGAACCAGACGTACCAGAGCGTAGTCCTTGAACTGTTTCTCGACGCGGTAATGAGTTATTGCTTCTTTTCCCTCCGGATGAACTTCACGAATCATGCGCTCATCGGGGCGGCGTCTTATAGGCTTATTTACTGTTCCCTCTTTTTCCTCAAAAACGCCATAGCACAAAGCAAGATACTCCTTACGACGAGACATATTTTCTTTTTGCTTGGAAAGCAGGGCTGCGCTATGCCTGTTCTTTGCAAAGATCACAAGCCCGGAGGTCTCTCTGTCAAGTCTCCCCACCGTCCTGATTACATGTCTCTGCCCGGTCTTTTCGTAGTACCCAGCCAGAAAGTTACTCAAAGAGTCCTTATAATGCGCATAAGAAGGGTGGACTACTACATCCCCCTCCTTATTTATTACTATGAGATCCTCATCCTCATAGACTATATCAAGATTCCCCTCTGTAGGAACAATATCTCCTGCGTTATCATTATCTTCGTAGAGTCTTACAAGAAGTGTTTCGCCTGGATTTACAGAATCTATCAAACGTCTCGGTTCTGCTTTGGAACTGTCGCCATCGCTCTTTATCACCATGACTCCATCGTCAAACTGCTTACACCTGGACATCTCTCGGCTTGAGAGAAGCATTTTATCTCTCATGATCTCTCCAGCAGTTATCGGCTCTTCTCCCTCAAAAACCTGATAGCTAAGCTCTCTATACTCGTATTCATTATTATCGATTTCTTTATTCATACTCCAATTATACAAAACTTTTTTATAAAAGGAAAACCCGCGCATACCGCAAATATGCGCAGGTTTAATATTTATAGTGTAATTGTATCTCCAATTTCCGGAAGGATTATCTTGCCGGCATGCTCTGATACAAGCTGCTCTGGTCTGAAGCTGTGAAGAGGCACAAGGATTTTGGGTTCTATCACATCTACAGTATGGCGAAGATAATATGGCTCTGCATGACCGCCGAGGCCGCAGCGTACCACATTGATACCAGCCACCTCAAGAAGCTCGTAAAACTTGGCATAAGATGGATCATAATCTCCAAGTGGCGCTCCATCCATATGTAAGTAAATTGAGATTACAGACGCAAGGTCGAAGAGCTCATAAACATCCTTGTAATCCTGCTGAAGGACATAGTGGCTTGGAGCTGCTAAAATATCATTTCTCGTTACGATAGGATGATTCTTGGCATGAGGAGCACTTATGCTACCACCCTCTGGTAGATAAACTGAGAACTCATCATCTTCATAAAATGCTGCAACGTACTCGGCCTGAATAGAATCAAGAACAAGTTCTCGTCCTGCCTCCTTTATTACGCGGGCAAAATTGTGAATACGCTCAACATTTCGGTTATAATTGTTGATTACAATAAGGCCCTCTTCACTTGCAGCATAATCTTTCATCTTATCAAGAAGAGTGAGCTCTGTATTTTCTCTCATAGGGCCTTCTAGAGAAAGAACGTCTATGTCAGAATGGCTGATTGTTACACCTTCACTTATCATAAGATCTGCGCCTTTGCATTTTTCTGCAAATGCAGCGCTTACATCAGGATGGTAACCATGGTATCTGTAATCACCTGTGTAGCAAATGCGGCCATCCCCTGTCTCTATCTGGAATCCGCAGGCGCCTATAACGTCATGGTCCACCTGTACGCTGGTTACTGTGATATCTCCCACGGTAAAAGGCTTATCATAGTCACAAGCGATAACATTCTCATGCTCTCTTACTTCAAGCTCACCCATTGCTCCCATGGCAGAATATAAAGTCTTGGAATCGCGACTCATATATACAGGAACTCTCTGGTCAATACAGCCAAGACCTCCCATATGGTCAATATGCATATGAGAAATTATGATAAATACTTCCTTGCCGGTTTCACCATAGGCAGCAACTCCAAGCTTTTTTGCTACATCCTTTTCATAGATTCCATCAACAGCATTAAGGACTCCAAGCTTCACATAGTCAAAGGCCTCTCTTCCCTTTCTAAGAGGTACCTTGCTATCAAGTCTGTCTGCATTAGAAAAGCCAAAGTCAAAGAAACAGACTGCTCTATCTGTCTCAACTCCAACTAAGGTTCCGCCTATTTCCTTAAGTCCGCTATAAAAAGTAAGTTTTGTCATATGTATTTCCTCATATCATTAACTATTTCAAAATGTATTTCTCATTTAGGTAGGAGTACTACTATACTACAAAAATTCTTCCAAGGGAATAAAAAAAATATAAAAAATACAGGTAGAAGAAAAATCTTCTACCTGCATCTGTTTATAAAACTATTTAACTCAATAATAGAATTAATACTGTGTATTTACAGCCTCAACAATCTTATCAAGCCATGTCTGAGCGTCAGCCTTGTCATATACAAGCTGCTCAAGAGTTGAAGGAACTGCCTTTCTGATATCATTTGAAGCATCAAATGTTGGTGAGAAGAAGAAGTCCTTTGTCTGCTCGTAGCAAGCTGCTGCACATACGTTTTCAGCCATGTAAGCCTGGTACTCAGCTGTCTCATAAGAAGACTGTCTTACAGGAAGGTAACCTGTACCAACTGCCCACTTTGTCATAGCGTCTGTGCTTGTGATGTACTTGAGGTACTCCCAAGCTGCAAGCTGCTTGTTAGAATCCTGAGCGAACATAACGATGTTTGTACCAGCCATGTTAGCTGCGTTCTGAACGTTTCCTGGGATTGGAGCTACGCCAAGTTCCCAACCCTCAGCCTTGATGTATGAAACACCTGCTGAAGATCCGATGTAAGAAGCGATCTGCTGGTTTGAAAGTACGTTTGAGAAATATCCGTCCTCACCTACAAGACGAGCATAGCCGTTGTTGTAAAGGTCTGAAAGGTATGTGAATGTCTCAAGACCCTTCTCGTTGTTGAAAAGAGCTCCGTTTGAATCGATGTAATCAGCGCCATCCTGGTGAAGAGAAGCCTCTACAAGGCCAGCAAGGTCATCATAACCGATGTAAGCGATGTTCTTTGCATCCATAACAGCCTTAGCACCGTTCTGAACGTCTTCCCATGTCTTAGGAGCCTCAAGACCGAGCTCATCGAGCATTGTCTTGTTGTAGAAAAGAACGTATGTTGACTTGTTGTAAGGAATAGCGTGGATGAAACCGAACTCTGAGCACTCATCACGATATGCTGAGATTATGTCATCCCAGTTGTCAAAGTCATTAGCTACAAAATCATCAAGCTTTACAAGCTTGTCAATGTAAGGTGTAAGCCAGTTGTTGTAAGCCTGTGCGATATCTGGAAGTGCATCAGCTGCTGCACTTGCCTGAAGCTTTGTCTGAAGGTCGCCATAAGCACCCTGGTTAACAAGTGTTACTGTGATACCATACTCGTTTGAGCTGTTGAACTCATCTGTGATCTCAGTAAGAACTGCCTCAAGGTTTCCTGACATAGCGTGCCAGAAAGTTACTTCTGTAGGCTCGATTGACTTAGCCTCTGCTGCTGGAGCTTCTTCTGTAGTAGCTGCTGTCTCTGCTGCAACTTCCTGTGTCTGCTCAGCTACTTCTGTCTCTGCTACAACTTCAGCTTCCTTTGAGCCGCAGCCTGCAAGCATTGTTGCAGCCATTGTCATAGCAAGAATGCCAGCACCAATTTTTCTTAACTTCATTTTCATAATCCTCTCTTTCTTGAAAAAAGCATTTATATCAAAAAGGCTCATGCCTTAATGACCAATAGTTATCCCTTAAGTCCGCTTCTTGTAACACCCTCAATGATGTACTTTCTAAGGAATAAATAAATAATAATGATAGGCATAACAAGCATACATGATGCCGCCATTATAAGCTCTGTAGAAGAACCTGCTTCTGTCTGGAAACGAACAAGTCCGTTAGAAAGAACACGCATCTCCTGAGAATTGGTAACAAGTAAAGGCCAAAGGAATGCATTCCATGAACTGATAATGTTAAGGATTGCAATTGAGAAAATAGCCTGCTTGTTCATTGGCACCATAATCTTAATCATATACTTGAAATCTGAGCACTTGTCAACCTTAGCTGCAAGGTATAAAGACTCAGGTACCTGCATAAAGAAACGAGTAAGCAAATAAATGTAGAACGCACTTGAAATCCATGGGATGATCATAGCTCTGTAGGAATCAATCCACTTGAGTTTGATGATAGTCTCATAGTTTGTGATGATAAGCATTTCTCCAGGAATCATAAGTGTTGCAAGGAACAGTGAAAATACTGTCTTCTTTCCTGGGAAATTAAGTCTTGAAAAAGCAAAAGCTGAAAGTACAGTTGTTACAAGCACGCCGCAAGTTGTGCAAAGAGTAACAATAACTGTATTCAAAAAGTATCTGGCAAAAGGAGCTGCAGCCCAAGCTGTCTTGTAGTTTTCCCACTGTGGAACAGCAGGGAAAAATGTTGGTGGGCTCTGTACAAGCTCTGCCGGAGTCTTAAGTGATGAAAGAATCATCCATACGAAAGGTAAAATGGTGAAAATTGATCCTATAATCAAAACTGCAAATTTGAGAACAACACCTATAATATTACCGAGTTTTCTTTTATCTGACATTGTTAATTCCTCATTTTAAAAATCAAAATATTATTTCTTCTTGCCACCTGTTACTCTGAGCTGAACCTGAGTAAGTGCAAGGATTATCAAAAACAGTACAACTGAACCTGCAGCAGCAACGCCGTACTTGTAGCTGTTGTAGAACTTATCGTAAATGTAGTAAACGATAGTCATAGCCTTGTTGGCTGGGCCTGCTTTGCCCTGGAACAATGAGAATACCTCGTTGTACACCTTGAAAGCACCGATCATTCCGATAACGCTGGAATATACGATCATTGGAGCAAGCTGAGGAACTGTAATTCGTGTAAATACACGAAGCTTTGGTGTTGAATCAATTCTTGCAGCTCTGTAAAGATCTTCAGGAATAGTCTGAAGTCCTGCAAGGAAAATAAGGATATTGAAGGCCATGCTCTTCCAAATGGCAAATATGATAAGTGCCGGCATAGCATACTGAGGAAGATTAAGCCACTGGATAGGACTGATACCAAATATTCCAAGGAAGAAATTGATAAGTCCATAATTACTGTTGAACATCCATCTCCAAACGATACCAATAGCGATAACACTGGTAACATATGGAAGGAAGTAAATTGTCTGGAACAATGCCTTGGTCTTTTTGCAGCTGTTAATAAGTACTGCAATGATCAGTGAAAGTAAGATTGACGCAGGAACTACGCAGATAACGTAGATACTGGTATTCTTAAGTGACATTGCAAAATCAGGATCTGAAAAAAGTGCCTTGTAGTTGTCAAATCCGATAGACTTATAGCTGCCGTTGATGATGCTGTAATCACCAAGGAAACTCATTATGAAAGCTCTGATAAGTGGATAAATTGTAAAGCAGATCATAATGATTATGGATGGAAGGAGATATAGATATCCTTTAAAACTCTTTTTGTCCATGTCTGTAACCCTTCCTCCTTATTAGAATCTGCCAATGAGCTTCTCGTCAGCGCCAAATACAAGGATATGTCCATCACGAACAGATGCCTTAACTGTGTCGCCTTCAGAAACCTGCATATAAGAATGAACAAGAACACGAACAACCTTCTGTCCAAGCTTTGTGAAGAGAAGAAGGTCACGACCTGTCATACGAAGATTGTCAACAGCAAATGAAATGCCGTTGTCATCAAGGTAGAATGACTCTGGTCTGATTCCTGCGTGATAATGACCATCAGCAAGCTTTGCGCCCTTTCTAAGAACAACATCACCTGCAGAAATAACGCCGTCCTTAACATCAACTTCAATATTGTTAATCTCTGGTGTTCCAAGGAAGTTAGCAACGAACTCGTTTGCTGGGTTAAGGTACATTGTCTGAGGTACCTCGTACTGCTGGAGCACACCGGTCTTCATAACAGCGATACGATCGGAGATACTCATAGCCTCTTCCTGGTCATGTGTAACGAAGATAGTTGTGATCTTAACTTCCTGCTGGATACGTCTGATTTCTTCTCTTGTTGCTACTCTAAGCTTAGCATCAAGGTTTGACAGAGGCTCATCGAGAAGAAGAACCTGTGGCTTCTTAACGAGTGCTCTGGCAATAGCAACTCTCTGCTGCTGTCCACCTGAAAGCTCGCTTGGCTTTCTCTTCATGTACTCATCAATCTTTACGACCTTGGCGATTTCAAGAGCCATCTCTCTAGCCTCAGCCTTCTTGATTCCACGGTTGATAAGTGGAAATGTGATATTATCCTCAACAGTCATATGAGGATAAAGGGCATAGTTCTGGAAAACGAGACCAATCTCACGATCCTCTGGAGCAATTGAAGTTACATCCTTGTCTCCAAAGAAGATCTTTCCCTCTGTAGGTGTTGTAAGTCCTGAAAGCATGAAAAGTGTTGTAGACTTACCACAACCTGAAGGTCCAAGAAGACCAACAAGCTCACCGTCATTAATCTTGAGGTTCATATGATCTACTGCATTGAGATTACCATATGTTTTCGTTAAATTTTCGATCCTAATGTCCATTTTTACCTACCTAATTCCAAAAAAAATTAATACGCGTCTAAAGTGACAATGACGATTATACTATATAACAAAAATTTGTAAAATAATTATTAATTTTTTAACGAAAATATTAATTTTTATCAATCAAACAGGACAGAAACCATATCGGCCCCTGTCCTGTTCATATACAACTATATAAATTATCAGAAATCTCGCTTATCTCTCATTCTTCCAATGGCATCCATAGCAAGTTTACTTCTCTCACACTCAGATGCAGAAAGAGTGATCTGCCATGCCAATGGGCTTCCCTTCATATGCTCAGAAGCATAGGATAAGCCGTTTGTTCTTTCATCCAGAAATGGTCTGTCTATCTGATTTGGATCTCCAAGAAGAATTATTTTGGTGTCCTTGCCTGCTCTGGTAATGATACCTTTTGCCTGATTAGGCGTCATATTCTGGGCTTCATCAATGATAAGATAAGTCTTTAGAATTGATCTTCCTCTTATAAAGTTGAGAGCTTCACACTGAACTATTCCTCTCTCAAAGACTTCATCCGTCTTATCCTCCAGCTCCTTTTCATCTTTGTATCTCTCTTCCTCATTGGAATCAATGAGCTGTTCAAGGTTATCAATGATAGGTCTCATGAGAGGTGAGATCTTTTCCTGCTCATCACCTGGCAAAAATCCAATGTCATCATCAAACTGGGAGTTAGGCCTGCACACCAGAATCCTTCTGTACTCTCCTGTTGGACGATTTATCATCTTTTCAAGTCCTACAGCCAGCGAATAAAAGGTTTTTGCTGTTCCTGCCATTCCCTTTACAATTACAAGTGGTGCCACATCTGCAGGCTGCATCAGCGCTTCCTGCAAGAAATACTGTCCGGCATTTCTTGGCTTTACGCCGTAAGGCTGACTTTTTTCATATTCAAGCTTTTTGATGGTGTTGCCGCAAACTCGACCCATCTGGGTTTTATTTGTAGACTGATCTGCCCTGATCACAACGAATTCGTTGTCGTATAACTCAGGTGTATACTGATTTCCCTCCTCATCACAGCAATATACCTTGTCAACCGGAATGCCTTTTTTCTTGAAATCCTTGAAGATATCTTCAGGTGCATAAACATCAATACGGCCGCTGTACTGCTCGCCTTCTCCTGCAACCTGCTCTGTGGTGAAATCCTCTGATTTCACGCCAAGTATCTGAGCCTTTATTCGCATCAGAATATCCTTGGTAACCAGAATAACCTGTTCCTTACTCGTATCTCTGAGTCCTTTGCAGACCTTGAGAATACGGTTGTCGGATTTGTACTCTGCCATGTCACTTGGAAGTTCCACATCCTTAAAGTTCTTTTCAACTCTAAGGAACCCTCCATTTTCAAGCTTAACTCCCTTGACTAAATCTCCTGCGCCTCGAAGCTGTTCCAAAACCCTGATGGCTTCTCGGACATTGGCTCCTCGCTCACCCTCATCTCTCTTGTGAGCATCGAGTTCCTCCAAGACTACCAGCGGAAGAACGACCTCGTTGTCTTCAAAGCACTTCAGCGCGAGCGGTGCCTGAATCAAAACGTTGGTGTCCAATACGTAGATCTTCTTCATGCGTAGGTCCCCCTATATGTGTATGACTTGTAAGTTTATTATACCATATATTGTGTATCAGCAACAAAAAAGTGACATTATTATACTAAGTATGCCTCCGCCGAGAAGTCACAGTGGGCATCGCCGTACTTCTTTCCTACTTTCACATCCGGAATCTCAATTTCGTGTTGTCTTGCAAAATCCTGCAGTGATACAGATTCTTCAAAACGATGATATATTACAAGACACTTATTCCCAAGCTTTCTTACCACAAGCTGTCCGCCCTTTGGCTCGTTATAGCTTCTCGTATCTGCAAAAAGAACTGTTGTCTTACCATTTTTTATAATGTCAGACACTTCCTTATAGAAAGAAATAGCTCCATCAACAAGCTCCCACTGATGGTCACTTAATTCATAAATATCTCCGGAAAGTCCCATTCTTCCGAGGAATGTAGCGCACATAGAATAAGAAATTCTTTCATCTGAATCGTCTTTTCTAAGTACTGCCCAGATTTGGCTCTGCTCAGGCCTTATTACCCTCTGCACATTAGCAGCTATAATAGGAAGAGACTTGGTCTCATGAGCATCGGAAAAGCTTGCCATAGAAGCCCTTTCCATAAAGGAAGCCTCAAGTCTGTGGCCGCCTGATGAACAATTCTCTATTACAAGCTCAGGAATCTGTCTTGTCATTTCCTCGAAAAATGCAAGAGATGCATTAGCTTTTCGCCTTAGATTCTCGCCCATGGATTCTTCTCCATCACAGCCCATGCCAAGAGTATCATTGTAATCAACCTTGATATAACCAAAGCCATTGTCTTTTAAAGTATCGATGACATTCTTTTTCAGGAAATCCTTTACCCAGCTATCCTCCATATCCCAGAATCTTGTTCCGGCTATTGTGAGAGGAACTCCATCCTTCATAACCTGATGAGAAGCTTCTTTATCATATGCGGGTGCAAGAGGAGACACTACCTCAGGTTCAAACCATATTCCCGGAATCATGCCCTTTTCTCTAACATAATCTGCAAGCTCCTTAAGGCCACCAGGGAACCTGTCTTTGTTGATACTCCAATCGCCGCGGTTCTCCCACCACTCGCCATTGTCGCCTGCATACCAGCCAGAGTCCATAACAAGGTACTGGATTCCTTTTCCTTCAAGCTTGTCCGCAATTTTCTTGAGATTATCAATAGTAGGATTACCCCAGGTTGTGCAATACTCATTAAATACAATTCCCATGTGGTCATCTACAGGACTAATTCTTGGTTTTTGGGCCTTTACCAGCTTGTCGCACACATCAAGAAGAGAATCACCTTCTGCAATAATAGCCTTTGGCGCGCTAAAAGATTCTCCGGCCGCAACCTTCTTTGTCCAGTGACCAAAGTCTCTGTCTGCGATACCGCCTGAGACAGTAACCACATCACCCTCTTTTACCATAAGCTCAATCTGCCAGGAGCAGGGCGCATACAGCAAAACTCCTGTAAATTTCCCAGTTTCACTATCCTCAAGAGCAACAAAAGGGAAATACTTTCTTACAGGCATGGTTCCAAGGTTTCCAAATTTCTCTACGCGGTAACCATGATTAGACCAGGAATGTTCCATATCAAGATCAATGATATTATCGACCTTAAGCTTACCCTCTGCACTCCAAAAGGACATAAGCCTGTATATCTTGTCTGCCTTTATCTTTTTTAATAAGAAAGAAGTCATATATTCAAGGGTAACTTTCTTTTGTGAATCATTATAAAACACAGTAGTTACCTCAGTAGCATCTGAGATATCTGAAGGAATACTTTCTATACTAAGAGTAAGGCCATCTTCTGAAGAATACTTTACAATTTTCCCAAGCTCTTTATCTTTTCTTGATTCAGCAAATCCGTTACTTCCACCAAGGATATCTTCTTCAGAAACAAGCTTCATTCTCTCTGCGGTATCACTGCCCATCATGGTAAGTCCGCAAGAATAATTTCCCTGATATCCATCACCTAGTATTTTTATTTCTCCAGTGCTTCTTATCATCCTCTATCGCTCCTGTCATTTACTAAAATGAGCTGTAGGGACGGGGTTAGCGGTTCATTTTTCTTAAAATGAACCGCTAACTCCGTCCCTACAGCTTATTTCAAATCAGATTTCTGCTGCTCTCTTAAGGGCATCATTTATATGTGGCTGGAAGTTTTCTCTTCCAACAAGGTCAACGAAGCCATCTTTTTCCATGGTATTCATAGGCTGCTCATTTACATGAGAAAATACAAGCTGTACGTTGTTCTTTTTACATCTGTCATAGAGCTGCTCCAGTGAATGCATAGCAGTTGCGTCAATTGCAGGCACACCACGCATACGGATAACAAGAGCTCTTGTGAAATCCTTAAAGCTGATTTCAGCGATCTGCTCAGCGTCTCCAAAGAACATAGGTCCACTGATTTCATATACACGAACATGCTTTGGAATATTCTTAAGCTCAGGGCCATCTGGATCATCCTCAGGATCATAGTATTTCCAGCCGCGAACTCTTGATTCCTCGCTCATTCTCTTCATGAAAAGCAGGCACGCAAGAACCATACCAACCTCGATAGCTACAACAAGGTCAAATACTACTGTAAGAACAAAGGTTGTTACAAGTACGATAATATCGCTCTTTGGCGCTGTCTTAACAAGGTGTACGAAAGTCTTGTACTGGCACATATTGTAAGCAACCATGAAAAGAATTGCTGCAATAGTAGGCATAGGAATAAGTGCTGCATAAGGCATAAGAATAACAAGCACAAGTACAAGGCAAACTGAGTGGATCATGCCGGCGATAGGTGTTCTTCCGCCGTTCTTGATGTTGGCTGCTGTTCTGGCAATAGCTCCTGTTGCAGGAATACCTCCAAAAAGAGCTGAACCAATGTTACCAACACCCTGAGCAACAAGCTCCATATTTGATCTGTGCTTTGAATCAATCATACTGTCTGCTACTACGCAGGATAATAATGACTCGATAGCAGCAAGGATAGCAATTGTGAAGCCATCTCCAGCAACAGATCTAAGTGTATCAAAGCTGAAGCTTGGAACATGAAGAGTTGGAAGCTGTCCTCTTATTTCATAAAGATCACCAATTGTATTAACATTCATTCCAAGAAGCTTAACCATAAGGATTCCCACGATTACTGCGATAAGAGATCCAGGAATCTTCTTACTTACCTTGGGCCATACAATCTGAATTGCAAGGCAGATAAGACCAACAATGAGAGCCTGATAGTTGAAGGTTCCAATGTTCTTGCCAATAGCCTCAACCTTCTCAAGTGTCTCAACAGTCTTAGTTCCTGCAGGATAAGTAAGTCCAAGGAAATCCTTTACCTGTCCTATTGCGATGGTAACTGCAATACCTGCGGTAAAACCTGTAGTAATAGTATAAGGAATAAACTTGATAAGTGAGCCCAGTTTAAAGACTCCCATAAGTACTAATAAAATTCCAGCAAAAATAGTTGCAAGTGCCAGACCTTCCATACCTTTGCTGGCAACAATTCCTGCGACGATAGTTGCAAAAGCAGCTGTAGGTCCCGCAATCTGTACTCTACTTCCACCAAGGAAAGAAATAATAAAGCCTGCTACAATAGCAGTGTAAAGACCTTCCTCCGGACCAACGCCAGATGCAAGCGCAAGTGCGATAGAAAGAGGAAGTGCAATGATTGCAACGATGATTCCAGAAATCAGATCGGTTGCAAACTGTTTACCGTTGTAGCCTTTCAGCACTGTAAACAGCATAGGTTTGAGCTTTTCGTTTTCCATAATATCCTCCAAAATAAGCAAAGTGCTCTAAACAAATCTTCATCATTATATTCCCATGATAATATACGGTCAACGGATTATTTTGTTTTACGCATAAAAAAAGGATGTGGAAATTTATGATCACCACACCCTTTTCCTTAGAAAGAGGTTATGCCATTACGGCAAAAGATTTCTGTGCATTTTCTTCCTGCTGCTGTTTCTGAACTACATTCTTGTAGGATTCATTAGCCTGTTTGATTCTATTTTCCTGAATGGCCTTTTCTTCATTTGCAGCTTCTATATTAGGCTGATTGCCGTTAAGTTCCATTGCAGCCTTGGAATTATAGGTCATTGCCTTTTCAGATTCTTTCTTAAGCTTCTCGGAGTTATTCTCCTTCACATACTCCTTAACCTTATCAGACACTGTCTGCGTACCTGCTTCAGGAGTAGCACCGCTAAGCTCCTTGGTGGTCTTTTCCTCGATGGACTTAAGATACTCATCGATTCCGTTCATAGCACCATTCTCAGCTTTTACCGGTGACTTATTATCTTTTCTTTCCTGGATTTTTTCTACGTTGACATTTTCTTCAGACTGCTTCTTTGCATTTACTTCTTCAGCCTGATTCTTGTTCTTGATATCCTGAACATTTGAGGGGTAAGCAGAAAAACCGCCTACAGAAGATATGCTACTCATAATGGCCTCCTTGTCTCTGGCAATCCCTGCCAACACCTAGCATCCCTGCATTCATCCCGCATCCATGCGCCAGGCTTCCGTGCCATATAAATAAGCATCCGTGCTTAAGTTTCTTTACTTAATGCCATCGTAGCACCTGTTTTGCCAAAAAATTATATAAAAAGTATAAAATCTGCGGCAAAGTGCACCATATTTTCAAATATCCTCTGTAGTAACTGAAATAAAAAAATTATCCTCTCTGACTCTGTTGTTTGCTCTAAGAAGTGTCACCTCCATATCATAGTCAAAAGATATCTCTGCTTCATTCTGCACTCTTACACTCTTGTGAGCCTGGTGATACCAGCCTCTGTTTTTCTCAAACCAGTTCGCATCCGGCCTGATAACTGGCTTTTTGTAATTGCCGCCATCATGGATTATTCTTTCCTCTTCTTCCTTATCAAAATATAAAGGTGCTGTTCCCTTTTCATTAATAAAATAGGAAGAAAGGTCTAATTATTTCTTTTCTCCTGTAACTTCATACAGCCTTGCAAGAGCCATCTCTGCTATCTCGTGGCCAGGATATCCCTTGCACTTGTCATCTTCTATTCCGAAGTGATCATAGCAGTAATCAGCAAATCTCTTTGCAGCGTTTAAAAGCTTGTCCTTGCCGGTAGCCTGGTAGTAACTGATGGCTCCCTCAATAAGATGTCCAAGGCAATATTACTCCTTGGTTTTTAAAGATTAATAAATATACATATTTTTTTCACTTTTTGAACACAATTAGGGTTTAGTATATAAATCAAGTTAGTGATGCAGCTCGGCTCTGAATCATTTCAGAACCTAATCACTATCTCCCCCTCATAAGAAAATCGCAGGCACTCACGTCCCCCCGTGGGTGTTTTTGCGTTATAAGAAACTTTTTATTTCTTATTCAGCATACTTCCCATATATATTTGCAAGCTCAATCATTTCTTCAGGAGTAAGATTTTCCGCTGCATATTTAATCAGACTTTCCTTATCCCCTTCAGAAACATAGCCCATAACTTCTTTAACTGACTCTGCGTCCATATGGTTTTCGATGATCTGCGTGACCTTTTCCTTGTCCTCTTCTGTTAATTTATCCAGTATCCTTGCTACTTCCGGATTTTCAGCAGCAATTTTATCTGAATTGTCAATTATTACATCCATAGTTTTTTCTGCGGCTGCTTTTTTTAAATTTTTCTTCACAATTGGCATTCCAAGTTTTATGAACAATAAAACGACAACAATCAAAATCAAAATTACAGCAATTGCCTTAACTAGCGCTTTTTCTTTATTGTTTTTACGTATATTTTTTGACATTTTTTCTTTATCTCCAATTATATTTTTAGAATAGGTCATATTTCTTTTAGAGTTCGGTCACAATTTAGAAACAGTTTCCGTGTAATATAACCTTATCAGAAGGACATACCTTCTGAACCCCCAACAATACTTTTTTTCATACACGGGTTGTCTGGTTCCCCACTAGGCAACCCCTCCTCCCAAAAATATACCACCTTTCGAGGTGGTTTTTCTTTTGTTTTCTTGCTCTAAATCACTCAAATATAACCATTTACTATTCCCTTTATTCTACTCCAAATAGTTTCCTCATTTCTATAATATTTTGTTATAATAATTCTAGCCGTTTTTTGCAGATTACAAGCGGCGGATGGGAGAAAAGGTATGTATAAAGACGGGAAAGTTTGGATTGCAAATAACGAAAATGGGGAAAACGTATTTCTTTTACCTAAAATGGCCAACAGACACGGCCTTGTAGCTGGTGCAACTGGTACTGGTAAAACAATCACTTTAAAGGTTCTTGCTGAGTCCTTCAGCGACATGGGTGTTCCGGTTTTTCTCGCCGACGTAAAGGGCGATCTTTCCGGAATGGTACAACCCGGTGTAGATTCCGAAGACATGCAAAAGAGAATACAGAAGTTTGGTCTTTCCGAAGCTGGCTTTAACTATCAGAAATACCCTTCTACTTTTTGGGATGTGTTTGGAGAAAATGGCATTCCTCTTAGAACCACAATTTCTGAGATGGGGCCACTTCTTTTGGCCAGAATCCTTGATTTGAATGACCTTCAGAGCGATATTCTTACAATTGCCTTCAAAATTGCTGACGACAATGATCTTCTTTTGATAGATACAAAGGATTTAAAAGCTCTTCTTAACTATATTTCAGAACACGCTAAAGACTTTGCTGCTGATTATGGCAATATCAGCAAGGTTTCAGTGGCAGCTATCGTTCGTGCCATCGTAGCTCTTGAAATGGCTGGCGGTGACAAGTTCTTCTTTGAGCCTGCTCTCAATATCAGAGACTGGTTTGCTACAGGCGAAGGCGGCAAGGGAATGATCAACATTCTCGACAGCACAAGCCTTATTAATAACGGCAAGCTCTATGCAACCTTCCTTCTTTGGATGATGTCAGAGCTCTTTGAGACCCTGCCTGAGGTTGGTGACCTTGATAAACCTAAAATGGTATTCTTCTTTGATGAAGCACATCTTCTCTTTGATGGTGCTCCCAAGATTCTTATGGATAAAATTGAGCAGGTGGTTAAGCTCATCCGTTCAAAGGGTGTTGGCATTTACTTCGTAACTCAGAATCCAAGAGATATTCCGGATGGCGTCCTTGCTCAGCTTGGAAACAAGATTCAGCACGCTCTTAGAGCATACACTCCTTCAGACATGAAGGCTGTAAAAGCTGCTGCTGACTCTTTCCGCGAAAACCCTGAATTTAAGACCGCAGACGTAATACAGGAGCTTGGAACCGGCGAAGCTATCTGCTCTTTCCTTGATGAATCAGGAACTCCTACCGTTTGCCAGAGAGTTAAGATTCTTCCTCCTCAGTCTCTCATGGGCGGAATTGACGCTTCAACAAGAGACAAAGAAATAAAGGGAAGCCTCTTATATAGTAAATACTTCGAGCCTGAAGATCCCGATTCAGCGTATGAATTCCTTCAGCGCAAGGGCCTTGAAGAAGCTGCCGAGGCAGAAAAGGCAAAGGCTGAAGCTGTTGCAGCCAAGGAAAAAGAAAAAGAGGAAGCCGCTGCTGCAAAGGCAAAAGCCAAAGAAGAAGCTGCTGCTGATAAAAAGAAAAAGCAGGCTGCTAAGAGCGTCGGAAATGCTGTTGTTGGAACCGTTGGCCGCGAGGTTGGTAAGACCGTTGGTGGCAAGTTCGGAAAATTCGGCAAGACCCTTGGTGGAAATCTTGGTGCAAGCCTTGGAAGAGGGCTTCTGTCTACACTGTTCAAATCTTGATGTTCTATAGGGACGGTGGTGTAGCCTGTGAGGTACGTGGTTGGTGGCCTGTGGGGACGGGGTTAGCGGTTCATTTTTTGAGAAATGAACCGCTAACCCCGTCCCCACAGGCCACCAACCACGTCCCCACAGGCCACCAACCACGTACCCACAGGCCACCAACCACGTACTACAGGTCACACCACCGTCCCTTTTTCTACATTGACATCACAAACTTATGTTCTGTATAATATTTCCATGAATACTTCGGAACGAACCTACATCTGCATAGATCTTAAGTCCTTCTACGCCTCAGTGGAATGTGCTGAGCGTGGGCTTGACTGCATGACCACACGTCTTGTCGTTGCTGATCCTGAAAGGAGCGACAAGACTATTTGTCTTGCGGTTTCTCCAGCCATGAAGGCTCTGGGAGTCAAGAATCGCTGCCGCGTTTTCGAAATTCCAAAGAACATTGACTACATCATGGCTGTTCCCAGAATGCAGAAGTATCTGGACTATTCTGCTGAAGTTTATGGTATTTACCTTAAGTATATTTCAAAGGACGATATTCATGTCTACTCCGTGGACGAAGCCTTCATGGATGTCACTGAGTACCTTTCTCTTTACAAAATGACAGCCAGGGAGCTGGGACAGCGAATTATTTCAGATATTTTTCAGACTCTTGGCATAAGGGCAACCTGTGGTATTGGGTCTAATCTCTTTTTAACAAAGGTAGCTCTTGATATTACAGCCAAGCACGCGCCTGACTTCATCGGAGAACTGGACGAAGCGCGATTCCGCGAAACACTGTGGCGACACCGCCCTCTCACAGACTTCTGGCGCATTGGCCCCGGAATAGCAAATCGCCTCGCCACCTATGGAATCCTCACCATGGAAGACATAGCCCACGCTGACGAGGATTTCCTCTACAAACTTTTTGGAGTAAATGCCGAGCTGTTAATAGATCACGCCTGGGGACGGGAACCCGTTACAATAAAGGATATCAGGGCCTACAGCTCACAGAACCACTCTCTTTCCCAGGGACAGGTCCTTATGAGCGACTACAGCTTTGAGAAAGGCCTTGTAATTGCCAAAGAAATGATGGATGTTCTTTGTCTGGATATGGTTGACAAGGGGCTGGTAGCCAAGTCCTTTTCACTGACTGTAGGCTATTCCAAAGGTAGTCCTCTTCCCGGCACCAAAGGCACTTTTTCAGTAGACACAGAGACAAACGCATCAATGGTGCTGATTCCCGCCATGGCGGATCTCTACAGTCAGATAGTGAACCCAGATTATGAGGTTCGCCGAATGTACGTAGTTGCCAACAACGTTATTCCCGAAGAATATATCCAATACTCTCTTTTTACTCCTATCGAGGATCTGGAAAAAGACCGCAAGATTCAAAAGGCAGTTTTGGAGATAAAAAATAAATTCGGCAAAAACGCCATCCTAAAGGGTCTAAATTTTGAAGAAGGTGCCACCACAAGAGAAAGAAATAATCAGATTGGTGGCCACAAAGCTTAAAATCTATATTTCAGGGAGAAGATTATGCCCAGACAAAAAATGTCCATGGATAAAAGAGCCGCTCAATTCCTTCCCTTTCAGGCTGTGCGAGGTCTTGATGATGCTCTTTTAAAAAAAGAAAAAATAACTGTACCAAAAATCGAGCTCTCCGAGGAAATGTACGAAGAGCTCGATAAAAAAATGCATAATATTCACAAAGGAAGTATGATTACCTGTATTTACTTTCACAAGGGCGAATACCTGAAGATAACCGGCATGGTTGCCCGCTTTGATGAAATTGCCCGGATACTGCAGATTGTAAATACCAAGATTGAATTTGATAACATTCTGGATGTTTCATTTCCAGATGAAAACTGACCCAACCTTAATCTGTCATCCTTACTTCTCAAAATAGGCAAAAGCTATAGCTCCAGGGCCTGTATATGTGCCAATAGCCGCTCCGGCAATGGCAAACTGCAGCCTGTCCTCATACCCTTCATAAAGAGCCTTGGAATCCTCAACATACTTCATAAGATTTTCATTTGAGAGTCCTGAATATGCAAGGCATGTAGGCTTTTCTACATCAATTCCACCAGTCTTTTTTACGAATTCCATAAGCATGTTGTGTCCGTTCTTGGATCCTCTGGCCTTTCCAATAACCTTAACAACACCTCCATCTATTGTAATGACAGGCTTGATCATAAGCAGATTTCCAGCAAAAGCCGCAGCTGAAGATATTCTTCCACCAAGCTTTAAGTACTCAAGAGTATCAAAAACCGCTATAACATGAGCCTTTTTAATATCTTTTTCCATTATTTCAAGAATTTCCCTGGCATTTAATCCCTGATCACGAAGCTGCACTGCACGTTGAACAATGATATATTCCGAAATGCAGAACTGCTTTGTATCTACCACATGGATGTTCTCGGAGAAATCCTGTGCAATCATGCTTGCAGTCTGGTAACACCCGGAAACGCCTGAAGAAATGGTGAAATATATAAGTTCATCGCCATTCTCATCTGCAGCTGTAAACTCCTCGGTGTAGCTAAGGGGTGAAATCTGACTGGTCTTTGGAACCGCATCAGTCTCTATCAACTTTCTGTAGAAGTCTTCACTGGAAAGCGTGATACCATCCAAAAATTCCTCATCCCCAAATCTCACAGTAAGCGGCAGCACTTTAATTCCCCATTCCTTTGCCTTCTCCTGGGTTATATCACTTGCTGAATCTGTAATAATCCTCACTGCCATAAACTTTTTCCTCTCATTCCAGTTTCCAATTAAATCTTTGCAAATATTAGACTATCGGTCATTTTTGTTTTGCAAAGTTTCCAAAAACTGTCAAAAGGATAGCACAAAAATGGGTTGCATTCAACCGTTTATTTTATTATTCAGCAGCTTTTTCAACAAGATAATTAATAGCCACACTAATAAGCGAAAGTGCCATAATCCCACCGCCGACAAAATAGAAGCTTTTTACATCAATCGGATTAACAGCGGCAGAAAACACGACTGATCCTAAGGGCATAAACAATACTGCAACAGTAAATATAATGCTGAACACACGTCCCAGATATTTTTCATCTACAGCAACCTGAACATAAGACATAAACTGGATATTAAAGGCTGTAAGAAAAACTCCAAATAGCGCAAAAGGTATAAGACACAGGTACGCAATTCCAAACAATGAAAATACAGGCTCTAGCACCAGGACAAATCCCGTTCCAAACAAAAACATGATAAGCGCCATTACATTATTTCCAAATTTATTTACCACCTTTGCGCACACCATGGAACTAATTATTCCGCCAACAGCCTCCATTGCAAGAGTTTTGCTGTAAAAACTATCTATTTCCCCTTCAAAAATTATGTTTGTGTAAGGCAAAAGCAGGTTGTATCCCGCCAAAAAGAAATTCACAAAAGATGCCAGCAAAACCAGGAATAATATTTTCTTTTCCTTTAAAAGATATGCAAAGCCCTCTGCAATATCTTTAAAGACATTTTTCTTTTCTCTTTTTACAGACTCTTCAGTACTTACTTTGACAAGAAATGCTTCCGCAATAGCAGAAATAGCGAAAGTTGCCGCGTCAAAAATAAGTGCGCCTCTTACTCCAATAATCCCAACTAAAGCTACGCCAGCTATAGGACCTACAACCCTTACTATCTCACTACCACCATGAGCGATAGAGTTAAAAAAGCCAATACGCTCCTTTTCAATAACCTCTCTGATCATTGATTTATAGGTAGGGGAATTAAAGGCATAAACCAGCGCCAAAAGCGCATTGGCTACTACCATTACCTGAGCCATAATGCTTGTATCCACAAAAAAGCTCAGTAGAAAGCAGATAATTGCTGAAAGAATATCCGTAATAATTACTATTCGCTTTCTGTTGCCCTTGTCAGCTTTCGCTCCACCAATTAGATTAAAAAGAATCTGTATTATGGTTTCCGAACTTTGGTAAATCGCCAATACCCAGGGCTTTCCAGCAAACACGCTCACTATGCTGACGCTGTTAGCATAATCAAAAATGATATTTCCAAATTTGGATGTCCATCCACCAAACCACAGTAACGCCTCATTTTTCCTGATTTTCTTTTCACTCATAAAAAAACACCTCCAACATTTACTACGCTAAGTATAGTGCAGTAATATTGAAGGTTTGACTTTTTTGCATATATGCAAAATCAAGTTGTATATTTGTTTAAATCGTCTATATAATTTCGAGCCAGATTATCACATCCAAGCCACTCATAAATCTGAATAGCCTGATTCATCATACTTTTACCCAGCTCTTTTTCTCCGCGCTTGTAGTCAGAAAGTCCATGCAAAAAGTGGTACAGATTTCTTTCATACAGCATCGTCTCATCAGCGATAAGCGGCAAGATGGCATCCTTGT